>Ga0255047_10000086_pt1 | contig 59730 bp, 65 predicted proteins | sample JV7_2_1_MG_FD_183640 | JGI IMG/M metagenome (GOLD analysis project Ga0255047, IMG submission 183640) | Seawater microbial communities from Jervis Inlet, British Columbia, Canada - JV7_2_1 | ecosystem: Environmental > Aquatic > Marine > Inlet | place: Canada: British Columbia | collected 2016-10-06
ATTCACTTGGGAACGTATTCTCCATTGAGCTCCCATCGGGGCGCTCACTTAATTACGGAAAAATAAAATCCGCTATCCAGTATGGTAGAAGAAACTACCTAGCGTTAATTGCTAAAGGAATGAAAAAAGTCCCCGTAAAACTTTACGGAGGATTACTTACTGAGAATGCCTCACAAGCTTTGGCTAGAGATATCTTTGCCGATATCTTAATAAGGTTGGAAGCAAAAGGACTCCAAACAATTTTCCATGTCCATGATGAAGTGGTCATAGAAACTTCTGCTAGTGAAGCAGATGATGTACTAGAAGCAGTAGCAGAAGAAATGAGGATACCACCTAAATGGATTCCTGATATCCCTCTTGATGCCGAAGGAAAAGTAGTAGATCGATACGAGAAATAACAAAGAAAACAAAATAAAATAATATGAGATACAGATATCTAAAAAACCTATCAGAACATAACACATTCACATGTGACGACTTGAGTGCGCTTACACAGAAAATACCTGACCTCCCTAATAAGGATGCCAGAAGAGCGTGGAGTTCTAACCCGAGCACAGACCATGTATTCTATTCAATGAATGAAGGGCTCCTCCCATCAGTTAGGTTAAGTGTTAACGGGGAAAATAAAGTATGTGCTGTGTGGGGGATAGTAGCAGAATACGATAAGTACGATGTTCCTTGGGCTATAATAGATGACCTCATTAAAACACAAAGTAGTATACTGCCAACATGGAGATCGAGAACGGGTTCAGGAGGACTTAGATTAGTATGGGAGTTTGAATCAAAGCTCCTTATGGATCACGGTATGTTTCGTGCGTTTATGAACGCCATGTCTAAACTACTGAAGTTGGAAAGACTATTCCAAGATTTTGATTCCAGCTCTTTAAAGTTTAGCCAATACTTCGAACTAGGTGTGGACTGGACAAAAGTAGGGGAGCCTATACCTAATGATACATTCAAAGGAGTGTTCCTCAAAGTAGCTATAGATAACCCCCCACAAGCGCAAGGGAACATATCGGTTCCTATTTCCATAGTGGCGGAAGAAGTCCATACAAACCCTAAATACAAGGGGAGATGGGGAGAGGATTTTAGCGTCGGTACTAGAGGCCCGTTGTTTTGGCTTGATGATGGTATTGAAAGAGACGGTTGTCAGGTAGTTGAAGATGGCATGGTATGCTATAGCGATAGAGCTGGTAAGGGATTCTTAACTTGGAAAGAGATCTTTGGTGCTAAGTTTGTTGAGGCGTATGAATCGAAAAAGCTATTGGCTTTAACTGACCAGTACTGGTTTAACGGAACTAAATACTACAAAGATATTAAAGGAATCCCGTCTCAAGTCCCAGAGAAGCAGGTTCTATTGGAACTTAAAAGAGCTGGGTTCTCTTATAGAGCCAGAAGAGGACAACCATTATCGGAAATGGAAGCCGCTATTCTGACTATACAAAATGAAAGTAGAATAGATGAGGTAGCTCCTGTAATATTCAGTAAGGATAAAGTAGTACTTTGTAACTCACATAGGATACTAAATAGTGCCAACTTACACCCAGTAGAACCAGCCGTTGATGGAGATCCAAAGCTATGGCCCTTTATACATGAGTGGTTAAGTCAACTATTCAATACTGAGGAAGCATTAAACTATTTCTATTCTTGGATGCAACGCTTCTACATCGCTGTTTATAACAAAGAAGAGGCGCAAGGACAGGCTCTATTGCTGGTTGGCCCCACTAACAAAGGTAAATCGCTACTCTCTAATAGAGTTATCGCGGCTTTGGTAGGCGGGTTCGCAGACGCATCGGAGTACTTGTCAGGGCAAACGAACTTTAATAAGGACTTAGCCAGAGTTGCCGCGTGGGTTATTGATGATACTACTTCTGCGGCCTCATTCCAAGAGCAAAGAAAAGCAACAGAGCTTATTAAGAAAAGTGCTGCTAACCCAAGGATAGAATATCATGCAAAGTATGCAGATGCTGTGACACTACCGTGGACAGGGAGGGTTATACTATCATTAAACATGGACCCAAATAGCTTGTCTGTTATCCCAACGCTAGACTCTAGTAATAGAGACAAGCTAATGGCCCTTAAAGTAGCTAAAAAAGCGACTAGTGAATTCCCACCGAACATAGAAGTAGAGGCAACAATTAAGGAGGAGCTTCCACACCTCGCCAGATGGCTGATGGATATTTTCGTAATGCCGAAAGAAATGAAGGGCCAAGCCAGATTTGGAGTTAAATCTTTCATCGACAAGGAAATAGAAGCCGCCGCATATGATAATTCAAGTAGAGCCCTTGTAGCGGAACTAGTAGAATTCTTTGTAACTAAAGCCAGAGAGTACGGGAAAGAAGGAAAATGGACGGGGACACTTACCACTTTCCTTGCGGAACTACACGACTACAACGGAGGACGCGCTATAGGTTTATCAGGTAATACTGAGTTTATGCGAAGGAGTATGCAGATCATGGAGGAGTCTTCTAAAGCAAGTAAGAATGTTAGACCAGTATGGTCGAAATCTACGGGCGGAGGGAAGATCTTGTATATTGATTTAAACCCAAAATGGGATATAAGTAATGAAGCAGACGACAATGACTAGAGAAGAGATAGATGAATTTTGTGATATAGCTTCACCTAACGATTCTATCATAGTCCCTGACGGTTTAGACGGGGCGTTTATAGGGATAGCGACGGAAGCAGAACCACCTCAAGCTGTGTACTCAATAGAGAGGTGCGTTCAAATCTTAGCTAAGGATATGAGTCGGGAGGAAGCAGAAGAATATTTCTGGTTTAACGTAGCGGGATCACAGGGGGAAGGATTCCCCCTGTACATCTCGACACCAGAAGAAATTTATTGATAATCAATAGGATTATTTAAATCTTCAATAGGTAGGTGGAAACCTGAGCTTTTAAATACGAAGCCGTCATCATCTGATTCTCCTCTTTGTTTGAACACTGACTTCTGCATGAACTTAGTGGAAGGCATCCAACCTAAAACCCAAACAAACATGAAGTCTTTCCTAACCCGAGTAAAAAAATAAACATCGTTGTCGGGCACAAATTCTCTTTTCCCATTTATAGAAGCTATATAGTTCTTCTTCGGGATAGACGCACATGATTTGGACTTAACTTCTACCCGCCGTTTTTTATGTTCTATGTCGTGAGTGTAAACATTATCTCCTACGTACTTGCTCCTCTTGATGAATTTATGAACAGCAATTTCTCCTAAACAACCAGCCATTCTCCCCATGCCTCTGGTAAATGAATTAGGTAGAACACCCATAGCACAAGACCGTTTATGAGCTACAACTAAATCGTCGCTTATAGGTTTGTAGACTGCGAAGTCATCCGTAAACGTGAACTTATTTTTTGGGTAAGCCAAACTTATATATCTTTAAATTTAATACGCTTCAAGAACTGAGCCCAAGCAGGAAAGAAGATTTCTTCCATGCAACGGACAACCGCTTCTTGCTCGTATGATTCAAGGAAACCAACACCACTTAGGAGTAGACTAGCCTCCATCATCTCATGACGGACGGTAGCTAATAGCTCCCTGTCACGGATACCTGCATTAATTTGTATGGTTTTCTTATCGTGGAAATAAAGGCCATAGGGTGGGTCTTCCCCGCTCAACGGGACCACCTCAAGCTTTACTCTGTGCCCTGCAATGGAAACTGTCTTGGGGAGTTCCACTCTACCACCTTTCTGCAAGCTCTTTGTAAAGGGTTATCCCTCCTGCGATAGCATCAGCTACTCCCTCTTTATGCTTTAAGGCAAGCTCCCAGTCCTCTTCGTTGCTCCCGAAGAATGGTTCTGCAATACAGGCTGGCATACAAGTAGCTCTGAGGAACATAGCTCCTCTACTTCCCTTCTGTCGGGCTTTAATGCCCCTACTAGCTAATAAAGGAAAAGAATCTTCAAATGAGTCGCGTAAGGAACGGGCTAGTAACCTGCCTTTTTCTGAGGTATTCCAGTACAGCCACTCGTGTCCTGTGGCTTTAGGCGTGGCGGAATTAAAGTGAAGCTCGACTGCTACATCTACGCGATCATCGTGGAGCTTCTTAGCTAACCAGCGCATAGCACTAACATACCCATTGCCTTGGTATGTAGAGTATACCTTATATGGCTGGCGGAGTTTATCCCCAATCATCTCAGCGAGTTCGGAATTATAATCCCACTCGCTGACTCCTGTTACAGAGGAGGCTCCTGAATCATTTGGTCGGCTGTGACCTACGCAGAGTGCTATCATTTTTAATGGTCTTCTAATAGAGGTGTTTTTTCTGACTTATACCTTTTAGTTTCGGGGTCTTGGTATATACGATACCCAGCATCAGCTTCTCCCTTCACCAGTTTATCCCACGTATCATGTTTCCTACCTTTAAGGAGAAGCCCTGTATTTGGATCTCTACTAGGCCAGTGTATTCCCCAATCTTGCTCATCCTCATGCCACTGCCAAGCCTGAAAAGCCCCTTTGTTTCTTTGCGGGGCTACTCCAGTTACATAGCGTTCCCCATAACTAGGTATGGGTGGTTTAGGCATTGTTAAGGGGGAGGCGGCTATTAGCTTATCAGCCGTTTCATAGTCATACCCATCACCGTCTGGCTTAAATTTAGGATAACTCCCCCGCTCTATGCGACGAAGCCGTTGCTCCTCTCCTACATATTCGGGTCTTACGGCTCCTAAGATCCCGTCCTCAACTGAGCTTAAAAATGTATCTTTTTCGTCTGCCACTATTTATTGTTGTTACCAATAATTATAGCACGTCTGTAAGAAAAATCACTGTGGAACTTCTGCCCACGCCCCATAAGATTGCCTTCTGTAAAGGGATAATCGTACCCTTTTATGAGGGTAATCGTGGGTGGGTCATATATGGCGCTTTCGTTCAAGGCCGAGTCGCCCACTAAGTCGTTCAAGGCGCAGCTTGGCAGCAGGGCTACCATCAGCAGCAAGCCTATCCATTTCATCTTCAAGGTCATATATGTATCTCCTTTGTTTAAGCTTCGTGTAGTTAACGAAGGCTTCGAGGGATAATACTATTATCCTAAAGAAGTACCTCACTTCTTCTTAGAGCGTACAGACCAGATGAGTCCAATAAGGGTAACTATGGCAGATATGCCTGTAGTAACTTCCTCGCCAGAGGCCAATCCGTTCTGAGTCATAAACCCACCACCGAAGGTGAGGAAGTGACGAACGATTCCTAAAATAGCTTGTTTGTTCATTTCTTTTTATTCTTACGGGTTAAGTTCCAAAGAGTTATAATAGCTACGGTAATACCTAAAAGCCCTCCAAGCAACTGAATCACCCACTGAATATACTCTTGGTACGGGGCGATAACAGCGATGAACGAGCCCGTCATTCCTGTGGCTCCTTTTACAATCAGTTCATTATTGCTCATAAAGGAGCAATATAGCACAGGTCCAGTATATGATCTACTCTGGATCAGCTACTATAAAAATACCCTGTTGGGTGCGTTATCGGGTCGGGGGACAGGCACATCTTCCCAAGCCTCATCGTTAGTTGTGTCGGGGTCATCACCAAGGAACTGCCCATCCTCATCCCTGCGTCTTACACGCTCAGTCTGGTCTGATGCCCACTCTATAAAATCTTCTGCGGGTTCTGGATCCATGTCTCCTTTGACATCCCTGAAAAGAACCCAATGCTTACCATCTGATACAGTTATGGGGGACTGCCATTCCATTCCTGTCTCATCTATAATTGTTTCAGTCTCACCTGTAGGCATGATGTGTTCCCCGATCACTGTGAATACGTGAGTGTCACTCTGGGTCATCGGGATGGTTACTTCGATCCCATTTCCATCATCTTGGGTCGTGGTGAATCCCATCTGCTCTGCAAATGTCAGGGCTTGCTCTTTTGTCTCAAACTTTAAAAGGTAATCAATCATTTCCATCAGGGTTTTCAGAGGTTGTTACCCAATCTTCGGGTAATGAATCAACCAACTCATCCTCGTCAGTTAAGAGGTTCTGGTCAGGGATAGTAATAGTTTCCTCTTCCGTCTCAGGATCTACAGAGATGTTCTTAGCAATCTCGATGTAGGCTCTTGGAACCACTACGGGTGCTTCAGGATCTTCAGGAGGTTCTTCAGTTGCCTCCTTGCTCCAACCCCACCAGTATCGGGAACCCTTGCCTGTCTTATGGTAGCTAAGTCCTTTAGCAATTCCTGCCTGTTCGCTGCGATCTTCTGCTTCCTGTTCTGTGTCGAATATTATATATGACATAAATTTTTTTTCTAATAAATTGAGTAGTATGAATTGATTGCGCTGTCTATTGCAGTCCTGTTAGAACTTTGGTCTGAGTCGTACCAGATCATCTCGCTCATCTTGCCTTCGTAGCTCCAAGGGATGTGTCCACCTACAACTGGCCCTTCCCCGTACCAACCAACTTCAATCGTTGACCAATCCTCTGTATCTGCATCTTGGTGATGAACTAGTTTTCGTCCGTTAAGACCTGTATGAACTGCATCTCTTGTGATGTCATAACCGCCAACTAGTGTTCCGTTAGCATATAACCTTACAGGCTCTCCTCCATAATCGAGGTGAGCGTTAATATTGGAATCACCATCTTCGGTAATCCAACCATGTTTACCCCCATTATTGTAGGCGGATGGATAGATGTATTGAGTGCTTGAAGTATCCGCAACAAACCAAGCATCGAGTCTAGCTGCATTTATTCCATTCATTTCAAGGTTGGAATAGCTAGGACTTGTTTGTGTAAATTCAAAAGCAGGTTTACCACCACTCGTAATTACGTCCCCACCAGAAACTAACTGGGGCTGGTATGACGCAGTATCTTGCGTTGCATGACAGTTATTGCCCGTTTGGTCGTAGAGAGTTGTGAGGTAGCCATCGGTTCCGTACTCTTTGATGGATACGTTGTCTATAGACCCTACAAAGCTATTACTTTTAACATAAAAATATCCATTGGGTGATGATGCTGATGGTACAGTAAAAGAATGTGTGCTAGTTCCTAATGCTAATCCTGATGTAATTGTTTGAAAACTACCATCATAAAATTGTAAATCAACAGTACCACTTGTTATGCTGATTACCTCAATATCAACTTTGTAAGTTTTACCAGCAGTAATACCAGCGTGTTGGTATACTCTACCAACTCCACTACCATCAGAATTTGCAGTACCGCCACTTATAGTCCAGTCTGCATTTTTAGTCCAAAGAGTGTCCGTATCAAACCCACCATTACCCACAAAATTCACACCAAAGTGATTCAACATATTCTGCTCGATGGGGAAACGCTTGGGCGAGGAATCCATGTTCGGGAAGAATACCAACTCTGATACTTTTCCTACGAGTACTAGTCCTTGCCAATTGCCACCTATAGATATCTCACCCCATGTTGCCGTTGTTGCGTTGTCAGTTGTAACCAAACTATGGCCTGTTGAATCCTCATACAGAGCATCTCTGCTAGTCCCACTTACAGCCGTTCCATTTACATAAATGTTAGGCGTTCCGTAAGATGCATGAATAGCTGGGTTGACTGTATCACCATCCTCTACGTTATAAGCGGCACGAGAGCCTGTGGAATCAGACAAAAGTACATAATGATCGTCAGTGATGTCCGTCACAAAATATCCATCAAGTCGCTGTTGCCCCCCTAGAGATTTGTTATCCAAGTGATCCGATGCGTCAAAGTAAAGACTAGCCTTACCACCGCTATCAGTAACGAGTTCACTCCCCATCACGATACGAGGCTGGTCTGCCGCAACGCTTTGCACAAAGTCTTCCCCACCATTCTGATCGTACCAGTTAACCACCATACAGTCAGCGGTTTTTGCCGTGCCTGATGTGGGTTCGTAATATAACTGTGAAAGGTCAGAAACAGCTTTTGAATTGAGTTGGCAACCCCAAACATACATACCCGAACTGCCTGACGCTGTGGATGTTTCAGTGCCATTGGCATCTGCGGTCTGAATATATAGATAGTCTCCTGCTCCAGTACCACTTGCGGTTATTGTGAAACTACACCGCCACCAGTTATTCCCTGCCCATGATATCGAAGTTTGCGTTATGCCACCACCAGCTACAGAACTTACTACGCCATTTTCTAAATCAAACCAAGCTGAACTCCCGACATTATTTAATAACCCTTGAAACTTCGCATGAGAATAACCATCTTTTTTAAGGTATGCCGAAAGTGTATATTCTTTTCCTGCCTCTAGAGTTGTGCCTAAATTCTTAACCAAACCTCGCCCTGACCCTGTCGATGCTGGGTAAACCAGATCGGCTGTTGCACTCACTCCGTCAGGAGCAAAGGTGACATCCGCTGTACGATATGCGCTCTGTAATCCCCAATAGTTTGTAATGTCTTCTGAGTGAGTTACAAGGTTCTCATTTCCAGCGAACCCACCAAGAGTAGTCGCAGTCGTGCTTGAATCATCATCCGCAATCGCTGGAGTCTGGGAATAACTGGAAAGTTCTGGGTCGTATTCGAGGACTTCAATGTCCGAAAGTTTTAAAGTAGTTGCTCCGTTAGATTGGAAATATAAATCATCGGAATCTGCTACACCCTCAACTATATAAGTTCCATTTGCGCTTTTAAAATTACCAAGGAAGGGATGTCTAACTTTAACTCCTCCGCTTACATAATCGCTTATTGTAAAAGTAACTTTGTATTTTTTACCTAAAGTTAATCTGTTGCTTTGTTGAACGCCTTGAGTTGAATCTGTTGCGTAATTAGCAAAATTATTAGCTATAGAAACAAGGATGGCATTTGTACTCGCCCAATTACTATATCCATTAGAAAATGTACCATCTAATGTTACATCAGTTCCCGTAGACTCATAGAGCGTATCCTCAACTTGCGCTCCGTAAACATAGACTCCTCCGACTAGTGTCCCGTTGTAAGCACCTGTTGCTCTCGCAGAAAATTGAATGTAGTTTCCTGTAGCGACCCTTACTGAGCATCTATACCAACCATTTCCCTCGTCAGAAACTTGAGGGTTTGATGCCCCCACTGTTTGTGCCACCGTCCCATCTGTCAGATCAAAAGTTGCGCTAAGAGCCGTAGGGTTACCCCCCGACAATGTTAAAAAGTCGGTGGTGTTCTTTTTTGCGTAGATCGAAATAGTAATGTTAGAAAGTGTTCCTCCCAAACTATCGTAAATCGCACTAGTGCCATTAATTTCCGAAGCATTCATTGCACCTGTAGGAGATACAGCCGCATTAGATGTCATGTGAGCGTGGGTGTCCCAATCAGTATGATTGAAATTATTAGAGTGAGCCAACAAATTCTGGGATGTGTTCGTGATCGGTGATAAAAGACTTATTTGATCGTTGTCATCAAAGCCAACCTCGACCTCCACGTTACTTTGATTCCTGCAACGCATTGCCTTTCCAGTGTAGCTCGAATTGATCTTACGGGTGCTGAAGCCTGTTGCAAGGGGGCTGACTTCTTTGATAGAGATGTTGTCTATCGACATTGTAGTACCACTACCTGCACTAATTCTTAGTGTTGTGTGATCATCGTTGTCCGTGTAGCTAAAGGTATTAGCTCCTAATGCGAGTTGAAACGAAACAGTGCTTCCGCTCCCTCTCGCTTCAATAAATGCTGACCCACCCGAAAGGGCAAGAACATCGCACGTTATGTCATAAGTTTTACCATTTTGGAAAACAAACGCTTGATCCAAATTAGAAGAAGTTCCAGCAGCATGGGTAGCTATTCCATTTCCTGTAGTCCAACCAGTACCCAGCGTCCAACCCCCTTCAACTACGGATACGTTGTCTACTACGCCCGTTGTGTCATTAGATGTAGCTGTAAAGATAAGACCAGTAGTAGTTGTGGCTGTAACTGTATGACTAAAAGTACCTGCCGAAGTTATGTAAGATCCTTCCACAACTCCTCCCAATGTACTCCTGATGCCTGATCCAGAAACAGAGTTGATCGTGTAGGTTACTGTGTACGTCTTCCCAACTTCGACAGTCATTCCAGTTGACGTTAACATTGTAGCTCCTGCCGTTGATGAATCAACAGAAGCGACCCCACTCCCAATAGACCATCCAGATTGCTTAGTCCAATTGCTATCCGCATCGAATCCTCCATTAGTAACAAGCTCCGTAAAATCTCCACCAACTACCATCTCAACCGCATCGCATGAAACATCGAGGGGTAAGGTTGTTTGTTTGGAGGACGTATGGTAATCGCTTAAAGTTCCATCAGAAATTTCATTAGCTGTAAACGAACGCTCCGCAGAATCATAATCACGCCTCACGGTGCAGACGGGCGAGGCATCTCTACCCCCTCTCAAGGATCGAAGGCTGTGTGCGGCTTTGGCTCCCTTGTACTTGTCGAGAAGGAACGAGGAGTCTGTGAGTGATTGTAGCTTGGTGTTTGGTTGGCGTTTGTTGTAGTAGCGGAACCTTCTTATCCAACCCGTCCAAGGTGTTGATCCGTCCAGTGATCCTAAACGAATACGATCCGCATCTACAGGAAGATCCACGGATGTATCCGTTCTGATCGTATTCCCATCGAATGAATATGCAAAATCATCCTGCTTAATACCAAGTCCAGTTCTAAAAATTTCACCTCCACTTATAATATCACCAGAAGTTGAAGGTATATCCAAATCGCCTCCACTTAAATCACTACTACTATATCCGTAAAAGAACTCATTCCCTGCGGAAGAGGTAAGTCGTATTGAGTTGCCAGTACTCCCATCATCCACTTGATACAAGCGATCCCAAGTACCTGACTTCCAGCCCTTTTGAACTTGGGCATCCATGACAATGGTTCCCTGAGACTGCTTATACCACCTACTGAAATTCGTGCCTGTTACAGAAACAAGGTCGGCTGCTCTAGTGGCTGCTGCTCCGTATGTGGGGATTAAACTACTAGGAAAACTAGCAGCCTCTTCCTGTATTCCCCACAAACTAACATAAGCTGAAATATCTCCAGTGTAGTCGATATCGTCATCAGCGTCAGCAATTCCTATTCGTCCTGCTGCATATCCAGCAGTTGATCTATAGACCCAACAGCGATACCAACCATTCCCTACGTCTTCCATTCCTGTTGCCCCAACACCATCCGTTGTGCCTACCTGTCCTGTTGCTAAATTAAAGAAGGCTTTTTCGGCTATTGCGCTTCCAGTCCAGATGTATGAATAAACCCAATCACGCAAGGCTCCCTTTTTAGCGTAGAATGACAAAGTGTTTGCGCTCGTTGACGCTGTATAATTAATTCGATTGCCGTTAGGACTAGTGCCTTCATACAACCTATCCGCGTCCTTTAATCCTGAAGGTGAGACTGTTGCGTCAGCAACCCATGAAGAAGAATCTATGAGTGTATAGTTACCACTTAAATTAATTGCTTGTGTTTGTAAATTAACCCTCTGCTCCTCCACCAGAAGCCCCTTGCTGTTGCCGTCTTTGTCGTAGTCGAAGCGAGGTGCTTGGTAGGCTGATCCAGTAGTTATGTTGTATGTGGTTGGAGAATCATCCGTATTAATGGTTTTCTCTCCTTGCGCTCCGAAAATAAAAATACCATCTGTTCCGTTCCCTGCATAAGCTCCATCTCTCGCTGCTGTACCACTATTCTGGAGTCCGATTCTGGGACAAGTTTCTCCAGATGCGGAAGTAGTGTCGGTCATTGAACATCTGTACCACCCATCAGTTCCAACGGCCTCGATCTTCGCTGTTGCTCCGCCCCCTGTCGCTGTAACTGCACCATTCGTTAGATCGAAGTTTGCGTGGTTGTCACCCCCTGCATAAGTAACATTTGTTAGAATCAACTGTAGAATATCTAATTCCGCTTTCTTAGCATACACGCTCCATGTGTAAATCGTCCCACTTCCACTTGTTGCAAAGCAGTCGAGCATGAGTTTAGAATTTGAGGCTGTGGATGCTTCAGCAAATTTGTAAGCTCCAGTGCCTCCAAATGGATCTATTTCGCTACTAGCTGCTGCAGAAGCGTTATATTTAACCCAATCCGTATGGGCAAAATTTTCAGAGTAGGGAATTAAGTTATGAGGAGCATAAGCCACCAGCCCCGAACTGTTAGTCTGCGTGGCCCCTCCCGTTCCCGCCCCTCTGCTGAATTCTATATCTTGGTGAACATCCGCAATAGATGAACCCCCCGCCTTGAGAAATTTATAATCCCGTATAAGCGCATCAGTCCCCGCCTTGTTCGGAGACGTTAGAGAATGATTTACTCCTAACATTTATGCTGCGTGGTAGCAAAGAGCGGACCCACTAGTTAAAGTAACTTTAGAAAATTGACCGTAAATAGTAACCCCCGCAGGGAATACGTCAGAATCAAATAAGCCACCATTATCGGTAAGCTCAGGCCAGATAGTATCAGTTCCTTCAGCACTAAAGACGGTATCACTTATAAAAGTAATGGCGCATATATCTTTAGTTATAGTCAATTCACTCCCAGACCCAGATAGGTAAGTAGCTCCCGCTTGCCCGAAGGATTGTTTATCAATATTGTTTGTTGCCATGTTTATTTAGTTTATTGTTAAATTGTTAGTACATTCCTGACATACCCGCACCCACACCATCGGGAGCAATATGTAAAGTTGGTTTTGCAGCACCTCTGTATGAATCCATGTCTGCTTCTAAAAGTTCTTTGACCACACCCCAATGGTACATGGCCCGTTGTGCGTCTGCGTTGTCTTCCGACAGCTTGCCCAATAAGGCATGTTTTAAAATTGAGTTAGATGGTATATACACTAAGTCAGAAGTGCTATCCACATCAACCCATCGTTTCTTTAAAAGCATATGGGCTGAAGAAGAAGAGTTAGTACCACCTATGCGGTATCTCCTGTATCTCGATACCCCGTTGTTTGTATTTATATCGGCTAAAATTAAATCTTTTGTGGAATCTGTGGCAGCATCTCCTCCTGCTGTCCCTTTATAAATAGCTTGTATCCGAACAGGGTGGTCTGCCGTCATATCTTTCCACCGCAGAGATAAAACTTTAGTTACATCATGGTGTGCTCCAGTAAAATCAGCGGCAAATACAATAGATGCCATACTAAGAGAAGCCTCTGTATATGAATCACTCTCTAAAACAGTTTCCCCTCCTGTCAAAGCCCCTGACCCAGTAGTAGCATCTGAATACCTGCGATAACGTGCAGTTAGTGTTCCAGCAGCAGGTCCAGCGGAATATGGAGCTTTTAAGGTATTAAAACGGATTGTATACTCACTAGAGGAATCAAGATCCCTGTAAGTAGGGGCGTACCCATCATCAATGAAAGAGGATAAAATTGTAGTGTCTTGGGCATTAGTACCAAAAAGTTTGTAGTCATGCCATATAGAGCGTGTTGGAGTGGGGTTATTATCAATAATAGCGGCTACTATCGAATCCGTATCCTGTGGTAAGGACACATAACCAGCAGAGGCATCCTGTGTATGCTCTACAAGCATCTCCCGCCAATACCCCATTTTGTATATACGGGGCATGACCTCGTTTAAGGCAGCTCTAAAGTCAGATTCCGTTGAATCAGAGGCATCTAGATACTGCCCATGAGTTGAGAATAATTGGTTTGTAGTCTTGGCTGGCACGGTCTGTAAATATAGATGGTTTTTAGCTTAATTCAACACCCTGAAATCAAGTTAATCGTCAGTGTAAAATACCACAGGGACCATGTAATCAGGGCGGTTTGTATTCACGAAATAGGACGATCTGTGCCTCCCTTCCAATAGTTCAGAAGAACGGCCTCTCGCTATGTAAACTTTAGCGGGATTATCTGCCTCCCATCCACAATCCAAGCTATCTCTGGTTTCCTTGGGTAAATAATCGATTTTAATCTCTTTCAAGGAGTGAAGAGAATTTAATACACCAGCCGATAATATCCCAGTTCCCACTTGTCGCATCTACACAGTAACGTCTAAACCGTCATTAGGGGCATTCAAGTCTGCCACATTAACATCCTCATCAACCCCGTGGTCAGCGGGGTATGCCCTAGTTGGGTCAGACCCATTATCAATAGTATGGGAATTTAGGTTATATGTAGGACAATCAAAGCGCCACCACTCCACCCTAGCAAAAGGTGTCGAAGTAGAATCATCTATGTAAATTGACCCCCAAGGGAATACACGCACTGTGTCTGTGTTCCTCCAATCATCATGGCGTACAGAAATAGGCAGCGCTGCTGGGTCATCATCGTCAGCAGCTTTAACCACTAATATCTCAGGAGCTGTTGTTACATGGTAATTCCTTTCTGCTAGGGGGACATAAGCTGCGGGGTCAGTTATCCCTTGGCTCCCTGTCCCAAAGGGAGTGCCTTCGTTATGTTTAAGCTTTATATTTAAATTAATGTCGTGTGTATGTGTAGTAATTGAATGGAGATGTGAACGGAAATCATTATCATCACCCCCTGAAACATCCCCCGTAGACCCAGTATTAACTGTCCCGTTAATACCATCAGTAATTAGTTGATCGTTGCTATTGTCGGCCTTAACAGCTTGTAAAGGAGGGAATTCTACTTTAACTCCTGAAAAAGCACCACTCCCGTCTGCTCGTCTTGCTATTATATTATCATCTGCGACACAAGTCACTTTAAGGTAAATAATGTTATACTCCCCCTCCGCTAAAAGCAGTCTGGGTTTTCTTTCAACATACCCCCCAAACTTATCCACATCATTTATAGCTTTAAGGGTCGAAGTATGATCAGTTATAGTAGGGCGAAAGGGCCACGCTTCATTCCAGTGATTATGCCAAATAGTTGCTTGAGTCCCTGTGGCTACAGGCAAAAACACAACACCTGAAGTTTCAAAATCAAAATACCACTGCCCATCTTCTGCATCTTGGAAGACGTTAGGCTGGAAGGGCATAATCGGAGCCGTAGCAGGCTCTTCAGGAATATTAGGTGACTCAGAAGAAGAAGAACCCCCATACTGGTTGTTTACTTGTGTGCCAACATGAGGAGGAAAACGAGGGTAGTCGAAATCTGGTAGCCCTTGGTCTGGAGTAGCGCCGAATGGCCCAGTACCTAAAAAAGATTTATCTGCGGGAGTATTATCATTTGGGTTAGCCATAACTCTATGATGTATTAAAAGGAGCATGTGCTGTTAAGCGCTCCCTTAAATAGCCTCCCCTAAAAGGTTTTTGTGAATCTGAAATAACAATACCATCAGTAGGCCAGTCAGTATAATCCCCCGTAGACATGAAAATTCTTTGTGTCCCTGTGTATTCATATATAGGATGGTTAGTCCCCGAAGTAGCTGTGAAAAATACATCTGGGTGTAACGTGGGCTTAATTTGAAGCTTTACAATGGGGGTCGTAAACTCGATGGGGCGGGGTAACATTGGCTTTAGTTTTTGTAAACTCGTAGCCGAAAAAGTGGTCGATGTAGGTTCAGTGAAAGCAGAATCTTTCCAATAAAGCTCAACAAGCATTTTAGTTGGCCCTCTATAGTCATCACGCTTAAACACAGGGTATACAACAGTGTCCGTTCCTTTGTTATTTTTTCTGGCCCAATGCTCGGCATCAACTGGACCTCCATTGTCAGTATCTAAAACTGCGGGCCATGAATAATCTTGGGAGGTATAATAAAAATTAACACGGCCCTCAACTGAAGGATTATCCCCCGCCTCGCTATTATCCCGCTGCGTCTTAATGATTTCCCTCTCTGCAACAGCGTACCAATTATTCGATAGCTGCCTCACTTCACGGAAGATGCCAAAGTACGAGTCAGCGGTAGTCGTCGAGCTCCCGTCAGTAGGGTATGCTTCTCTAAAAGTACCCCACATGTCACTTTGATCTTTTCCTTTCTTAGCTGCTACATCAACAGTCGGAGTTCCGCTAAGTGCCGCCATAACATCGGAATCAGCAGTTCCATCGGCATCGCTATCATTCTGATGAAAACGAACAGTTTTTTGTAAGGTTTCTCCCGTGTAGTACAAAGTCTCTTTAGAGCGTAGAGGAACGGAAAACTCAGGGTCTATGTCAATACTTCTAATAGGGACTTTCTTTACATATACACGTTGCTCAACAACGTACAAAGAATCTAAGGTAGTGTCCCCAGAGCGAACTTGTTTCTTTTCAAATAGTATATACCCCGTATCTGGGGTTGTTGAACTACCCAACCCACCACCAAAAGGATCGTGTATTGTTGAGGGCATAGTTGAATTTAAAACAGGTAGATTTTCATCAAAAACATCAGTACCTCCTGTTTGAGAACCTCCTAAAGCCCCATCAGTACCTGAACCATATCGGGGCATAACATAAGTACGGACTACGGAATCATAACGCATCGACCCAACACCAGCAGCTTGGAACTCCCAGTTGTACTTATCCTGCTCGGCTCTGTCCGTAACATAGTACCAATACTGAAGCTGCCCCTGTTTGTCATCGGCATTTTTAATATGCGCGAGTTTAAAATTAGGGAATTTATCTGTGTTAGGATGAGCAGTACCATACGCAGTGTTATCAGCAGCCCCCGCAGACCCGACATTCTTGCTAGCATCAACTACCTCAACTATAACTAAATCCGCAACCTTCGGGGTCGCAAATTCAATTACCCGCTGCCTTCTGTTTGATGATACAGGCATTATGTATTATGAAGAATTACCAAGGGCAACTACCTTAACTACATCACTTACAGTTGTGAAAGTGAAGTTCGTTGTTAAAGAAGTTGTGTTTGTTAACCTAGGTACTAATAAAGCAGAAGCTCCTGAGCTTCCTAGAATAATATCTCCTAAAGCATTAGTGTTACTTGCAATAGTTATTGTGCCTGTATTGGTTGAAGGTGCTTCATAATAAACAGCTACTATTTTAACAATCACAGGAACATCCGTCATCGAGGGGTCTTGTAACACCGAAGCCGTAGCTTTAGCTCCCCCGTATGCCTGACTGCAATTTAGATTCCCATCAGAATTGCTGGCAAATAAACAAGGCTTATTTGAAAACCCTGCCTCGTCATTTTTCCACTGGATAGTAACATTATTGTCTGTGTCAGTACACTTTATAGCTATGTCAAAACCAATGTCACACGCATCAGTTACCGTGTTCCTCCCCCCAATAGGTATACTTTTTACAATACCCTGAGCTGTTAGGTCAGCAGATACTTGCTGGTTTATATTTACAGAAGTAAGAGCCATAATAGTTAAGCTGTATTAGCAGCCTCCCTGAATATCATAATAGCTGCTTCAGAAGGACTGATCTCACCAGCAGCAATCGCCGCAGCAAGCTCAGGCATCTCAGCCAATAACTCTTTTAAATCCTGAAACTGTTCCTGCGCCTGTTCCGATTCATCCATCTCCTCACCGTAAATCGACTCAAAAAGATCAACGATCATTTCATCGCTGGGCATCTGTACGTCTTCAGGCTGTTCTGGTTCTGGTTCCTGCACTGCCTCCTCCACAGAAAGGTCATCCCCTTCTTCTGGTAATACGCTGACAAGCTCATCGAGCATTGCGTCAGCACTTAGCTCCCCTTCGGCAGCCACTTCAGCCGCCGCTATCCCTTCGGGAGTATAATTAAATTTTTGTCCTGCTACTTCTGGCATAATAATTAATTGGTTATAAATAAATAACCCCGATCCCCTGCTTTATCAAGAGGATCAGGGATTATTGTGAATTGTGTTGGTGCTAATTAATTATCACCAAGTTGTCCAGCATCAAGGGCATCAAGAGCAACAATTAACTCAGCAATGGTAATAGACTTAGGTTTTTGTTCTGAGTCATCATAAATCTGAACAATATCAGAAAGTGTGACACTAGTCCCAGCCATCGTTTCAATTGTAGGCGCATCATCTAAAGTAGGCATAATTTTTTTCTATTTAAATTAAAATTAAAGTTATGCGGGGCTCCGTTTTACGGGAACCCCGCCTTAGATAATTAAGCAGCAGGTGCGCTTGAATCCCTCTTAAAGAGGATAACAAACCCGAAGTCAGTCTTGATCGGCTTGGAAGCAGAAGAAAGAATTCCACGGAAGTATCCAATAGTTCCATCTGGGTTATTCGTAGCATCTGGAATGTTGGTCCACTTGAAGTCACCCTTGTAGTTAACAGGGTCAAAGCTAATACCGCCACTTGCACCACTAAGAGGTGAAGGGATAAGAGCTTCATAAACTTCTGGGTGGATTACATAAGCGGCCTCATATCCAGCAGTATCATAATCACCGTTCATGGAAACGATCCCAGCAGCAACATTATATGGAGGTACTGCGGTAGGAATACCACTAGAGTCAATAGTGAAGCGAGGAGCCATATCATCAACCAAGTGGTAGAAACCACGGAAGGACTTTTCAACTCCAAGAGGAGCGATCAAGTCACTGACAGCAGCATTGTTGTAACGAACGTCATCACGGAAACCTGCCTCAGTCTGAAGCTGGTAAGAAGCCTCAGAAGAAAGAACAATCCCGAAAATCGGACGGCCATTCTCACGACCATAAGCATTGTTTCCTCCTCCTTTACGTACAAGATTAAAATAAATCTTATCCAGTATTGCGTTGGAGACATTAGCCATGTTGGTAGCAACATTAGCAACTGTCGAAGACGAATTCTCGACGTTAGTTGTGTCATCTGTTGTAGATCCAACAATGTACATTCCCTCGAACGTATTATCTACAGTTGTGTTATCCGCATTTGTGCTATCAACAAGTGTCTTAATTGTAGAACCTGCTGTCTCGCAAATAACAAGATTAGCGGCAAGTCTTTCAAATTCATCACGGTAACGTGTTTCCCAAGTATGCTTGGCTGATCTTGAAAGAAGATCAATTATAGACCTGAGCTGCTCTGATCTATGAGCAGCGAAACGTAAGTCCTCAAGGGAAACACGAGGCGACTCAATTGAGAGCTTCTTTAAAGAATACTGCTTCAACTGCCTACTTACAGAAGCGTAAGAGGTGTGGTTAATAGGAGTATTCTCCTGATTCATTGCATAATCAACAAGGTCTTCCTGACCTTGCCTTTTGGATGTACCAAAAGTGGTTGTCCCACGATCATCCAGCGCAATAGATTTCCAACTAGCTGCGTCAATTAATGCAGCTCCATCCGCAGCCTTAGTGGGAAGTGCTCTGTCGTAAATCAACGTAGTGAGATTATATCCCATCTGATCAGGAAAAGTTGTTTTCTTTACCAGATCAATCCACGGTGACGTGTGTAATAAGTTTTTATGAATATCAGAACCAATTCGGTTAGCTTCTTCGGCAAGAACCGTGTTTAAAGCGTTTGCTGAACTGGGACTGAAGGAATTTGCGATTGCTCCATCGGCCATTTTATTTATTTTCTATTTGTTTGTTAATTAAGTACAGACCGCTCCCCTTTATGGGCGTAAAGCGGCCTAGTTATAAAATAAGTCTGCGAGTCCTGCGAATTAGAACTAGTTTATGGCGAGAGCAGCCAAAGCAGGAATCAAGGTAAATGGAACACAGCCCATTGTTTAGGATTTACTAGAACTATTTAGGGCTAGAGCAACCACGCAATCCTATAACGTCTGAAATATAATACTAATAATTTAGATATGCAACAGGGTATTTAGCGAGATGGTTTAAACCCCGCTCGCACCATAGCGGCCCTTTTTGCGCCCGCATCTTGCCCTTTAAACCCATCGTACTTAGATTGCTCTTTCTTGCGCTTATCCTCTTTTTTGAGCTGATACGTTTTTTCCTCTCTCTTGGTTGGGGATGCATCAAGAGCATAATTCCGATTATCCTCTATCATCTCCCTAGCAACCTGAGACGTACCAACAGAAACTTTATCATCGGGAGCTGTACGGCGGGCTTTGCGCCTTTTTACTTGTGAGCTTGCTTTGCGTAGCGCTTGTTGCTTTGGACTAGGCATATCTATTAAGGAGTCTCAGTTATATCTAAACCAATACAGAACTTAGGTGGGAGTGGTGTAGCCTGAATGTCTAAACTGACACTCGCAGAAGGGTTAGTGAATGGTATAGGAAGGCTGGCTCCTGTGTTAAGCGACTCACAGGAAACCCCACAAGCTAAAATTGATACGGCTCCAAGTATAATAAAGAATTTCTTCATAAAGGAAATAAACACCACTTGTAAGTAATTGCAACTAAACACCCCACAGCACACGAATTCGTACCATCTCGGACTTAAACCAAGCATAAACCTGTCCTGCCGCGTCACGGTAGGATAAATTAAGCGAAACGCGCTGATTAAAACTTGTGCCTTGTAATGGTTGGAAAGGGCGAAACCAGTCAGCATTTGGATCTCCTTCTTGTTTTACCTCAAGAATATACCAGATAGGTCGATCCCACGTAGAGTCAGATAAGAAACTGACCTCGATCACGCCCATCGCGGGGAAATGAGCAATACTTAGTTCGGGTACTGGTGGCGTTGTGCCCCAGTGACCATCTGATTTTAGTGTTACAGGGGTTAAACACAGTATGGCTATTATTAGCCTTAACACTTTAATCTCCCTTGCTGTGTCCGTTATAAAGTTTGGAGAGAACCTTAGCCATGTCGTTCTCCAACATCCCGATTTTTAAGTTCTGTTTTACGTCATCGGGTAAAGAGCCGCTACCCCACTTGCCGGCGGGCCAATCACGGACAAAAACTGTGTGCTTCTCCACATCCTTCGCCATCATCTGGATCTGGAAATTGTTGTGTTGTACATCTGACTGTAATTTGCTTGCCCACCATACAATACCACCCGCTTGTATTACTAAGCCTACACCAATAGATATGAGGAACTTAGAGTCCATGCTAACCTCCTAAAGCAGCACTGATGGCCTCCTCAAAAGATAAATCCCCCGAAACAGTACTAGCAGAATCAGAGGCGGGAGCCCCCGCCATAGTAGGCTCGGCTCCTTCGTACTCAGATAACTTAGACATAAGTACATCAGCTTCAGCGCGGGAAGACAAATACTCTCGGACAAGAGTAGGTAATAACTGAGCAGCTACAGAATTATAAGCAAAATCAACAGGGTGTACTGCCGAAGGATCTAGATCAGCCGCCTTTTCCTGTACCGATGACATATCCAAACCCTCAACACCAGCTAAGAAAGGAAGCTTCTCCCCTACACGTTTAACTACATTACGAGTTATACTCTGACGTAACTCTGCCCTTTCAGCTAATTCAACTTGCTGCTTCTGCTCCTCCATATAATGAGCCTCTTTTAATGCAGCGTCAGCATTTTCATACAGGTTATTCCTACGCTCCATGATAGGATTTATATCTTCTATAATACGGTAAATAGAAGACTTGTCTCTGTCAGTAGCATCAGGGAGCAACTCCGCTAAAGCAGCATCCTGCCCTTCTGTGTCATCCAGCGCAATAGCATCTACCAAAGAATCATACTTAACATCGTACTTTTCAGCTATAACAGATGCCTTGTCCATTAAACGAGATAGCGGGTCCGATACCGCTTCTCTATACTGAGCCGTGTTCTCAAGATCATTAAACGATTTCTGTACTTCATACTCAGACAACTGATTCTTTAACGCATCAACATCGCGGCTCTCCGCAATAGCACTAAGCTCCCCCATCTTAGACTCTTGCTCCCTAACAGTTTGCCTGAGAGTATCAAGTTCTGACTTATTGTCTTTTATCTCATCCTTTAGTTTCTTAAACCTACTCGCCGCTTTAGGTGTCCAATCATCCCCAATGTCCTCAGATAAATCTTCTATGGGCTCCCCAACATTTAATTTTTCTTTTTCCTCCGTAGCCTCTTCCGTCTTCGCTTCAGTAGCCTCTTCCGTAGCCTCTTCCGTCTTCGCTTCAGTAGACTCTTCCGTCTTCGCTTCAGCGGGTTCCTCTACATGCACACCATCGAGAGGAGACTCAGTAATATTACTGAGTGCTTGGTCTAACGCATCAATAAAACTATCTTGCGATGTCTCTTGTGGTAATTCACTTACTGGGTCAGTTGCTTCCGCTTCAGCAGCGGGTGCTTCTAATGTTGCGGTGTCTGTATGTGCGTCCATTCTTCAGGTGTTACGGTTGGTTTGTTCCCTTGTGTTTTTGTTAGTTTATGTAAATCACTGAAAGCATCACGATATCCAGCGTACCATGCATGACGGTGGCTGTTAGTTCCTGCATCTCCCGCGATGTCTCCGTAGGAGGGTCCAGCGGTGTCTTTAAGGATCGCAACCGCCGTCTGGAAAGCCTCAGAACCCAAGACAGTTCGCAGTTCCTCAATTTTTTTGACATCTTTAAACCACCTATCTATCGGAATAGGTAAAACAACATTTTTTGGCATTCTTTATTATAATTCTTGGATCTCCATTGCGGTCTTTGCATCCCGTAACGATTGCTCCTGCTCAAACTTGGCTTGTTTGATTTGCATGTCAAGCTCAGCTTTTTGTTGTGCTATCTGCATTTTCATCTGGTGCTCCTGCATTTTAGCTTCCGCAGCAGGGTCAGGCCCTTCTTCAGTAGCCATATCTCCTTCAGCCGCACCCGCCTCCGTAGATTCACGCTGTAGTTTTTGAATATGCTTAGATGTGTTATTTATCATCTCTTCCGCATACTGTAACGCCTGTTTAGCTTGCCCGACTAACCCTTCCTGTAAAGGATCTCCCACAAGCTGCTCAGTAGTTGCCGCAATATGCTCATAAAATGCCTGTAGCGCAGGTAAAACAGCCGTAGGATCTGCTTGCCCAGCATCTAGCTGCTCAATAAGACCCATCAAGGCAGGAATGTGCTCCGCAAGATGCACTGCATGTAGCTCAGTCGTGACTACAGGAACTGGATTGCCCGCAGATAATTGTTGGTTTTCTAAGAACGCTATCTTTCCGTCTATCGTTGGCCTCGCTCCCTCGGCCACAGGGGCATACCTGTCAGCTAAATCATGACCCACACGAGTGGAAACTATGTCACGGGTAAGGTTCTTGCGCCCTACATCATCAAATGATCCCGCTATGCCTTGTAGCTCCCGTAACGCAACCAACCTGTTAGCATAAGATCCATTTCCAATAGACCTAACCGCTTTAGTCCTAGCTGTATCAAGACTCTTGATAAATGATTCCTGTACCCCGCGCTCTGCACAACGACTATAAAATTCTTTCAACTCAGGATTGCCCTTCTTGCCCGACACAATCCTTCGGACTATTTCTTTAAGAAGCCTACCCCATGATACATAGAACAGGTTTAAGGATGCACCAGATAAGCGGGTGCTAACATCTATGTCAGCTACCACCTGCATCTGATTCCTGTAAGGTGAACTCTGTTGAGGCCCGTATGTACTAACAGTATCAGTATTCTGAGCTAACTGGTTTGTAATATCCTCAAGAGCAGGTTGTACCCCAGTGCTCAAGTTAGGTGCAGCTTTTGTAATGATATTTACGTTGGGGGATAGGACAGCGTATGCTCCATAATAAGTGAACCCTAATTCATCTAGCGCCCTCTGGTTCTCTGGCTGAATCATAACCGCTGATCCTAACATCGCACCATCAATCATCTGGCAACGTAATCGGTTGCTCGTCTGAACGTGGTTAAAGATGCGATGCCCCAACCCGCGTATCGAATGGTATGTGCCATTTGAACCCACACCATATGCGAACATCACGTACGCATGTTCTGGTTTTTCGTAACGGGAAATTTTTTCGTATAAGAATTTTTTAGGTTCCATCTCAGCGGAGATGTAATGAGATATACTTCCATCCAATTCCCTAACCCAAAAATGTAACACGGATATTGTAGGATTTTGATGCCCTCCATATATATCGTTGTTCTTCATCTCGGCTTGTAATGACTCCCAATCAGAATAATTATTTTTGGAGCTGCTCCTACCATCAGTAGTTACATTTTTAAGTAGCACTCTTTTTACCTCGTCCACATTCCATCCAACCTTTGCTGCCGCTTCAGGATTTTTGATAAAATTAAATAGCTCGTGCATGTGGTACTGCCTCCTACCAACAGCTACATCAATAGCCGCCTCAGAAGCAGGAGTCTGCCTCGGAATTAAAATATCAGCAAAACTCCCTACCCGAAATTTCCAGTCGTCTGGTGTATCAAAGTAGGTGATCCCTGTACCATGTTTTATGAACGTCGTACAAAGGCGCAAGTAGTGGGAATGGAATTCAGGCCAACTGCGTAGTAAATGAGTTATCTCTTCAGATACAATATCTTCCTGCTGGGTGATCTCACTGGGCTCTCCCTCCGTGCCCTTTACCTCCACTAGCTTTTCTAGTGAAGAGTAAAGGTCTACGTAGGCGGATAGCGAAATATCCAATAGCCGTTGAGCTTCACCAAAATTCAAATTAGTTTTAAGTCCCTGCCCACTTACGTTAAGCTGTGCTTGGTTGTATGGACTCGCCCCATCAAACATCGCATCCACCCTAGCTCGATTCACGGACGACTGCTCATCAGCTTTGCGAAGAGCTTGAAATAGACTCAGGGCGCTCTTTACATCTTTAATACGGCTTTTTAAAGGCTTACCTTTTTCGTCAAAAGTAGATAGTCCATCGAGTTCGTTCAGGGCATATGGGTCATGAGACATTAATATATAAATTTAAGTCTTTTTCACTCATCATCAAGAGGGAATGTCTTAGTACTGCCCCAAGCGGAATGAACCACTTTTTCAACCTGAACATTGCGCCTCGTGCCTTCGTAGTCGTATAACAAAACGTAAGGCTTTTTATTAGATTTGGATACGGACTCTTTAAGCAAATACCGTTTTCCCGCGTATTGTCCTCGGCGGGGAGGGTCCATGCAATAGATTGCCCCGTGCTGGGCCACAGCATAGCGAGGAAAGTCAGGGACGGTGATAGCCTTCAAGTGTACCTCGATATCCTCCCTAGTGAGCTCTGGGGGCTTTCTTTTGAAAATGGCTTCGGCTAATCGTTTGGTATCGACAATAACTTGGTTATTATAATTATTATATATTACAGAGTACCACCGACCACTCTTGAGCTGGGAAGAGACACGCTTGCCCTTCCTATATATAAATCCGTTAGTGTCTATTTCATACTTACTGAATTGCGGGATGGGGCGGCGCTCATTTGTTTCGAGGAGGGTGTGCATATCGGAGGTTAGCATAGAAAAGAATTGATTCAAATTAAATACATAAAGTTTTTATATATACTCAATACAGTTTATAACCTTTACATTATAAATTGTATTGAGGTCTTAAAGAAAGTTTTCAATTTGTGTTTACACGTAAAACAGCTTGTTTTTATAATTACCATAAAAATGTATATACAATGGCATTACGCTCATTTTAATCTTGTTCAATTCTTTGTTAGCGCTCATTCCTGATTCTTGCGCTCTAAATTATGAGCGGTTAGTCGTAAGCCCTTTTCGAGCCCTCCTCTTTGCCATAATACGCTCCTTATTTTTGGTGTAGTACTCTTCATTATAACTCCGCTGCTCTTTCGTCCACTTGGGGTTCTCAGCCCTCTTCCGATCCCTCATAGCTGCTATGCGGTCTTTATTCTTTTCGTAGTACTTACGCTGGTATTCGAGGCGTTTCTTCTTGTTATTCCTATAATATTCTTGCTTCTTTTCATCAGGCATACTGAATCTTATAAGCGGGCCAAAAGAAGTCAAATTTTTTCTTATAACCCCCTATATATACAGATCAACACGCACAAAAACTCGTACACACAGGGGTGGCGTACCCCACAGAAGAACCAAATCCACACGACTCATGGCTCATTGTACCCTGCACCGTTTACACGCCTATGGAATCCTGATTCATGCTTCTTGCTTCACGTTACCAGCTCCCACAAAAAAGTCAGGCTTCGCATTGTTTTTCGAGCGCAAGCGGTTAATAAGTTTAATGTTTTATCATGCGGCGCTTCGCCTCGCTTTTTGCAAAAGCATCAGCGCATCACCTTAGTTTACGTTTAAAGTGTAACCAATGTTAAATCAAAAGACAGACAGGCTTCGCATTGTTTTTCGAACGCAAGCGAGTATTAAGCTCAATGTGTTGCGAAAGCGATTACGTTTAATGAGCACTTATATCGCCCACGCTTTCGTCCACTTAAAGAGCACTAGCTTGGATCAGCCCCATCTCTTTCCGTGCTCTTTAAATTAAAAGGATGGGGCTGATCATTGATCCCTGAATCTTGAATCCTGACTCATAGTCTAATAAGTATTCATGCAGGTCATTTGTCTTTTCATCATGCTCCCCAAGCATGAGGAAAAGCCAAATAGGGGTTATCATTTTTCAAGTCAGTGAAAAGACAAAGCGGGCTCTTAATCTCTTGAGGAGGGCATATATCCCGATAGTTTTATTCTAGTGCCACGTCTAATAGATTATATATCCTCCTCAAGACCCGCTTTGTTTTTTCTAATTATAAGTTCATGTAGCTACGTCTTGGCTAAAGCCCCCCTGCTTCGCCGTTGTAAAAACAGGACAAGAATCACTATTCCACTCCCCCCTAATCAGGGGAAGTAAAACAGCTCCCTGTGTCCAGTTTTTTTAAACAGCATACACCGTTCATTCGCACGAAGATTTTGTGCTCTAATCGACCTGCAAATTGTCGATAAGAGCAAAATCTTCAGCACTCAATCCCCGAAAATCACGTGTTTTTTATGTGTCGTGGAGACACAAAAAACATGTGCCCAAGCCCTTCGGGCCGAATTCCCTCTTCTCCTAGTCATCATAGATGACGAAGATTTTATGACTGGTTCCAAAACCAAACGAGTTTGGTTTTGCTGAATTCACAAAATTTCATGGCTCCTCTCGAGCCGAAATTTTATGTTCTTTCAGATCAAAATCTTCCGTCGGGCGAGAAAATCCCTTGGTTTTTGGGGCTGTTGTCTATTCCTTTAAACGCTAGGGTAGTTCGTTACAACAAGGCAGGAATAGCCATTAGCAGCACTAAGGCTCCGCCCTTAGCACTGGAACTGAACGCCCCTTAACAAATTTTCTCTCACTCAACCATTTTTACAAGGGCTAACCGCCCCAGTAAAAATACGGCCTCGTTTCTTCGGGATTAATGAACTCGCTAAAGGGGGAGATTCCCCCGACTGCGGCGTGTCCTCCGTCGTTCTTGCGTTTGTTCCTGAGCCCCTTCTTTTCCATTTTTCTGTCCTCCACGGAGTTATGGACAAAAAAAGTGAAAAAGAAGACAAACGCAATCGCTCCCTCGGCCAGTCCTCATCGGCTAAATCTCAGCAGGATTCTCGCTTGAAAGAAAATTTAAATACTTTAGTTGAAGCAAGTTTAGATTCAACTTCTACAAATAATAACAACAATACTAAACATAAAATAAAATATATGGCTACACAAAATAGCAACAACCTATCTGGTAAGAACTTCAAAACTGAACTAGATCTTACCTTATTAACCGCAATAGCACACACTATTGTTAACCACGAAACAGCCTGTCTTGAAAATATGGTAAGAATATCTAAAGGACACATATGGCTAACTGTTTTTAACTTCTTCAAAAGAGATAAAAGCGGAGTCGCAACTGTTGATGAATATGAGAACACTCATTCAACTAGTTTCAATACAACCCAAGAACAAAGAGAAAACTTTGGTGACATCGTTATCAAAGACAAAAAAGGCAACCCTATGTGCAACAACAAAGGTGAACCTTGGACTATTGCCTCTGTATTCTGTGGTAATACTCAGGAACTTGGACTCGTAAGAACAGCAGAAGAAGACGTACCTGACTCTGATGATCTTATTAACAAACTCGAAGCCATAGCTAAAGCTAAAGAAGAACTTGCTTCAAAAGCATAAACTAACACCAACAAGGGGCTCACTGTTTAATTGCAGTGAGTCCCTTAACTTAAACATTCAAAATATAACTACCATGTACATTGACCAAACATCCAGCCTACTCATCGCACTTATCATAACAATAGGTGCTTCACTATTAATAATAGAGCTCTTATGCGCAAAGAAAGCGCTAGCTCGTAGAGAAAAGGATTACAGTTCACTTCGAAAAGTCCACGAAAGGAATGATAAAACAATCAGAAATCAAAGGAAAAAAGCACTAAGAAAATGGATTACTGAAGTAGAATTCATAGCTCCCACAAATAAATACATTCAATTTCTTGAATCAGGATCAAAAAATTCCTTAACCAAATGGCAAAAAGATGTATTCACAGAAGCACTCAACGAGGTTGAACAATGGGGTCATGATTGCAATTAACGAAAAATAATATGAGCCATATTATTAAACCACTACTAACTGAATCATCTTGGCATAAAGCAACCATCAAATCAAAAAACAAAACTATGAAAAAAGAACTACCGCACTTCGAATTCAGACACGAACAATACGGTCATGTTAACACGCCATTTACAATCTGGGCTGACCCCCACAATTTCATTGGCGCAACATGGGCAACCATAAAAGATACTGAGAAACAAATCGCTTACAATGTACAGGAAGAAAGCTTTGTATATAATATAGCAGATCTCTACTTATCTTTACGCAGTATTACAAGATCAATACTACTTAAATATAAAGCACAAGGAGGAGCCCCATCACTACGATTAAGTACTAGTCACCTACTCAGAAAGCTACTAGCAAAACCAATCAAAGAAAGAATGGGCGATATATCAAGAGACATATATACACTCCGTAAATTCCACCATGTATATGAAGTACTTCAAATCTTAACAGAAGACGAACCTATTAAAGTTTCAACAAAGAAATAAAAACTATGACAAATCCAACTATTAAAAGACACTGGACTACAGAGCACTACCCAAACGCAGTACCCATTGATCTATGGGAACTGATACGGGCATTAACATATCAGATGAATCTTATGAATGGAGTGCCGCCTGAAAAAAGGCTCACTCCAGAATCATTCCAAGAAAAAGTAGCTTACTACACACAAGCTGGAACTAAGCTGGATGCTTATCGATCATACTCAGATAAACAAGGCAGATATTGCATGACAGTAGGCATCCGTTGCAGCAATGAAGACTCTGACTACTACAGTCCCCATCTCACATCGGAAGTCGCATCAAAATTTGACCTCGATCCACTCAACAAAGACTAAGAATGGAACATTCAAATAAACCCTTAACTGGAGGGACTCACTGTAATAACACAGTGAGTTCCTCACATTCTCACTTAACCACGCCAAGAAAAAGAAATAGTGTATTTTCCTATCAGAAAATACAATTACAAATAAAAAACATAGAAGAATCAACACCTCATTTGTATATGAATACTACATATGAGACTTTCCAAAACAAAACAAACAAAAAAAACAACCCCCCATACCAAAACTAAATAAAAACTAAAAAAACTATGAAAAAAATAATACATATACTATTCGCTCCATTCAGAGCAATCAAAAACAGACTCCTTGGTTCAATCATCAAGCGAGCAAACATCACAAATAAAACTATAAGTAACACATTAGTAAATGATCTACCTAATTTTCAATACGACCTAGTACAAGAGGTAGCAGAGAAAATAGATATGGATGATATTATAGGTGGCCTTGATTACTCAGCACTTGGCTATGAAGTAGACGAATGTGAACTAGCATCACACCTACACACCAGTGACATCGCCTATGAAATAACTAATAACCATCTATCAACATCAGAAGTTGCAGATGAAATAGATCTAGATCGACTTGCCTCTATTGTTAAAAAAGAAGTAGGAACAGATCTCGAAGCACTCGATTCAAGACTTGATGAAATAGATGCTAAGCAAGTTGATGACTCAAAATACAATGACCTTGTTAAAACAATCAAAAACCTCGAAGCATTCACACTTGCCATGCAAGACGAACATAAAGAAAATTATGTCCGTCATACTAATAGATTCCATCATCAAGACGACGATCTAAATAGAATTGAAACGGAAATGGAAGAGAATCTTATCCGCTTAAACAAAGACATGCATCAAGCACACCTTGAGCGCGGCAAACTGTATGAGAAAACAAATAAGTTTGTAAGCCGTCAATGGGTACTGGATGCCATTGAAGCAAGAGCAATCGAAACAGATGAACGGATAGATACAACAATAGCTAACACAGATGCACTATATCAACCAGAGCTAAAAGGATACAGAGTTACATTCATGGATGACTTCGAAGCCATCAATGAAGAAGAAGCATATGAAAAACTAATTCATTATTGTGAAGAGGTATGTAGGAACCAAGACGTAACAGCATTTAACTTCGAAGAAATAAATGAGTAATCAAACAAACAAAATTAAATGGAAAGTAAAGAACAACAGGAAAGAACAAGAGCAAGATTAGCCCGTAGAGGAATAATCTACTACACTAATTAACATATAAACCAAACAAGAAAGAAACCAAATGAGTAAACTAAAACATCTAAACCTATGGACACATCCTCAGAATTATATGGGGACAACATGGGAAGACTACTATGTATTCCTATCACAGACTAGAGACAGTGACGCACTGGAACGATCCAACTTTATCAAAGGATTGGAAGCAATAGGAGGTGAAGACCCTGAAATGGTAGTCACAGCAGGAGCAAACCATTGGGCTTATGGATGGTTGGATACTATCTACATCCATAAAGATGCCCATGCTACCCTACAAAAAGCAGATGAAATAATGGAGGAATTAAATAACTATCCTGTAGTAGACGAAGAACATTACTGCGAACTGGAGCACGAAGAAGCAACAGGAGTATGGAAAGACTGCTATGATCCGAAAGAAAGGATAGAGTTCTACCGAAAGCACGAGCCTCAGTGGTATTCATATAAAGATCTACTCCAAAGTGTGCGAATAGGTGACACATTCTGGGGTTGTGCAAGTGACCTACTCACCTAATAAACTAAACAAATAAAAACTATGATAGATATCAATACATTATTCCAAGAGTTATCACCAGAACAAGAGCAATCATTCCGCAAATGGGCACGAGAAAACTACAAAGCTCTCGAACACATTAAAGATATATGGCATCCATCAGTACGTGATGAATGTAATAAGATAAACAATGAGTTACTAGCTAACTACGAACAGAGACTTGCTGACAGTGGAGATGATCTAACTGAACCAACACGCCAGCAACTAGAGGATAAAATAGAATATATAAAAGACCAATTAGTATAATCCAAACAAATAAAGACTATGATAACAGAACTAAATAAATATAAAACAAGCGTTGCTATACAGATGAGCCCTAAAGATGATCAAAATAACAGATCATGGATGGCATCAGCATACGATAATAAATACAGCCACATGGGAGACGTAGCTACTATCTCATTAAGTACAATCCCAGAGCATCCATCGCCAAGGGAACGAGAAGAGATATTCAACTACCTATATGAATCCTGTTGTGAAGAGCATCCAACAGCAGACCATATAATCATTGAACAAGTACAGGAAACACAAGAGAAAGGAGAATAAAATGGGACTCGACCAATACGCATACAAAGTAAAACGTGAATACAACAGGCATTCGAAAACTGAAACAATAACCAAAGTAGAAATTGCATACTGGAGAAAACACAATGCACTCGAAGGATACATGTGTGATCTCTTCCATAGCAAAGGAGGAGACGGAGAGTTTAATTGTAGAACACTACCATTAAACAACGACGACCTCGAAAATCTAGATAAAGCAATAAACAATAAAGGGCTACCAGAAACAGATGGATGCTTCTTCGGAGAAGACACAAGTAAAGATGAAGAATGTAAAGCACTGGATAAGTTATTCATCGACGATGCAAAGAAAGCATTAGGAGATGGATGGGAAATTGAATACACCTCATGGTGGTAACATAATGAAAATAAAACAAAGACAAAACAAATTAAAAGACTTCTACCGAGATGCAATCCTAAATGAAAGTAACAAAAAAGAACGGATAATAGCACTCGACTTCCTCATTAATGACTACATTGAAAGCAACCTAGCGTTAGAAGAATTCGGAGGAGATGATGACTCAGCATTAGAAGAACTAGAAATCCTAGCTGAAGATTTTCTAGGATACAAAAGAAATAAATCAGAATGAAAACAGAACAACAAACTATGACCGACCCAAAAATGATAAGCCTCTATTCAAATAAAGTATTATTAAGTAGACTTAAACTAGAAATAAAAGGTATGACTCCATCAGGAACAACAGCCTACGCTAGAATTAAAAAACAATTCGGGCTCAAAGGAAACAAAGAAAAAGTACATCAAAAATTAAAAGAGATACTTGATCAAACAGAAGATGACCTACTGAATAAAAAAGAAGTACTAGCAAGAGATCTCAAAGTAGGAGATCTAGCTATCTTCAACGGCATCATACCAGAAAAAATATTAGAGATACATCCTTACGGAACATCCTTCCACTCACTAATATTCGTAACAGACCAAACAGATTCTCGTAACGGCCAACCTTGGCAAGCAGTCAAGCTGGATAAAATAACAACCATTACGAAAAACCAAACTAAATAAACTAAACTAAAAATAAATACTATGTCACACGAAATTGAACACACAGATACAGTCATCTCGACTAAGAAAGAATGGCACGGACTAGAAATAATCAAAGAGGAACTCCATCCTACGATTGTAGATAGTGACCACCGCAATGTATACTTTGATATACATGAAGGCACTGCGTATGCAGATGTTGATACAGATAAACGACAAGAGCTAGTTGATCTATCATCTACACAAGATGGTCTATCACACAGCGGAGTCATGGAACTACTAGGCACATGGTCTGAATGTCCTCATAATAAAATACTCACAAGAGAGTATGAGGGATTCAGATATGGCTTAGGTATTCCAACATCTAAATACAAATCCATTGAGAACATGAAGCTTGTCCAAGCAGTATGTAACTCACTGGATGATGAAGGTATCAAGTACACAATACAAACATTGGGTACACTGAAACAAGGTAAACTATTCTTCGCATCAATAGAAATAGCTGATGATGCAGAGAGAGTTATCAATGGAGATAACTTCCAGTTCTATCTTAACCTACTACAATCACATGATGGTTCATATGCAATGACCATGTTTGATTCAAACATGAGAGTCGTATGCTCCAACACATTCAAAGCATCATTAAATCAACAAGGTGATCTAGCTATCAAGATAAAGAAAACATCTAATGCAGAACTTCGATTAGAAGAAGCAGGTAGGACAGTTGCTAATATCTATAAAGGTAGAGATCAATTTGTATATATGATGAAACGCTTCGCTGAAGTTGCATGTGATACAAAGAAAGCAGAACAACTTATCTCTGCATACAAAGGTATTGATATGGATACTAATACTATATTATCAACAAGGGCATTCAACCAAGTTGTAGATATATCACACCTCCACGAAAATGGTATAGGTAACAAAGGAGAAACATTATATGATCTCTTCAATGCAGTTACTGAGTACTACACCAGTGGAAATGGAACAGGCCATGACAATGGCACAGCCGACCGATCATGGAAGAAATACACATCAAGTGAATTCGGTGGAGGCGCAGATGCCAAAGCAGGATTCGCTACATGGTTAGTTAAAGTAATAGACGACACCTCACTCCATGCAGAAGCAGAGAAAGGTAGACAACTACTCGAAACTAAAAAAGTAACTACACTAAATAAGCTTATTAAAGCCTAATGATAGCAGTTATAACATGGGCAATAGTATGGATACTCATAGCCTTAGTAGTATATATTATAACTGAAGAAACAAAATAAAAACAAGGGGGTGAAAGTCCCCCACATCTTAAATATAACATGTTAGTAGATATATCAGCAAATGAAGGGTACAAACTCATCAAAGATTGTGACGTAGCAAAAGGGTGGAAACAATACGCTATTGAATTCCTTTTCAATCATCTATACGACCAAACATCAAATGATTGTATAGATTTAATAGGAGCATTAGTTACTTGGAGTCACTACACATCAACAATGGAAATCATGCAGAACTATAAAAAATGGGAAGATGTAATAGATAGATCTGTATCATTTAAAACATGGGCTGATCATGATGATCCAGAAATTGATAAAGACGGATACAAAATAGAATACCTTGTACCAGATTATTAAAACTAAAGCGTACAAAAGGATACCTACTAGAATAAAAACTAGTAGGTATTTTTATGCTAACCTAAAGAGAAGTCAGGCTCGCAAGCTCGCTTTGGTTTTGGAGGGCGGGCAACAGCCATCTGAGATTTAAATCCAAGCATCTGTCTAATTTTTGGACCCCCCGCCTTTCAGGCATCTGAGATTTGGGCGGCGCTTTCAGGCATCTGAGACTTGCGCCCTGATCCCTGACTCCTGACTCCTCTCCCATAGGAGTTGCCGAAGTGCGCCTAAAAAAACACACTCTATAAAAATAGGGTTTTGGTACTCTAACGAGGCATGAATCGCGAAAAAACTTGCATTCCTGAACCATAGCACATGTCTTGTGAATAGGGGGTGCACTGGATTACAAACTATCTGAGTTTTAGTATGCACACTTCTTGTGAATAGGGGGTGCACTAAAACACTCCTAATTAATTCAAAAGAATTAAAGAAAAGTCTTGACCATTAATCGTGCATGATGTACCCTTGATTGTTGTTATACGGCAACACAATGAAGCGCCCCTCTCAGAAGGCTTTGTGTATGTCCTTCTGGGAGGGGTAATTTAAAACTAAACAAAAACAAACTATGAAAACAGAATACGCGCCAGATATAAAACAAGCTGTCAAAGATGCCAGCCTTAATGTTGCCTGTCTGCTGGATCAGAACTATGACAGCCCAGATGAATTAGAAAGTGAATTGTACAGGCTACAGGAATACATAACTCTTTTAGAGAATCACATATTAAACAAAGACGAACCAGTAATATAAAACAAACTATGAAAACAGAACCCACAGTATATAAGTTTACTTTCTACGGATGTGCCCACCCTTGGGTAGCTACAGAGAGTCTCCCTGAACAAGTAGACGAGGCGCTTTGTTACATCGATGGCCTCCAGCAAATGACCAAGCTGGAAGTTACAGAACTCTCCCTTAAAGAGAAGCCAAAGCCAAGACGCAAGGCGGTAAAGAAAGGGGAAACAAAATGACATCACAAGACCTACTAGATTTGTACGACATCAAAAGGTTTCTTCAAATGAGGAAACTTCTTGATGAGCCAAAAGACAATGAAGGCACTGAGGAGACTATAGGTTTCCTGATCAGTGCCTTCATTGATCGGGCAGAGGAGGAGACTCAAGGTTTCATAATCACTTCCTTAATTGATCAAACAACGAAGGAAACACAAACATAAACCAACAAAGAAAAAACAAAATGAAAATAAAAGAAGTAATTCAATTTTTTAACGAGACTGTAAATTTCCCTAGTCGCCGTGGGGATGCTGATGATTATATTATCTGGGAGCATTGGGCTATAGAGGATTTGTTTTCCGAAGATGAGCGCAAACAAATAACAGACAAGGAATGGGAATATGCGTGTGGTTATAGTATGACAGAGTTTGATTGGGAACAAACAAAGGATGCTATAGCGTCTCTTATACGCCGTGATCTAGTCGACTTCAGAAAATTTAACGGGGAACAGGAAGAAGATCTGGGTGATACTTGGATTAAGATTGAGAAGGACAAATCTATTCATGGAAGAAAACACCCAAGATAATGGCTACAGAATTAAACAAAGCAATCCACCGCGCTGTCGAGATAGATGGCGCAGACTATATTGTTTCGCTCCAGCCTGACCCGCCACGGGTCACGCTGAGAAAGAAACGGCATAAGAATACAGCAAGTGAAATCACCCTTGCAGAATTACTGGAACCAGACACCATAGTAGCAGACACACGAGAGGAGGAAGTAGCGCTTATGTCTGATAAAGATTGGGAATCATTAGGTAATTACAAACCATCTGACGCAGACTACATACATCCAAGTGACTTAAAGCTATGGGCAAAGTACAGCTACCCTAAGTTTAAGGTAGCATGGGAGCAGTACAAGTCAGCTACTAGAGGGAACAAACAAGCCGATATAATCTGGAACACAGACGGCTCAATAGAAATCGCTAACCACCCAGAGTAATATGAATAAGTCACAATGGAAAAAGAAAGCAAGAGGGAAAGTAATCCGTAAAAATAAACATAAAAAGAAACTGGATAAGCTAAAGTTTAAAAAAAGAATAGCGAAAGGAAATGACTACCCCGAAACAAAATAGGCGAGCAAGAAAGAAAGGGCTTAAAAAAGCGAGCCGTAAAAAGCGGAGAGTTAGTATTAAGAATTCGAGTACTGAGGATCTCACGCGCAACAAAGCAGGGAATAAATATATATTCGATGGGAAGCAAAAGTTTATGCGCGGGGTAATGGCTTCCTCGGATGGAAGTAACCAAAGAGCAAAAAATAAAAAACAATGCAACAGATGATATACGCAATATTAATAATAGGAGTCTACCTAAGTATAGTTTACTTTTGTTTCTATCTTCTACGGAAGCTGAAGGAACAGGCAGAGTATATACAAAGGCATAACGAACGAACCCTCACATACAAACGGAGGATACAAGCAATGACAGAAACATTAGAAAGGGAGCGAGATGCCCAGCAATCACATATCAAATAAGCCATACCATGATTGGTTAAGGGAGCAAGGCAAGAAGCCGAAGGTCTTATTCACCCATGACTTCAACATACCATTCAGCGTGGACTCATTCGAGAGTGACCCTTGGGAGGTGGACGCTGAGACAGTGGCGTTGACTTTACTTAAACGGGTACAGAACTGTAGGGATTCTGACACTATCATGGATGCCATTGAGCACACCCAAACTATATCGGAGCAAATTAAATGATAATAACAATAGGATTAATTGTATGGCTACTAGCTATCGTATGTGTTTTGCGGTTCTTTACTGTATCCGCTAACAATCAACATAGGAAAAGAGGAGGAAAGAAACCGTGATACGTTATCGTTCAGCGGATTGGTACTCTTGTGACCCAGCGCCTCTTGATCCTAGGGTGCGCCCTCATGAAATGGTCGAGCGCATAACGACCAAGGAAACGCCAAGCAAATTAATTATGATAGACGAAGAAACCGATGAGGAATTTCTTTCTCGGTTTGGGTTAGGGTGCGGCGACCTGCCCTCAGATTATCCCGAACGAATAAAGCGAGCTACCCACCACCCACGTACAATGAGTATTGTAATGGACAGGCAGTATGTTGCTTGCCATTCAGATGCCATCCACCCTGCATCCTGAACCCTGACCCCTTGATTCTGAGCTAGGAATAAAGCTAGAGGAGAACTCTGGATGAGGCGTTTTTCATAGTAACGTCTTTGATGAACACCTAGTTTAGAATCAAGGGGTTAGGGAATCCCCTATTGTTTATTACTTATTTGATGTTATTTTAATAAGTATGAACATCTTGCGCATCTATTATGAACAGTATGAACTACTGTTAAACATGCAGATTGTGGATGGTCATATACTGCCAGAGACATTCAAAGTTTTCCCTGTATTTAGGGACGTTGATGGTAGCAATCCTAAACTGGGGGAGGCAATAGTCCTCTCATTAACTGAAGCAAAAATAATCTTACCTATTAAATACCTAACATGAATCTATCTACCAAATGCCATCCCGAATCTGTTTTGAAAGCTGTCTCCGAAATCTCTGGTTATAGTCCAGATGAGATAGTTAGTAGTAAACGTGGCAACTCCATCACAGCTTGGAGGCACATAGGAATGTTTGTTGCGAGACAACGTGGGATGACATTGGATCAAGTAGGAAAACTATTTGGTAAGCACTATACATCTGTGAGTTTTGCAGAGCGTAAGGTGGAGAAGAAGATGAATGACACAGTTCGTAGGGCTATAGATGCTGTAAACAATATAGTAGATAAATGATATGAGTCTTAAACGATATCTTAAAATTGATGGCGGGGGTGACTACTCATGGCTTGCTCTTAAATCTATCTACGGGAGATATGAAATAACAGGGGATCGTAAAGGATCTCGTGTCCTTCTATTCCGTGGACTGAGCGAAGACAATGCCATAGCGCACTTTAAGAACTTGGCAAACAAGCACGGGGCTTATTCGTTAAGCCGCCCTCTTACAAACTATCTGGTACGTACTTAGTTCTCGTCGTGCCTGTAGAAGCGTGGGATGTTCTTGAAGTAAGCGTCTAGTAGGCGCTCTCTTCGAAGGAAAAGGGCGATCCCTGTGCTCTCGTATTTATCCCGCAGTTTCTTTTTCAACCCCTTGTGTGTTTCCCTTGGGGTTTCAGTTAAACCATTAAGCATAAATTTGTACCTACGTTTTCCGAACTGCGCTCCATGAACTATGTTCCGCACTTCTTCCTCAGTCATGCCCGCCAATGAGCCTAGGTGTTTTAGCGTATGTGCCACCTCTTTATCCAAACGAACTCTGTGGTCTATTTCATCTAGCACTAAACCCTTTATATCGTTATCAGAAAGAGGGGATTCACTAAGAACTTTATTCTTTCTAAGGGATATACTTTGTGTTTCTCTTCTTACGTCAAATAGGTATCTCCTCATGTTTTTTTGGATGTCTACTTTGTAGGGCTTTACAGGTAGGAATTCCTTTCCTATTCGTTTCATTACATCTTCTACAGGGTTAGTCCCCATCATCGTTATTGCTTCTCTACCCGCTTTCATAGTCCTTGGCTGGAATGCTTCTTCGAATAAATATTTTGCCCCCTTTAAAAATGCATCTTCAGCAGTATCTCTTTCTTCCCATATCTTTTTGTTTGTTTGCGGATCTCTATTAGCTTTTAAATTTAAGGCTGCTCCTGCAAATATCTGATCATCTAGGTACTCATCGACGATCATAGATTTAACAAAAGCAATCCCCATTTCTGCGGCGCTCCCTCCTGTAGCTCCTATTTCAAAACTACGTAAGAACGGGTCTACTATTAAAGAGAACGGATTCAGGTATGTTAAGTCTGTTGTCCATAGGTTCCCTTCATCATCTTTGGTTATATAGAAGGTATGGTTTTTGAGGTACTCTACTAAAGTCCTTCTTAATGCCGCATCTTCCTCATCGTCAACTCCTTCTCCTAACCTCATCAGTAGTGGAGCAACTGCGGATAATCCTACAGTTACAGAAGTCAATCCAAATAACCGCCTCAAACCTCTCCTTTTAATGACAGGGTTTTTATCTTTTATTTCACTGAAGCTCCGCCGTAAAGTATTAATTGGTATTCTAATTAATTCGGTTTTGAATCGTATAAAAGGAGCGAACATCACACCAGCAGTAGATTTAGTCCATCCCTGTACAAATGGGGAAGACCTACTGTATGACTGGGCGGTATCTAAAACTATATCTGCCGCCGCTCTCTCAAGTTGGTTCTCTGTCATATGGAAATACTTATCATCTCTGCCTTTTGCTACCGAATTTGCTTTAGCTTTCTTTAAAACACCAAGCTCATGTTCAAAATAGTATATCTTATAGAAGGTATCCATCGTCGCTGACATCTCTTTGAGATTAGTGTACGCCTTGTGTAATGCGGTTCCTACTTTCTTTAAGTCTTCTGGCGTTGTACTCTCATCGGACAGTTCGTTGATGTCCTTCGTTGTCTCATATATGCGTTTCATCAAATCATTTGGGTCTGTATCCCCAGCGAATAATTCTTCCAACATCTTAGGACGGATCTCGTCGCCAATAATATCTAAAGCATCCAGCTTAGAATAGTAGGCATTAAGTTTTTCTGGCCCTAGTACGCCTTTAAAAAAGAATCCTTTTTTGCGTCCAATCTCTTTAATCATACTCCCTGTCAACGCCACAGGAGCTAGTATTCCTTGGGCGGGGCCGAAGAACAGTACGTTACTTAATGAGTTCCTTAAATAGAATCCTATGGAGCCTAATGTTTTAGCTGCCATTGATGACCCCGTTAACACCTGAGCTGCTTTTGTAATGCCTCTAGCTACTTGTTGCCCCTCATTCATTGAAAGAATAACGCTGTCCCTTATTTCTTTCAAAGATTCCACCATTTCTGTGGGGGCAAAATATGATTCGTTCTTCCCTATGATTACGAAAGGATCATAGCGGGCATCCCCATCTGCCATAAGAGTCCCCCATTTTTTTTGTTCTTCTAGCTCAAGACCCTCATGCTCGGCTCCAGTAATAATCCATCTGTTCTTTGCTTGTACCCCAAAATCCAAAAGGTTTTTGAGGAACGCCTGATGAGATGCCATTATACCTACATGCATATAGGTACGCATAATCGCATCATATCCAGTAGAGTCTCCTTCTTCTCCCATTAGTTGCCTTAACGCATCTGGGATATTTTTCCTCCCCTTTAATTTTTCTTTTAATATAGCGGAAAACCCTATCCTGTTGTTTTTATCCTTTACCATTTTGTTGGGGTCGATAAGTAATGCGTCTCCTGTACTATATGAGTTGAGAAACTCAATCATCATATTGTGTATCTTAGGGGGCATCTCAGTAGATGTTTTTCCTTGCCCTTCTGATAGCTCTGCCCTTGCTATAACTTCTGCGTCCCCCAAGCGGGTTACTACTTCGCCCGCTTTAACGTCGTCTGTAACATCAAGATCTGCGCTCTCCTCGGTAAACTTCTCGCTATTCCTGAGAATTTGAGCCGACCTTGCATTTATATATTCCTGCGTAAAAAACTTAGCTGCTTCTTCTCTTGCTGTTGCATACTTCTTCTCATGTAAAACTTTTCCAGCAAAGAACGGGTCTGAAAACAATTTGTATGATCTTGTTAAGTATATTTCCAAGTTACCGTCTATGGTCCCCTTCAAGGACTTCTGCATGTCCTCATCATTAGGGAACAGGACGGCTATCTTTTTAGAAAAAGCATCTGTCTTTTTCCTTAGCTCTAATAAGTGTAGCGCTATAGCTCCTTTGGGGGTTCCATCTTCTTCGTACCCTCCTAGTCGCATGATAGCATTATGTCTTCTATGAGCGATTAATGCTTTTTTATTTTGGTACGCCCTTTTGTAAGCCAGCTCTTTGTTATTCTCTAATTGTTTTATTTCTTCCAGTACTTCTTCCAACTCCCCGTTCCTTTTCTCACTCTCCTTCTCCTCTATGAGAGCTAATCGTTTATTATTTAAGACTACCTTTCTTTCCCTATACTTCTGCTCTATAAAATCATGTATCTCTGGTTCCAGTTTCAATGTCTCCCCGTCACCTGTAATATCTTTAAACAATCCAACAGGGGCATCTCCATCTGGGTACTCTTTAGCAACCAAATAATCCAACCTACCTTTATACTTTTGTATCTCATTAAAGACTGCATTACGTAATGCCGTAGCTTGTTGATTTAATCTTTGAAGTCTTGGGTCAGCGCCTCCGACCAACCACTTCATAATTCCTTTAGGCTGTCCTTTATACTTCCCTGTCTTGAACATAGGAAGGGTCAGCATAGCGGTTAAGTCTCCGTGTTTAAATATAGTGGGAGTCTCCCCATCTCCAGCAATTTGTGACTCTGTTATTTCTACCTCTTGGGTAGTAGTCGTGTCTGGCCCTGCTTCCAAGATGCTCGGGTCAAAAACAACAACTTCTCTTACATTCTTATCTGTGCCTTGCATGTACTCAACAACACCTTTAATGTCCACAGAGGATAAAAGTAACCGTGTGACATTCCTTATTTGGTTGGGTGTCCAGTGAGATGTGGGCTCTTGTGGGTTGATCCCTGCGTCCTCTACGATCTCGTAAGGGACTACTGTCCTTTCTTGCATCACCTTACCGCCCTCTATGTCGGCTGTGCCCATCCTTCTATTAAGAGCCCCTATAAAATCGTTCCCTGCTCCTTCTCTATGCGGCCAATAAACCTTACCTTTTTCAGTAAACTCACTCCAATCTTTATATGGAACTTCTTCCCTCACAACACCGCTACTGTCTGCCTCGGGGTGTCCCTCGCCTACGTATTTTTCTACTACGTAGCTTAACTTTTGTGCGAGCTTATCTAGTTTACCTTGCAGCTCTGAGGACCATTTCGATCCTATTCTATAGATATCCCCCTCGTGCCTTTTTTTAACTCTGAGTCTAAAAAGGTTTCCTCTGGCTTCGTAGGTACTGAGGCGGCTTCTTGCGTTATCAGTTGCCCCTTCATTAGAAGCTAAGAAATAAATACCAGCACCATTGATAGCGGCTGTTCCCTTAAAGTCTGATTCGGACCACCCAATACGAGCCCAGTCGAATCTTTTAATGTCGTCTACCTTTTGATATGTGAAGAGATCCTTATTTGTAAAGCTCTCGGGTATTTTGGATGATTCTACAATACCTATACCTACTGCTGGTGTAGGTATTGTAGCCGTGAACAGTTTTTGTATTTCCTCTTTCCCTCTAGCCGTGATATCTCTTGAGCCTATTCCAGCAAATTTATCTGACAAAGTAGGGGGTCTGCTTGTTACCCAGCTACCTTCTCTGTCCAAGTGGGGAGCCCACTTGTGCCACTGATTGGACACCATGTCGAAGACATGAACTTCTTTCCCCTGATCTATCCCCATTTGGGTGGCCCACGCAGTACCACCTTTCACTTGACCCCCCACAAAGCGGCTTACAGCTATTACTTGGTCAGAGTCCCTGACCTGAAACCAATTTCTTCTGAGGAGGTTGTTCACAAACTTCCCCTTGGTAGGCCATGCTCTATCAAGAGTTTCATTGGCCTTAGCTAGATGTTCGTTAGCTTCCTTTAGTTCCTCTGCGGTATGTGGGGTGCGGTGCTTATTGCCCTTAGCATGTCCTTCAAATGAGTGAGCCTCTACCTTGAACCCTGCTTCCAGAGCTGCGAACTCGAACGCTGTATCTGCTCCAGACGCTCCTCCAGAATGGAGAACCCTCTCTACTGCTGGAGTCCCCCCGTCCCCCAAATAGTTTAAAGTCATAGGGTCACGCAACCCGAGATCAACGAGAATCTCATGTATAGCTCTGGCTTGTGTATTTACATTATCTCCATCCCCTCCAAATTTATCTGTTAATACTTTACCTGAACTAGCCCTTCCTATTTCAGCTAACGCTTTTGGGTTAGCAATAAAATATTCTGCCCACAACCCCTTATAAGTTGCCCAGTACCAGCTATCTTCTCTGTCCAAGTGGGGAGCCGCTGGTAACCCCTTTCCTGATTGTTTAGCCTCTTTTTGCCACACATATTCTATTGTTTTTCCAGAAGGGAGCTTTGCTTTCTTAGCGGAGAACTTTACTCCTATTCCTTCTTCATCCTTCCCTGCTGTTGACACCTCAAACCCTTCAAATCCTTTACGAGCAACTTTACCAAATCCTCTCGGTGAGGCTGTATCTACTGGTGGTGCTGTATCTCTGAGTAGCTTATGGAACCCTTCTTCAAACACAATATTGGAGGGTATCTCCCCTGCGTCTAAATACATTTTAGCCATCTGCGCCCCTGTCCAGCCACTCAATCCCCCTTTCGTTTTCTGAGCTACTAAGAATTCTTTATCTGGCTTAGAACGAGCTGTATCATATAGCTTACGAATATTTTTAGTTATCTCTTCTGGTGATAATGATTTTTTATCTGTTGCTGTTTTCTTAGTAGGGAGCGCATAGGAAGTTCCATCCTTTCCATCCTGAAGTCCTTCAGCTTGCCCTTTTACATTCCACTTACCTTCTTCCCCTTTCTCCTGCTTATTATAATTACTGTCTGCTCTAAGTTTCTTAAACTCATCTACACTTTTCCCCTCACCAAAAGTTGCGTACCCTGCTGCCCCTGCTCCGTGGAAACCCTGTAGGTTGGACCCGAACACAAATACTTGGTTTTTGTCTAGGGAGGTTACTTCTCCTTTGTATGTTTTCGAAGGAACAACCTTTGATGCTGCTCTTCTTTTAATAACAAACGTCTTTAAAGCTTCAGCGTGATTAGGCTTGATATTTTCATCATAATATAAAAGACTTTTTCCATCTAAAGCACCACTATCAATCTGTCCCAGAATCCATTCCCTACGGTTCTGATATTTATCTTTATGCTCAAAGTCTTCATCACCTTCCAACCATTTACGATAATATTCTACAGTCTGATCTAGGTTTTTAGTTGGTATAGTATTTTTGAAACCTCGATGACTAAATGGATTACCAAAATGTTTTTCCCCAACATCCCATTTTCTAAGTACGTTTATACCATCTCCAGCATCTTCTGCATCTTGAACTAATTCAGTAACCTTTCTCCCTTTTTTTCGTTTAACATAAACAACATTTGGTTCGGCTACAGGCGCTGGTGGTCCTTTCTCAATTCGATCTACGACGGAAGAAAAGTTTGCTATTTTAGCCTCGTCAGTAGCGTCTACATCCAAAGGCACTATCCCTAAATTCTTTTCGATAGCCTCGCTGAGTTTATCTAGTCCTTGTACACTAGAGTTCTGTATAATGGGGGGTATTTCTATTTCTGTATTAGGTATAAATTCAGGAAGAACTTGGGGGCCGCTCCCATCTGAATTAAGTGGTTCTCTAATGTCTCCGAACTCTTCATCAAGGCTTTCGGCTACTCTCTTTAAAGTAGGGCTTCCATAGAAATCATCTACGTCTTTCTGTGTTGGTCCTTTATTGAACCAACCTTTTTTCTTACTTAACCCGAAAATAGGATACCATTTCCCCGCATTCGGCTTTCCTCCTAAGCCTGTTGAAAGATAGAAAGGAACAACCACACCATTTACATTCCTAAAAACAATAGCCCTCTTAGCAAAATTAACCATAGGTGCTGAGTTTGTCTCATCATAAGGAACATCTACTGCGGTAACTTGTGGCTCTCCAACATAAACATCAACGGGGTCCATACCCCTATCCGCTTCTGATACCTTTGTCTGCCCTTCGAAAGTATGTATGACTTGTAATGGATTATCAGGGTCAAATGCTGGGACATGCTCTGTTGCATACCCCGATTTCATATCATTATACGCGGCGACGACTCGATATGCCATCTTCCGAAGTACAGGATTATCTCCAGATTTACTATTTAGGATTTCCAGAAGTTTCCCACTTAGTTTTTTCAAGTGGCGTACGAATATCTTCAGTAAACTAGGGTTCCCTTTAAAGAAATCTGCATCCTGCTCTGTGGTGGTTCCACTTAATATACGCTGGGCGTGCATACGTAAAATTTCTTTTGCTAGGGTTCGTTGCTCCGCTTGCCATCCAAACCCCTCCTGCACTTCAACATCAGTTTGTTGCAGCCTTGCCCGCGCTGCTTCCCTGTCCTCCTCCTTCGTGTAATAAGCTTCTATAACAAAATCAATATCTTCTTGTGACAAAGATTGATATACTTCAGTGAGTTCCTCAGTTGTCAGGTCTGCTAAAGTAGCATGATGTATTACTTCCTCTATAAGACCAGCCCCTGCTAAGTTCCGAGCGTTAAAATTTGATAAATTTTTAAGTGCATCTCCTAACGCTCTAGGCTCTATGCGTATGTAAGCCTCTGTTTCAGTTACTACATGGGAGAAAGCTTTGATGGGCTTCCCACTATCATCCGCATACTTCCTCTGTTCATCTGACACAAACTTCACATCGACTCCAAAAGCACGGCCTAATAAAACCAATTCATTTAGAGTGCCCTGAAGGTTAGCAAGTGCGTCCTGTTCTTGTGGTGTATGGTCTTCATTTATAGTTGTAAATATCTCTATTTGTTTTGCGTGTTTAGGATCAACAGGGGCTTCTGCCTCTGCTGCGTCTTCATCCTTTGTCTCCTCCTTTGTCTCCTCCTTTGTCTCCTCCTTTGTCTCCTCCTTTGTCTCCTCCACAATAACTTCAGCCTCTGTATTTTCTATTACTGCTTTATCCCCATTCGCTATGGTGTTTATCAGGTCTTCTTTTTCTTTTGCTTGTTGCTCTGGAGTCTTCTCTGTAGCTAGTTCACCTTCAACTTTTTGTACGTCTTTCCATTTTATACCAACAGCTTCGGCTGCTTTTTCGTTGGCTTCCATCTCCATAGCAATGGCAGCAGGGTCCATTAAGTCATCAGGATAACTTTCTTGGTGTCGTAACTGGGCGTGTGCCCTCTCATGTTCCTCAATAAATTTAATGTACCCGTTAACTCCACCCTCACTCCCCCTTAGTTTCTTTTTTAACTTTGCTAAGTCTACATCTTTGAAAACTTCTTTCTTCTGTTGTGAAGTCTTGCTGTCCACATCACCTGCCAAATAAGGGAGAGGCTCATCGGCATTAAAATCTTCTGCTATGTCCTGAGTATATAAAGTTATCTCCCCCGTTTCTCTATTCAGCCCAGCTAACTGACCTGCTTTTTTAGATGAATCTTTTACTATCGATATCCCTAATTCCTCATCTGAAACTTTCTGGCTAGCGTCTGCGAGCTTCTGGGATTGCTCAATGGCAGTCCCTATCATAGTACTATAATCCTTTGGCATCTCCCGCATTTCTGTCGCACGTAGCTGTTGCCTCGTGATTCCTTCCATTACAACATTAGCAGTCAGTGGAGAGTTGGTTTCTTTTAGGTGTGCTATTAATTTAGTTTCTTCGCTCTGCCTCAACATCTCCACCTCTCCTCGGGCAAAAGCCCCTTTCTTTTCCGCTATCGCCCTGACTCCAGCAGCCCCCTGACCAATTACACCCCCTATTGCTCCTGCGTATAGCGCAGCAGATACCCTTTCAATCATAGGGGTATTCTCATTTAGCGCCGCATCTACAATAAACGAATTAATAAACTCATCTATACCCTCCTCAAAAAATTCTTCAGTTCCACTTTTCAGATACCTTCTGTATATATCAGGGAATACTTTAGGTACAACTTCTTTAATCCTTCCCGATAACCATGTACGCATCGCCTCGCCGTGTTCGGACTTAGTTATCTTAGACCTACGCATTCTTTCCAAAACAGATCTGTGTTGCTTGTAAGTGATCCCCCTAAGAAATGCATCTTCAAAACCACCCGCACCAACACTACTGAACCCTGCTGTTATAATACCTGTTGCCATACCTGCCGTTAGCGCAGCGCCTAAAGCGGCATCATGTTTCTCTTCATGCGTACCTTCCATGTTACCATAGACCGTGGCATAAGTAGCCCCTGATGATCTATTAGCAGCGGTCAGGAATAAGGCAGAAGTCTGTACCCCCGTTACTAAGTTGCTCCTTACTTCTTTTTCTACTTGTTTTCCTACTCCCTTTTTGGTTACTGTTTTGGTTACCGTTTTAGTAAGTAGTCCATTATAGGCATTAATAGCCCCTATAACATCCGACCTCTTGGCTGACTTCGTTATATATCCCTTTACCCTAAGTCTAGCTGCTGTCCTTCCCGCATCTTCACCAAACTTTTTAGCAAATACACTGCCCGTTAAACTTTTTGTAAGTCCTTTAGCGGTAACTCTGGTTCCTTGTTTTAGTCCTACGTAAGCAGCCCCGCCTATACCAAATGTACCTGAACTCAACAGGACTGTAGCACTAATATCAACCACCATTGGTGCTATTGCAGTAGCAACATCAGTAGCGAACCCAAATTTATCCCCAAATATTTTAGCTACTTCTCTTCTGTTCTGCCTATCTTCTTCTTGCTCTACCAAGAAATCAATCGCCCCTTTATTTTCCATTAAGGCAGGTACTATAAAAAGCAGCCCCGTAAAAGAATCTGCGATAGAGGCCCCTAATGCGCCTACTCTGTTTTTTACCCCACTATAATTCTTAGGGTTTATAAGGAACTCCTCCAATACCTCCCCGTTAGAATCGCCATCTTGTTTTCCTTTTATTTTAGCAGCCGCCCATTTGTTTTCTACCGTGGAGTCTTTGAATAGCTCATCATACCTAGGGAATTGACGAGTAAAGAAATCTTTCCTGAAATTAATAAGTGAGCTTCTTTGTCCTTTTGTTAGGTCTGAACGTATTTCCAGAGCAGAATCAAACTTCCCTCTGTCTAACAATAACTCAATATGAGGTATGACAGCGCCATTCTTAGTTACTTTTATATTGTCCCCAATTTTATCTATATTAGATTCATACTTAGCTTCTCCTGTTTGGTACGCTTCAAAGATAGCCACCTGTTCCAGAGCGTCCATGATATCTGAATCCTGAAACCTGTTCCGTGAAACATTTTCCTTGATGTCTTTACCACGAGAGTACTGGTTAGCAAGAAGGGTTCGTGCTTTAGTGATCAGGGCAGAGGGGTCACCTTCTTCTTTATTATCTATAAAATAATTTTTAGATTCTTTTAATATCTCCCTATAGAGATCTTTATCTTCTTCGGATTGTGAGGCAGAAGAAAACTCAGTCCTGACTTGGTTATCACGGATAGCTTTAAAGGCGTTAACTCCTTTATATACATCGTTCATTCCCGTGGCTACTTGCCACATATCTCTGTGGCGAATAGCTCCCCTCCGTATAGAATCAGCTATGGCTTTTTTACTATCTAATATATTAGACCCCCCAATCAATTCATAACTGATAGCGCCATCAGCTCCTTGTCTTCTAAGGGAGGCGAGGCTTAATCTGTCATGCTCAACTAAATGCTGTTTAGCTTCATTGACTTCATCCACAAAGTCTTCTCTAGCTCCTCCATTATTAATAGAGTCGTAGTAATTATCCCGTGCTTGTTGTCCGAAAGCGTCATAGATGAGAGCGGCATCTGTCTCTGTAGTGCCAGCGTCAAGTTGTTGTGTGTGCTCAGGATCTATTTGAGTGACTCTGGGGAGTATATTATTTCTTATGGCTTCTTCTGCATCCCGATCTAGCGTCCCTCTTTCAAATTCGAATTCCCGTAGATAATTACCGTACCCAATCAGCTTGTCCTTTTCGTCGGTTACACCAGTTCCCGCAGAACCTGTCCATTGGTTAAAATTTAAGGGGTTAGTATATGCGTCATTACCTGACGAATCAGTTATAAGTTCTCCTGTCACAGCAGTTCGGGTTATGTATTATGTGGCGTTTAATAAACTATTTATCTCGGCTGTTTTTTCAGCCGCCATATCTGGTCGGTTTCCTTGTAAATCTGTTTGTGCGGCAGCGGCCTGTAGAATGGTAAGCAACTCACCCAAAGAAGATATGTCATCTAGTTTAGTAATGTCCTTCCCTAAGAGTTTTTCGAGGTCTTCATCTTTAAGGACAACTGTCTTTAACAACTGAACTATAGCTTCTATCTTATCAGTTTCTTCATCGTCATTTGTAGAATACTCATCTAAAGATGACTGAGCTCCTTTAGCCATTATTATAAACCTATCCAAAGCAGCTACTGTTTTAGAAACTTCCTCCCCTGCTTGTTTACTAGCATGTACGCTTGTTAATACATCTAACTCTAATTGTTGTAATGTAGTTCTCGGCCTCAGGCGTGGAGCTAATGCATTAAAGGTATCTCGATCTGCTCCTTTCAGTGTGGATATCTCATCTTCCCATCGTTTATTACTCTTGATAGTTTCTTTCGCTTGGGCAGTTACCCCTGCCAATTTAGCCGCATTTTCAAGTACACCTTTGCCTCTCTTACCCTTCATTAAAGACGTAATGACAGCGGGGTTCCCTGAGGCTACTGCTTGTGAAATCAGATTAGCTCTCATGGCAGCATCCCTCCCCTTTTTCTTTTCCTTCTTATCTAACTTTGCGCCTACATTATTAAACGCTGTCTCGTATAAAGAGGCGGTTATGGGGTTCCCTAACGCTTGTGGGTTTGCGAAAAGTGATTTCTGTATCTCAGAAAACTGTGTCTTGGCATTAGCTCCTGACCCCATTATTTCCTCCAGCCTCTGTGATACAGGAGCTTGAAGAGCGTCACCAGCTTGTGCGAACCTTGCTTTACGCTGTGCTTCTTTTAATTGCAGATAACTCTTTTGTTCCTGTTGATATAATAAGTTCTGCTTCCTCATCTCTGGGGCATACCGATTATATAAAGCCGTTTGTTGATGTAAAGGAAGGGAGGAAGTGGCCCCAAAAAAGTCCTGCCTCATGGGGGATACCACATTGTCGGGATTGAAATCCCCTTGTAGTGCCGTTTGTTGCGCAGCTATAATAGCACTTTTCGCTGACTCCTCGGCCCCTTTCGTTAGTTGGTTACGAGTTCCAGTACCAGCTTCATACATAGCGGCGGTGGCGGCAGCTCCTTGTATTTTAGCTTTAGCTGCCCCAGTAAATCTTTCTGACTCCCTGAGTAACCTACTGGACTCAGGGGTAACCTGCTTTACCCCCTGAAGGGATCGTGTATTATAGGCCATATATTTAAATTTTTGGCATTAAGAGCGACGGCTTCTCCCTGAGCGAGCCCAGTCTATTACTTTTTTTGTAGCTTTTGTTCGCTTATCCCGTTCTTTATCATACGCCAAGCCAAGGTCGGGAAGCTTTAATTGTTTATTCCTGAAGTCCTTTTCTTTCCTCTCTCCCTCTTCTCGTTGTAGCCTACTACCAACACTTTCTACCTCACGTGGCTTGGCTTGGGGTATCATTGGATCTTCCCTACCTATGTTCGGCATATTTTGTGGCTTCGGGGAAAGCTCCATCTTGGGAGCCTTAGCGACTTCGTCCGATGTGTGGAATCCCTCGTTTACTGTGGCATCTATATCTAACTTAGTTTTTCCTGCTCCCTCAAAAGGCTGAATCTTATCTGGGTCTACACCTAACCCCTCTCTAAGCGGAGCTATTTGTTTCCGTTGTTCAGAGCTGGCTCCTTTAGACCAAAGATCCATTACTTGTTGCTGCTTAGAACCCATCCTTTGCTTTGCAGCATCCCGCATATCAAGTTCGGCATAAGATTCTGCGGGCTTATCAAAGTCCATAGCTCCTCCTTTTACGCCCTTATAGGGGTCGCCTAAAGCTCTTCTACCTGCGGAGGTAGTAGAATGACCGATGACCTTACCACTTTTATCTCGGATAACTCTCCCTAAAAGTTCTTCTTTCCCCCCTGCCCCCTCAATGGCAATCTTATTTGCGTCGCTCTTTTCTTTTGTGATCCTATCTCTTTCCGCTTGTTGCGCTAAGATCTCGCGCTTCATCCCGCTAAATCTTCCTTCTGCTCTTGCTCTACCTGCTATTTGCTCTTCTGCTATATCAGCCTTCCCTGCTTTATCTCTTTGTTTCCTTTCCTCTCTTGAGCGCAGATAATCTAAACCAGTCCCCGAACCCGATGAACCTCCCGTAGCTGCTGGTGTTGCTGGTGCTGCTGCTTTAAGTGTTTTAGCTAACTCTCTTGTAGGTCCAAGCTGTTTCCCCGTTGTTTCCTTTGTTTCTGTTGTGGGGGCAAAAGGGTCTGTTGCGTCTTTTTGGTATGGTGCTTTTCCTCCATGTATAATATTTAAAACACTTTGTGGTAGTCCTCCTCTTGGGGGAGTTGCGGTGGGAGCAAAACCACCGCCCCCTCCCATTGCCTCTCCTAACATGGTGCTGGAAGAAGCATCTATTGGGGCAGGGAGTTTAGATACGGGTTGATTTTTGGTTGGTTGAGCTTTGGCTGGGGTTGGTGTGCTTTCTGGTGCTGGTGTGCTTTCTGTAGCTTTAGGGGTTTTCCCCGCACCCTTTATATATTTCTGTACTCCTGAACCTAGTTTAACTTTCCGCTTAGAGAGGGCTACTTTCTTACCATCCTCTTCAAGATCAGGTATGGTAACACGATCTTTGTCGATTAGTTCAAAACTAGATTCTTCTGGATCTTTATCGGCTAATATTAGCCTATCCTTGTCTAAATTTTCCAACTGAAGCATTGAGTCTCCTGCTCTATCAATAGCGAACCCCAGAGAGTTAAGCATTCGATCCTCTTTTTTAAATGAGTAGTCTCCTATAATAGCTTCACGTAAAGTTTTTCCGTGTTGCTCGTCATACTCACGATTAATATCGTTGACTAAATCAGAAGAGCCTACCTCTCTTAGTTGTTTAACCAAACGAGCAGCTAGTTCTTCATTCGTACCCCAACCTTTAAACGCTGATCTAAACTGTTTAACGTATTTGTTTCTAAGATTCTTTTTTTCTGTGTCAGAAAGATTAGTGTAGTCTGCGTTAGCCATATACTACAAATTTACTACTATTTCAGGTAAAGGCAACCGCTCAAATCTAAGAGAGCGGCTGATTGCCTAACACATTTGATAGCTGTTTGATAGACCTCCTGCGCCTTGATCCCTGTACCTTGCCTCCTGTATCAAGAGGGGCTACAGCTACCAGTCCGTGACGTTGTCTTGCGACATCCAAACAGATGAAGGCAGCATCAGCTAAGTCAGGTGATTTTCCTAGTCTAGCTTTATAATCTGGCTTAGCTTCCAGCTTCATCCTAAGAGTAGATCCCTTAACCATATCATACTGACGGCCTACAACTTCCTGCGCTAACTCATTATCAATACCATATAGCTGTTTTGTCCTACAGAGTTCCTTGCCCACGAACCAGAGTTCAGTGACCCTGTTGACGTAGAGTTCATGTCCGACAAGTTTACTATTAGAGCTAACTCTTTTATCAGAAGCCTTACCACCAAATGAAACACGAAGTATCTCATCCCCAAACTCAGCCGCAAGTATATCAGCCAAAGGGCTACCAGCGCCTGTTGAGTCTATTCCTAAATCTACGGGCTCTATTTTCCTTTTCTCGCACTCCTCCTTTATCTGCCGAACAATCTGGTACGAGCGGGGGATCGCTTTGTTGGTGGCATCGTCAGTGAGGGATATGGCTTCATCCAGTTGGCAAACAAACTGACCAGAAGTATCATAACCAACAAAGCCAGTATAAAGAATAGTTCTATCTCCTCCGTTGGTAAAGGCGGGGTCACAACCAGCGATGGCTTTAGGCGTTCCCTGCCACTCAATCTTGCCCATAGCTCCTGACTTAACCAGTTCTGCGTCTGTATAAACACCGTCAGCCTCATCCGCATCAAAGAATACGGCGCGTACCATTCGGTAATAACCACGGCTTTCCTGCCCTAAAAGGGCTTTATCCTCATCAAGCTTCTCCTGTGTTGGTAACCAAGGGTATATAGTCCTCCCTGCTAAGATATTAGGTGAGTACTCACCATCATATTTTTTATAAAGACCACCCCACTTCGTCTTCCAGCTATCTTCTGTGTTAGGATCGATGGAGTCCCATCCTTGGGCGGGTTCGCTCCATTCACCAAACGCATCCCATCTGGAAGCTGGATTAGATAACCCGACTAGACTGAAGGAAGGGTTCTTAGATAGGTTGGAAAGACCCGCCTGTAAGATAGCGGTAGACAATTCAGATAGCTCGTCTGCAATTAAGATGACGTTCTTCTGTTTGATACCTATAAACTTTCCTATAGCTTCTCTTGTCTTGCTGCGCTCTGCTGCAATCAAACTAAGGCCAGCTTTTTCTATGAGTGTTCCGTTCTCATTTATATAAGCGACATTACCAATTGAATCCCGAATCTTGAACGGCGCTCCATCCAAGACAGTAAGCAAACTGATCACTGAACCCCATATTCTTTTTCGTGCTTCGCGTAACGTGGTTGATGTAAGCAGAACTAAAGTGTCTTTCGGAGCAGCCAACCAATTCAGGATTCCCCATGCGGCCATCGTATGTGATTTACCTGATGAGGCAGCTCCTCCTATGGAAACATATTTGTTTTTTATTACTGCCTGAATCATACTCTCTGCCCAAGGATGTTTTACCATTAAGGGTTCAGGGAGGTCAGCGTTATTCCAAAGCTCGTCGCACAACCTCCAGAAATAATATTCTCTGGCTTGGTCGCTTTCATGGTTAGATAAACCGTATAGCAACCCCGTTATAGTGTTAGTTGCCTTTATTGTTTGTCCTCCTACGTCCATCTTAGATGTGTTAGCATCTATTCGTGGTTCATAAATACGTAATGTTTGAGTCATTTTATTTGAAATCTATATAATATTATAGTATATGTTAGTTGCTTTGGCACAAAAATCTAAAAAATCTAAGTTGCTTAAACATGCACTTGAAATGTATGAGCAGCAATACAAGCTTGTTACTATAGCTAAGGAGCTTGGGATTAATACATCTACACTTCGTAGATGGTTAAGGGATGCAGGGGCTCAACCTAAGATAGACCCGCACGGAAGTAATCCTTCTTTGGACGACGACGAACCTGAAGAAGAGGAGTCCAAAGACCCGTTACAAAAAACTCTGGATGATAACCTTGAGGGTAAAACCGACGAAGCTATTAGGGTTGCTAGGATGGAAGCAAGAGTAGAAGAGGATAAAAACCTGATGGACGTGGCTCAATCACAATCGACCCCGTCAGATAAGTACCAGTCTTACATGGCTGCTTCTGCTATAAAAATACTACGGGACAGTATAAAGAATTTACGTGGGCCGCGTACGGTGAGAGAACTTTCTGAGCTAGACCAGTTAATAAGGAGGAATTTAGGTTTAAATGCTAAGACAGCAGGGGGCTCAGGGAAACTACAGATTGATATAAGTATCTTAAACAACGCAAAGGCAGACCGTGGTAATGGGGCGGTTAAAATTGAAAAAGTAGATGAGGATAAAATAATCGATGTTGACCCAACCGAAGATGCCTGAGACTAAAGAAGACCCCGAACACCCAATCCTCCTATTCAATGGATTGGAAGATGCCTACATAGGCACAGCGGAACAATATGGCAGACCCCCTGTCGCTTGCTACTCTAAACGGATGACGGTAGACATCCTACAAAAGAATTACGACCTAACAAAACAACAAGCTTTCGAGAGATATGAATATGAATACCTACAAACTACTTTTGGGGAAGGGACACCATGTTTCTTAGACGATCTCTTCCAAGAGTGATGTTCGAAGACAGGGAGGAGATTAATAATCCTACTGTTATGATTCGAAAAGAGCTAGACGTGAAGGAGTTTATTTATATCTCCGAAAAACGTGTTGGGAAATTCTATCGAGTAGTCCCCAACTCAGCTAGAGAAGTTTTCTACATACAAATGTTACTTAAAAATGTGGATATGTTAGTTCCTCAAGAGGGGGACGGAATGTTAATATCAGCAAGGGCAGTCGAGAGTTGTGATTATAGGAGTTGATAACGGACTTAACGGAGGGTTGGTCGCCATCTCAAAAGAGACGGGAGCAGTTATTGAAAAGACTGTGATGCCCACACTGCATCGATGTAAGAAGAACGAAGTGGACACTAGGGCGGTATACGAATGGGTTACGTCTTTAGAATCTGAGTTTATCTTTGCCGTCGAAGAACCCTTGCGCCATGCGAAGTCTTCCCAAGCTGTGCGTTCAATGGGGATATCATTTGGTAAACTGTTAGGGTTGGCTGAAAGTAGGCAATGGGAGTCCCGTTGTGTTCAAGTCAGGAACTGGCAACGCTCGATGTTAGGAAGCCTACTGCAATCTCACGACACAAAAAAAGCGGCGTTGATCAAAGCTACCGTACTTGTTCCAGAAGAATGCTGGCAAAAGAGCAAAAGAGCATCTAAACCCCATGACGGGATGATTGACGCTTTCCTAATAGCCCGCTATATACGCAGGGAATTTACCTTCGTAAAGGGTTTTTCAGAGTAAGTTAAAATTTTTATTGACCTTTGGTCAAGGTCTTTTACTTTGGAGGAATGAAAGAATTATTCCCCGCACAAGCTGATGTGTGTGACTTTTTTGAAGCGAAGCTAAAGAACAATATATGTACACTGGACTCTAGCTCTGTTGGTACAGGTAAAACTGTAGTCGCCTCCCACCTAGCACTACGTCTTAAAAGACCTGTTGCCGTCCTTTGCCCCAAATCCGTTATCCCTGCATGGGAACGTGAGCTGGAAGAGGTCGGGATAACTCCTGTGTTTGTCCTCAACTACGAGAAGATAAGAACAGGTAACACTCCACACATGACTAAAAGGGGAAAGAAAATTATGAATTGGCATGTGCCAAAGAATACCCTTTTCTTTATTGACGAGATCCATAAATGCAAAGGGCCGTACACGCAGAATGCACAGCTTATAATAAGCTTAATTAAACAGAAATTTTGCATACATGGCATGTCGGCAACAGCTTCGGAAGACCCTACAGAGATGAGGGCGCTTGGGTATATGCTAAATCTACACAGCCTAGCAAAATCCGAAGGTGAATTACATAACTGGTTCCGTTGGATGAAGGCTCACGGTTGCTATCAGGACGAATGGAATGGTTGGCATTTACGGAAGAAGAATAAACTAGAAAAGATCAAAGAAAGAATCTACGGAGTGGTGGGGGCGAAGCTAACTGTAACTGACTTTCCAGAATCTTTTAGGAACAATAGAGTGTTCACCGAACCAATGCAGTTTGGTGACTCCGCAAAGATCATAGCTATTTATAAAAAGTTAGGGCTTACTCCACAGATTATAAAAGACTTAATAGAAAATGGGACTGTCGATGGGAGTGACCATGTGATTGTTAACATTCTAAGGGCGCGGCAACTAACGGAAGCCTTGAAAGTTCCTGACTTAGTCACGTATGCGCAAGACCTAGAAGAACAGGGTAACTCTGTAGTGCTGTTCGTTAACTTCAGGGATACAGTTGACGCTCTATGTAAGCAGTTGGAGTGCCAACCCATTGAAGGGGGGCAGACGATTGAGGAAAGGCAGAAGGTGGTCGATGACTTCCAGAGTGACAAGACACACATAGTCGTTGCCAACATTGCGGCGGGTGGCACTGGGCTCTCATTACATGATTGTAATGGAGACAGGCCAAGAGTTAGTTTGATATGCCCTTCGTTCAATGCTAAAGACTACCTCCAAACTTTAGGGCGCATCCACAGAAACGGAGCTAAGTCCGATGCGCTTCAAAAAGTTTTGGTCACATCAGGGTCTATCGAAGAGAACGTCATAGACTCAATTGAAAGGAAAGTTAACAACATGATAGAATTACATGGAGCGTGAAAATAAAATAATTGCAAAGCATATCCCCCAAGATCTTTTAGCTATTGTTAGATATGAAAATGGTGTCTTGTTTTACACCGTGAATAGAGGCCCGAAGAAAGCAGGAGACGTTGCGGGTGGTCTATATAGCCCCTCAAAAGGTAGTACTAAAAGGGGAAGGAGAACAAGATGGAGATTAAAATTTAAAGGTAAGGAGTACTATAGAGCAAGAGTTGTGTGGTCTTTATTCAACGGAGACGCAGAAAAAATGCTCGATCATATAAATAATAATACTTTAGATGATAGAATAGAAAATTTAAGGGAGTGTACCAACGGCCAAAACCAAGCAAATCGTAAGGAGACAAAAAGCAAAACAGGAGTAAAAGGACTACGGCGGCAAAAGTTTAAAAGGAGGGACGGCTCCTACCATGTAGTATATGTTGGAGTAGTGGACCATAACGGTAGACGACACTGTACGCCTAGATCTCCTGATACAGAAGAAGGAAAAGCAAAAGCTGTGGCCGCACTCAGAATGTTAAGGGCCTCATTGCACAAAGAATTTACACATCATGGATAATCAACCCGATCACGGAAGTAGAGGACACGCAGACTTTAGTCCATCAAGTCTTAAATATGTAGCTGGCTGTTCTGGCTACGAAGGTAGGTCAGGCACAAACGCCGCCGCTGAGAAAGGAACACGGATACACGAAGCCCTAGAGGTACGTGACCCCTCTGCCCTGCACGATGAAGACGAAGTACTGATTTATGAAGCAATAGTCGAGCAGGAGGAAAAATACATAAAGGACTTTGCCAAAGGAGAATCCTACGTAGAGGAGAATGAGATCCTTTTGGATGTAGACTTAGACAATACAGCTACGTGGGGAACTTGTGACAGGCTTATAACTTTTGGTAATAGAGCCATACTAGCTGATTATAAAACAGGGGTCAGTGTAATTGACGAACCAAAAAAGAATTGGCAAGCTAAAGCCTACACAGTAGGGGCGTTCCAGAGATATCCTGAACTAGAGGAGATTACATTTGTGTTTTATATCCCTGTGAGGAAAGAAGTGTTGGAAGGAACTTTCTCAAGGGATGAGCTACCTATCTTAATTAAACAACTTGCTGACGTTATCCGTAACGGAGAGAAGATCCGACCGCAGTGGGATGGAGGTTCCCCCGAGCCAGAGAGCCTTTCTCCTACAGTTAACTGTAGGTTCTGCAAGCACGAAGGATACTGCCCATCATTGGGAGGACTAGCCGAAGAGATTGTTCAAAGGATATCAGGGGACTCACTACCTAAAGAAGACTTAAACGACCCACAAGACCCTAAAACTGTAGAGCATCTATATGTGGTAGCGAAGGTAATGGAGAACTGGGCGAAGAGGATAAAGGAGAAGGCGGTAACGATGGCTAAAGAAGGGGTCGAATTCGATACACTGAAGCTGAAGTCTATGGGAGCTACCCGTAAGTGCACGGATAATTTGAAACTCGTGGAAATAGCTAAAGAGCATGACCTCAGTGAAGAGGACTTAATTAATTTGATTACTATACCCCTGAAGAAAGTAGCTAATGCTGTGGGGGATATGGCTCCTAAAGGAGAAAAAGGAGAAAGATCAAGATCTTTTCTTGACGCTGTTGAAATCAATGGCATCATAGAAACGTCAGAAGAGAGGTTTACCCTTTCTTAAACTAAAATAATAAAAATAAAAATAAAAATAAGACTAATGCCAAAGACAAAAATAGTAGAAGTAAATAAAGAAGAACTAGCGGCCCCAAGTGCGCCGCCAAGACTAGCGATATCCGCAGAGGACATCGAAATTCCAAGACTCAATGTAATTCAAGGGTCATCGGAAATTGAAGGAGATGAGGGAGCCCTTGTCATTAATAGAACACACACCATTATGCCGACAGGAGGGTCACTAGTTGTTATCCCCATAACGGCACAAAAAGGATGGGCTGAAAATGTCCCGTTTGGTTCTAACGATATAGCTAGAATAGCTAATACACCCGAAGAGAAGTTATCAATCGAAGAGGATTCCCAATATGGGACAATCGAGTTTGCTGATATCACGGTGCTGATTCCCGAACCAGAAGGTGTCGGAGAAGATGTAGCGGATGCATTCCCATTTCCTATTGGGGAGACTACTTATGCGATGGGCAAACTGCACGTAAGGAAAGCCGCTTACAGGAATACATTCAAAAGACTTGGACTCTTCCAAGCTATGAATCCTGACTCTCCTTTGTGTAAGAACCACTGGAAGTTCCAAGCTGACCAAGTGACAGCTAATAGGAATAGCTGGTACATCCCACAGATAACTCCAACAAAAGCGGAGACTGATCAGGATGTTATCGACTTCGTATCAAGAATCTTACCTTCATAATTATGAGCGAAGAAATAAGCATAGAAGATAAGATAGCGATTCTCCAAAAAGAATTGCTAGAAGTAGACAAAATCAGAGATGAAATTGGAACTAAGATAGAAGAACTCCAAGGAGCTGACGCTAAAATGGGAACACTAACTGAGGCGTTCATAACGCATATACATGCACTGGAAAAACATCAGGAAGCCCAACCTGAACTTATATAAAAATTGTAGGTTGTGCTTCGTTTCACAGCCTACCTGATCCCGTGGGGGGATCAGAGAGGGAATGGCCCGTCTATGTGTTCTATCTTTCTACACGTAGGCGGGCCGACTCACGATTAAATTATGGATACAATTGCAATAGACTTTGAAAGTTACTACGACAGAGAATGCTCAATAAAAGTATTAGGGCTCCTTGGTTATTTTTCTCATCACGCCTTTGATGCTTATAGAGTAAGTGCCGTAGGTGACGAAGGGACTAACTTTGTAGGTTGTCCTAAGACTGAGTTCGACTGGTCAACCATAGAAGGTAAACTGGTAGTAGCTCATAACGCACAATTTGATGAGACGCTTTACCTGTATGGCGTAGATAAAAAGTGGTGGCCTTATTATAAGTACGACCAATGGATGTGTACAGCGGATCTAGCCGCTTTTTGTGGGCTACCTAGGTCACTAAAAGGGGCTACAACCACTTTGTACGACTTAGAAGTGGATAAATCCACACGGGATAATATGTCGGGTAAGCGCTGGGAGGATATGTCCAAAGAGTTTCAAAAAGAAGTAGACGAGTACGCGCTGAAAGATTCCGAATTATGTTTAAAGCTGTGGCAGGATCTAGAAGGAGACTGGCCCGAGCATGAAAGGCAGATCAGTTTAACAAACAGAAGGTGTGTCCAACGTGGAATCCCCATAGATACGAAACTCCTCCTCGAACAACAGAAAG
>Ga0255047_10000087_pt1 | contig 59412 bp, 96 predicted proteins | sample JV7_2_1_MG_FD_183640 | JGI IMG/M metagenome (GOLD analysis project Ga0255047, IMG submission 183640) | Seawater microbial communities from Jervis Inlet, British Columbia, Canada - JV7_2_1 | ecosystem: Environmental > Aquatic > Marine > Inlet | place: Canada: British Columbia | collected 2016-10-06
AAAGCCATCGCGCTTCCGGTGCCGGCGACCGAGCGACCTGATCAACTGGAAGAGGAGGCTTTCCGCCGACCTCATGCTCGGAAAGGCCGGCGCGTCGATCTCGGCGGCGGCGGTTGACGGGGCGGGGCGGTTGTGGGAATCTTCCATGGCGGGAGCCTCCTGGTTAGGGGTCAAGGTTGCCGTAGACGCGGGCCGGTCAACTCCGGCCCGTCGTCATTCACGCCAGTCTACCACGCCCTGGGCCTCCCCGGGGCGTTTCCCGTCTACGGCGCCACCCGTCGCAGCAGGGTGTCGCGGTTTTCGGAGCCTGACACTCGGTGCTTGACGCTACGGCGCCGGCGTCCCGCTCGCCTCGCTGCTGTCGGCGGACTCGTCGCCGTTGCCGTTGAGGGCGCGCACCGTCCAGGTGTGAAGCAAGCCGTTCGTCAGACCGGTATGGACGAAGCTCGTCCCGGCGATCGGCGAGCCGGGCACCAGCGCCGGCAGGGCCAGGGTCGAGAAGTAGAGGTTGTACCCCGCGGCTCCGTTGATGGCGTCCCAGGTGAGCGTTGCCTCAGTGTCACCGGTGATCACCGAGAGATTCTCCGGCGCTGCCTTGATGTCGAAGACGGAGCCCGAGACGACGACGAGGTCGACACCTCGATCCGTGATCCCGTGTGTTTTGCCGAGGACGATCATGCCGTCGGTGCCGGCGTCGAGGAAGCGCGCATGAGGCACCGAGATCTCGTCGCCGATGAGGATGTCCTCCGGCCTGGCCATCAGGAGGTAGCTCCACCAGGTCCGCGGCACCTTGAGGAAGTCGGCCAGCCTGCGCCCGAGCCGCGCTGCCTCGACCACGGTAGAGACGTTCGTCCGCCAGAACACCTCTCGGGCCTTGTCGAAGTTGCTCAGGACCTCCTCGTCTCGGAAGACTTCGAGCTCGCTGAAATCCTGAGCGAGCCTTTTCCGCATCGACGGCGAGACCACGGCGGGGATCCTGCCCTCCGCTATAGGCGCGTAGTTCGGCGCGTAGAGGACGACCACGCGCCAGGCGGGCGGAAGGGTGTCCATCTCGACGATCGTCTCCTCCTCGACGAGAGAGGCGTCGAAGACGGTCCCAGAGCCGTCGGGCGGCCGGTAGTGTCCGGCCCGCACCTTCTCGACACCCGCCACCCGCGGCGCGTCCGTTGACCACGCGAAGTAGGACTCGAGGAGGGTCGACAGCGCCTGCTGGTATGCCAGGTCGCCGCCTGATGGGATCCCCAGAGACCAGGGCGTATCCCGTTCGCCGACCGGTCCGACCCACGTCACGTCCGAGCCCGACGTGAAGAGGACGTCGTCGATCTCCGTCCCCTCGGCCCGGTCGCGCACGTCCTTGAGCCAAACCAGCGACGTTGGTGCCGTCGTCGTCACTGGCGCCGACGTGGTGGCGTCGACCGTGAGTTGGCCGGTGAAGAGGTCGACCGTCGTCAAGGTGCCGTCGCCGATGTCGGTCACCTCGTCGGGGTTCGCGGCGGCGGGCATGTCGATCGTGATAGAGGCGGCGAGGTCCTCCGCGCTGAATCCGCCGACGGCTTGGTCGGCGCCGAGCTGGGCGTAAGGCCTGCCCTGTCCGTCGTTGACGAAGACGAAGAGACCTCCCTCGATGCCGGTGCAGAACCAGATACCGTCCTCGGCATGGCCGCCGCTGATCTCGATCTCCGATCCCTGCCGGAGCTCCGTCCCCTCGGCGCTCACCAGGGGGCCGAAGGCCAGCCGCGCAAGGGCGGTCGATTCGATTGCCGAGCGGTTGAGGGAGCCGAGATTCGTCCGCAGGCGGAACACGCCGGTCTCGGAGTATCCGATCCGGAGAGGAAGGCCGTCGAGGCGCGCTGCGTTGATCGCCGTCGATTGTGAGGACGCGCGGTAGATGGGTTTCGGCCCCTGGAGCCCGGCGCGGCTTTGAAAGGCGGGCGGGAAGTTGAAGACCGTGCTGAGAATGTAGGGCCAGGAGTCCCCGCGGGGCGATCCTTCTACAGTCGGCTTGTCGCCCTCCTCACTCTGGACGTAGTCGGCCGTGCCCTGGAAGGTAAGGTCGTTCTCGGCGCCGTCGAAGATGAGATCGTGACTTTCGGTCAGGAGAGCCCCTATAGAGACGGATCCCTCTAGGAATTTGTAGAGCTGCCACAGATCCCCTTGGCTCGCCCGGTCGTATTCCAGCGGCCCTGCCTGGCGCGTCCTCATCTCCTCAGCGCCGATGCTGTCGTCGGAGAGCCAGAATTCCCAGATCCTGGCGCTGAGCGGGTTCACGTCCGGAGCGCCTCGACCGATGCGAAACACCGTCGCATCCGCCGCCGGGTCCTTCGTCGTCAAGACCGAGGAGACCTGCTCACCGTCGACGTAGAGGTAGAGGCGTGGGTGCGTCGCGGTGGCATCGTAGTCGACTCCGATCATGAAGGGCCGCGATGTGCCGATCGTGAAGTTGTAGTCAGGGAAGACGAAGGTCACCGCGCCGGCGCCGTCGTCGTGGACGACCTCGACCGTTGGGCCAGCGCCAGCGGCCCGGAAGCGGACGAAGAGCCGGGCGCTGTAGGTGAAGATCGTGGCGACCTCGACGCCAGTCGGCACCGCGAGAAGCGTCATGATCGTCGAGAAGGCCCACGCTCCGGACGTCGGCACGAAGGCCGACGAGGTTACGTCGAGCCAGGCGTCGACCGCTCCACCACCACCCGTCGAGTCGAGTTCAATCCCATATCCGTGGCCCAGGTAGGGCCGGCGGACCAACTTCCGCTCTTGCGACCACCCCTCGGGAGATTCGGCTTGAAACTCCCAAGACTCCTGGCCGCGCTTCGCCGTCCGGAGCCGGCCGTAGAAGACCTCGTCGTAGTCGGAGAACTCGTAGGGGTTCCCGTCCCCGTCTCTCTCGGCGCCACGGTAGACGACGACCTCGGAGCCGGTGAGCTGGTAATCTCGCCAGTCGTCGAGGGTTGAGCCGTCGGGCCCGCGCCGGTTGGAGACGGAGAAGGTGAAGCGATTCGCCTCAGTACCGCCCTTGATTCCCGTCCCTCGCGGGAGCTGGCCCACCTGGTTCGCGTTCGGCGGATTCCGAGCGCCAGTCGACTCCTCGAGCTGGTAGCCCGCCTCCAGCCGGGTCAGGAACATGTCGCCCTCGTCCCGCAGGTGGCGCGCATCTGACACCCTGAGTACCACGGTCACCGGCGCCAGGGCTACGCGGTCGACCTTGTGCGGCGTCGTAATCTCGATGGCCAGCGTTTTGGCCAGGTCGAGGCGGCGGAGGACGGAGGCGGGAATCGTCATGCCACTGCCCTCGTCTCGCGGTAGGCGGAGAATCTCGCGGTCGCGTCGTCCATCATGGTCTGGAATTCCGCCTTGGTGCCGCCCCACCGCCTGAACAGGTCGAGGCGTTCCTTCATTGTCAGGATGACGCCACGCTCGACGATCTTGACGACGGCCGCGGACGATGCGCGCCAGGTCGGAAACGGGCCGTCCTCCGCGCTGGCCTCGACCGGTCCGACAAGGCGGACTCTGTACAGGTCGCCGCCGACACACTTCGAGGCGTGAAACCTGGCGTAGCGGCGGTTCGTCGTGGCGTAGACGTAGCCCGACGGCGTCGCCGGGTCGAGGTCGTGATCTTCGCCCTTCGCGTGCGCCTCACAGACCGGGCAGCCTTCGACGCAGCGGTGGCCCACCATGTCGGGCCGGATCGTGTCGCCCCGGTGAAGACCAGAGACCCCACCGTGCCACAGGAGTTTAACGCGTGCGTCCATCGTCCTATCCTATCGTCATCTGCTCAGGCGGCGCCACCGCGGTCGGCGGCTCGAAGAGGGTGCGCTGGGCGTACCGGTCGACGGCGATCCGCTGGGCTACGTCGATCCACAGCTCGCCGTCGTCCTGCCGCGCCAGGAGGTCACCGCCAAAGAAGCGCCGGCCGTGGTCGAGCGCGGCTATCAAGGACGTACCCGAGCCGAGGAAGGGGTCGACGACCAGGTCGCCGGGATTCGAGAAGCAGAGGACCAGGCGCGACGCCAGCCGGTAGGGGTAAGGGGCCGGGTGGCCAGCCGCCTCCAGGTCTACGCATCCGCTCTTGTTCATCCCCACGGCGCCGAGGTCGAAGAGGTCGGATGGCATCTTCCATTCCGGCGGCAGGACGCTGGACGTCTGGCCTTTCTGGTCCCGTGCTAGCCTCCTCTTGCCGCCGGGCGAAGGGGTCGAAACGCTACGCCTGCGACCATTTTCGGCGCTCGTCCTTCGAACCGCGATGGCGGCCTTGTTGAGAGTCCTCTCTCCTGGCGTCGCGAGCCACAAAATGGGCTCCAGGGCTTTCCTGAAGCCGCGCTCGTAGTGCCCTGTGAACCCCTCCCGAACGTACGCCACCCAGGGGTCCGGAGCGATAAGGCCGAACCGGTCCTTCCAGTCAAGCAGGACGCGCATTGGCAAGTCCGACCGCTCGGTGTACCCGTCTCCGCGGTAGTCCCGCACGGGGCCGTCGAGGACGCAAAGACACTGACCGCCGTCGGGCCGGAGGGCTCGCTTGACGGCGTCGCCGAGACGCTGGTAGTCCTCGAGCTTCCAGTGGACCCCGGCGCCGTAGGTGCGCGCGTCCTCATAGGGCGGAGACATCAGGATCAGATCCACCTTGCCCTCGACCTCGGCCAGGGTGTCGGCGTAGTCGGCTTGGCGGAGGCCGACGAGCAGGTCGAGGGGGTTCATGCCGACCACCGCGGGTCAGGCGGGTTCAGTCGGCCCGTTACCGCGTCCACGACGAAGGCGCCGTTGACGACGCTCAAGGCGTCGGTCGGCCCGATGCCGTGCGCCGTCGGGTTCTCGGCTCTCGTCGCCGCGTTGCGGGCGATGTTGCCCGTACACATGTCCTGGTGCGCCAGTCCGCCGAGATCCTTGTCGCGGACGCACAGCGCCGGCCAGGTGACGTGCCGCGTCGATCGAGCGAAGAGGGCGAGCTGGTCGCTCATGCTGAGGCGTCGATCGCCGCCATGGCCTTGTGCTCGCGGTAGTGCCGCCGCTCGGCGTGCGCGGCGAGGATCTCGGCGCGGGTCGGCCGGTGCGCGGGCGCGCTCATTGCAACCTCTGGCGGAGGCGAACGCCGGGCGAGGACAGGTGGCTGCACGTCTCGGCGAAGCCTCGCTCCTCGTCGTCTTGCGGCGTCCGGCGAAATAACTCGGCGGCGAGTGACCATCCGGCCTTGGTCGGCTCGTAGTTTTCGAGTAAGCCCCGTCGGCGCAGGGCCTCTCGGGAATTTTCCAACCAGACCGAGATGGAAATCAGACCGGTGATCGTCCCTGCAGCCTGGAGCCGCAAGACCCACGCCATGCGAGTTGACAGCTTGTGCCTTCGCGCGATGTCGGACGGCAGCTCGGGAAGTTCGTTTCTCATCGGCTCATCCTACCGCGTAGGCACTTGAGTGTCTAGCCGGACCGTGGTACGCTTCTTGTGATGATGGACACTCTGACAACCGAGCAGCTCGCCGACTTGGAGCCCGACATCCGCGCCGACGTACTCAAGACCCGACACTTCCGCCAAGGCATGCGTGCCGCCGTGATAGCGATCCGCGTCCTTGTCGACCAAGGGACGAGCTACGCCGAGGCCGTCGAAATCATGACCTTCGAGGATCCGCTGCGGCCGAGCGAGTGCGCCTATTGTCAGGCCGATCATCCCGCCGACCCTGACCCGAGCGCCTGACGGATCCCTTTCAGCTCGTTTTTGATCACGCGCAGCTCGGCGTTTGCGTTGCCCTGGCCGATCCACGCGGTGTGGTTCGCGATGGCGGAGAGGCGCGAGCGGATTGCGCCGCCCTGGCCCATGTCGGAGACGAGGGTCCCGAGCTGGTCGGACATCGCCTGCGCGGTGGCGTTCAGGTTGCCCTCCCCGACGCGGTCGAGAAGAGCTCCGAATTGCAAGCCTTGCGCCGCCTGGCCCTCGACCATCATGCCGCCCGAGACGGAGATCTCGGCGAGGCTCGCCACGATCAGGTCGAGGCGTTCGGTTTGCTCCACCTGCTCTTGAGCAGCTTCGGGATCGGTCTTGAACGGCACCTGCCGCGGCGGCTCCTCGCCTGCCGCCTGGATCGCTGCCAGGGCTGCCGCCGACGCCTCCAGGGCGCCGCGCTGCTCTTCGGTGAGCGTCTCCAGGCCGAGGAGCTGCTCTATGATCGCCAGGAGGGCGGCGAGTTGCTCCGGGGCGAGCTGGTCGGCGACGGCCAGTGTGCCGCCCAGGAGCTCCAGGAGGGCGGTGAGCTCATCGCTATCGAGTGTGCCGGCGACGGCCAGCGTGCCACTCAGAAGATTGATGATCTCCTGATTATCCAGGATGACCTGCAAGGCCTCCAGTTCGGCGCGCTGCGCCTCTGAGAGTCCCTCGATCGCCAGGAGGGCGGCCACCGTCGCCTGGAGCTCGCTGAGCTCCTCGACGGACAAGCCGTCGAGGTGTTCTACGGTTTCAAGCAGGACGCCGGTAATACGTGCGATCTCGACGAGCTGCAAGAGGGTAAGATCATTCCCTGCGCCTCCTCCGCCGGTGCCCTCGATCGCCGCGACGAGGGCACCGCCGCCGCCCAGGCTGCCCGCGATCTCGTCGAGGCCGATAACGACCTGTTGGCGCAGGAAGTCGATCGCGTCGCGGAGAAGCTCGTTCTCGGTCGGTTGCTGGGCAAGCAAGCCCTCGATGTCTTCCAGGATGTCGGCGCCGACGATCCGACCGCCGAACTCCTCGCCGAAGATCCCGCGACCCGCCTCGCGGAAGGCTCGACCAGCCTCGGCGATCTCGCGGAGTTGATCGGGGTCGAGCTGGGACAGATCCGACGGCAAGCCGGCGATGAGCTCCTGGAACCGCGAGCGCGCCGCGTCGAAACTTTCCGCCGGTGCCCGCGTCTCGCCCCGGATCTCGTCGGCGAGGTCCCGGAGCCCTTCAAAGGCGTCTTGCCACGCGTCGGCGAGCTCGGCCGCCATCGCCTTCCCGGCCTCGGTGAATTCGTCGGTGCCAGACTTGAGGGTCTTCAAGATCGAACCGACGCGCGCGAACTTATCGAAGATGTCCTCGAGCTGCCTGGCCACTGGCCCGAGCCGGCTCTTTCGCGCGGCTTCAAGGAAGTCGTCGAGTTCCTCGCGGAGACGTTCCAGCTCGTCGCTGGCACCCGACGCAGCAGAGCGAAACCCGCCACGGGCTGACGCCCTGCCGCCCGCCGCGCCGCCGCCATCAGCGGCCGGGAGGTCAAATCCGAGGACTGCCGCCTCGAGGAAGGCGTCCAGGTTGGCACGGGCCACGCTTTCCGCGATGGCCTCGGCGATCATCTCGCCCATGCCGGACGCGAGCAGGGCTCGCCTGATATCCGGCGGGAGCCCGGCGATGAAGTCCTCCCAGCCCTCCAGGATCTCCTGGAATTCCTCCGGGGTGCTGGCCCCCTCGAGCGCTTCCTCGAACCACGCGAGAACCTGCTCTTGGAAGATGTCCGGGATACCCTCGCCGCCGAGGTCCATTCCTGCGACGGCCTCCTCCCACAGCCGGCGGAGCTGTGTGTCAAGCGGCGTTTCGCCGAGTACCCGGCCGAGCTCCGCCCACCTGGCCGTAATGTCGTCGGCGATGGCCTGAGCGGCGGCGGCCATGACGGCGTCGAGGGCGACGATGGCCTGCTGGTACTCCTCGAGGGTCAGTCGTCCGGAGGCCAAGTGAGCATCGAACACGGCGAGCGCATCGAGGCGAGCGCGTTCCTCTGCCGTGACGCCAGCGAGCAGGTCCGCGGTCTCGGCGAGTAGACGATTGAGGTCGGCGAGCGCGTCCGCTCTAGTCCTCCCGCCACCACCGCCACCACCTCCGCCGCCCTGGTCTTGCCCCAGAGCGCCGAAGCCGCCCATCTCGTTGATACCGCGCTGGATCTCTTGAATGATCCGGTTGAAGCCCCGCACCTGTTCGTCTGACAGTATTCCCGCGGCTCGCGCAGCCTGGAGCGTCGCCCGGATCGAGAGGAGCTGCATTCGGGTTTGGAGCTCCAACGCCCGGGCCCGGAGTCGCTCGGCCAGCTCGCCTTTGCCGGCCAGGTCCGCAAGGCTGGCGAGCTGGCCGAGGAGGCCGACCACGAAATTCTGACGGAAGTTCTGGAGCGCCTGTTGTATCTCTGCCGAGGAGAGACCCTCGAGAGTCGTGATGAGCTCCGCAACGATCTCGTCGGCGGTCTTGCCCTCCGCGGCGAGCTCCTCCCATCTTTCCCCGAGCTCCTTGACGACCTCGTCCGACACTTTCAGGTCGAAAAGGTAGCTCTCGAATTCTTCGCGAGACCTCGCCAGTCCATCGCTACTCCGTGAGGTGGCATCCGCGTGTAGTAGCGCCGCCTCAGCCCCGGCCCGTAGCTCCTCCTCGAGCTTGGCGACCCCGGCCGGACCAGCTATGGCGATGGCGTCCTGGAGCTGTTCCCACTCTCCGAGGAAGCTCTGAACGCCTCCGACCGACCGGACCAAGGCGGCGGCCTCATCGATCAGAGACTGAATCCGCCGGCGCTCGGCTTCAACGACGCGCTCCGTTGCAATGCCGAGATCGGCGGCAATCGTCAGCCGCACCCGCATATCTGCGGTGACCTCAGATATGAACTGTTCCCATGGCGTTCGTAGCGCTGCGTCAATCCCCTCGGCGAAGTCCAGGGCCGAAAGGAGTTCTTCGGTACTAGTGAACTCCGAGCCCTTGAGAGCTTCGGCAACGCTCGCGCCGAGTCCTTCTATCAATGACGTCGAGATTATTTTCGCCACGAGGAACGACGCGGCGTCCGCTTCTTTCTCGAAGGTCGTCATGACCCCGCCCCAGAACACGCGGATCTCTTCGCCTTGGCGGATCTTGATTCCGAACTCGCCCGTAAGAATATCTCCGCCGAATTCCGCTAGGATCAAGTCAACGGTCTGAATAATCCCCTTAGTCAACGCTCCGAGCGCCGGGCCGAGTTGACCCTCTATGGTTCTCGCGACCACCTGGAGCTGCTCGTCGAGAACCTCAAATCTCGCGAACGCTTCATCGGCACCTTTTTTGAATAGGCCTCCGAAGAGCGACGAGACGAGGCTGCCAATCGATGCTCCGATTGCCGCACCCGCGGGGCCGCCAAAGGCCGCTCCGAGCGAGGCGCCAAGCACTGAGGCGAGGCCCTGGAAAAGCGCGAAAGCCTCCTCGTGGATGGGGCCGGCCTGGGCGAATTGTTGCGCCAGAACGCGTCCGAAGTCTAGAGCCACTTCCGTCAGGCCGGCGTGCAGCTCAGCGGTAAACTCTTCGGTGTTGAACATCGCCGGTCCGGCTGGTATCTCACCAGTCCCGGCATCCGGAGCGCTCAAAGGAGAGAATTCCTCCAGTTCCGGTCGGTCGAAAGTTACGCCAACGTTTACAACGGCGTCCGCCAGCGCCTCGGCGAGAGCGTCTTGGACCTGCTCATCGTCGAAGACGACGCGCTCGACGATTACCGGCTCTTCCAGCTCCTGGAGCTCTTTAATCCTTGCGCTCAGGTCCGTAATCTTCTGCCGCAAGCCGACGACAGTGGACGTCTCGAAGGCTTCGTCAAGGGCGCGTTTCGCCTCTCTGGCGTCGAGGATGAGATAGACGATTTCCTCGTCGGTCAGCTTTATCGCCGGATTGAGTTTGAGCGTGGCTGCCTGGCTCGCCTCCTCGATGGAAAGGCCGAAGTCTTTGACGAATTCGGCGGCGGTCTTGAATGTCTCACTCTCGTCTACCAGCTTCTGAATACCCGTCGCCAGCGCTACGACTTGCTCTTCGGCCTCTTCGGCCTCCCTGGCCAATCTGGCGACCTCCCTGGCCATGGCCTCCTCCATGCCTCGCTGATACGCTGCCTCGCGAGCCTTTGCCAACCCCTCGATCGCTTCGGCCGCTCGCTTAAGGTTTCTCTCGACGTCAATCGCCTTGCCGCCGAAGATTATGTCAGAAAGATCTCCTGTCCCGACCGACGCCAGAGCGAAGAGCTGGCGGATGTCGTTGTTAAGTTTTGCGACAGCTAGGGAAAGAACCCGACCGATCGACCCGGCAGCAGCATCCGACTCTCTAGTGAAGTCCCGCAGGGTATTCAACAGGTCCGCAAGGGCCGGCTCGAGTTCACCTCCAGCCTCGAGGCGTAGCTCCTCGATGGCAGACTCCAACTCACGAGCGGCGCGCGAGGACGGTCCCTGCATTTGGTCGGCAAGCTCTTCGGCTCGTCCGTCGACCTCTGTTAGGGCTTGCGATTGCGTTGCGAGCTTTGCAACGCCGTCCGTTAGAACCTGGAGCGCTGGGCCGCCGCGGTCGCCGGCAAGCTCGAGGGATTGCCCCGTGGTAATTCCCGCATCCGCTAGCCGCTCGAAGATCGCGACCAAGGAATTAGTTGACGGCTGCACCTCTGCGAGAGTGAGGCCGAGGCTTGCGATAATGTCCCGCGATTTCTTCGCCGGGCTTTCAAGTTCCGACATGACTCGGCGGAGCCCGGTGCCGGCGAGGCTGGCCTGTAGCCCAGCGTCCGAAAGCACGCCGATGGCGGCGGCGGTTTCGCCGACTGTCTTACCGAGACCAGCGGCGACGGGGCCTGCGAATTTCATGCCCTCGGCGAGTTGGCTTATGTCCGTGTTAGCGCTTGTGGCGATCGCAGCGAGAACGTCGACCACTTCCGAGGTCTGCGAGGCGTCTTTGCCGAACGCCTGCATAATGTTGGACGTTATGTCGGCGGCCTGGCCCAGGTCCAATTGCGCGGCGGCCGCGAGGTTCAGAACTGCCGGCAAAGTGTCATAGATCTCCTGGACCTCGAACCCTGCGCGGGCCAGGAAAACCTCGGCGTCGGCTACCTCTGTCGCCGTGAATCGCGTTGAGGCTCCCAGCTCGCGGGCTCTCCCGCTCAGGAGGGCGTATTCTTCCGCGGTGGCCCTCGTGATGCCGCGGACCGTGGACATCCTGTCCGAAAAAGCGGCCTGTGTTCTTATGATCGCTTCAAGCTCTTGCCTGGCCAGCGCGATTCCTTTAGCGAGGAGTGCCAGCGCGGCAACGCCGGAGATCAACCCCCCGGTCATCTTCCCGACGGAGACGCCGCCGCCTTCCTGGCTCTTGGAGAGCTGACGCGTTTCCTTCTCCGCCTCGTCGAGCTGCCTTGCGTACTGTCCCGCTTCCTTCTCGGCCCTGTCGAGATCTTTCCCGAACGCCTTCACCGACCGACCGGCAGCGCTCGCCGAAACCCCATGCTCGCGCATGATGTCGTTGGCAATCTTCTGTTGCCGGACCAGCTCCTTGAGCTTCTCGGCCGCATCCTTGGCGCCCTTGCCGGTTTCCCCGAGCCCGTCCCCGGCGCCTTTGCCGGTGCCTTCAAGCCCCTCGAGACCCTTTTCGAGCCTTTCGGCCAAGGCGAGGAGCTGCGCCATGGCTTTCTCGAGCGCCTTCGACGGGCCGACGGCATTGCTCGTCCTGACGACGTACTCGGAGACGTACTGCGTTTTGACGGTCGCCACGGGTCAGACCTCCGCACCTGTCGCGGATGTGGTAAGATGACGGCCGGCGGAGCTGTGGACCCCCGCCGACCGCCCACCAACGACCGCCAAGGAGGTCATCGGATGCCTGATTTGAAGCCCTGCCCCATTTGCGGATCCGCGAGGATCGCGAGGTTCAGAACTGCCGGCAAAGTGCGGATGCCTGATTTGAAGCCCTGCCCCATTTGCGGATCCGCGAGGATCGCAATCTCCCGTCCTCAACTCGACAGCTGCCTCGTCGATTGCGGCGATTGCGGCGCCGAGTCGTCGGACGTTGGCGAGACCGCAGGCGCTGCTGCGGCGCTCTGGAATCGTCGCGCCGGAGCCCCGGCTGTCGACCGCGACGCGCTGGTGGCGCTGCTCGACGAGGTGGTCGTGATCCGGACCGCGGTTGACGCGGCGTCGGAGATCCGCGCCGAGGCGGACGAGCGCATCGCTGCCCTGGCCGGTCGTCTTGACGCGCTCCTGAATCCCTGACGCCCTCACCGCCCACCCTCCTGAGCCCGCTCGAACGCAGCGGGGTCGACGAAGTTCCGTAGCGCCTCCTGGGCGCCGAGGCACCACATCAAGGCGTCGAAGTATTCCGGCAGGTGGCGGACGTCGCGACCGGCCAGCGAGTGGCCGATGGCGTTCTGCGAGCTCACCGGCAGGAGGTCGATCGGCTTGAGCCCGATCGCCTTCAGGATCTCGCTCACCGTCATCCGGCCCGACGAGTCGAGATCGGGCCGGAGCGGCGGTGGCGAGACCACCTCATCGTGGACGCGCTCCTGCTGTTCCTCGAGAACGTCGAGGACATCGTCGGCGACGATAGCGGGGCTGAGAAAACGCTCTTGCTCCAGGGGCTCGCCTGGTTTGCCATCCTTGCCGACGGGCACCTGCTCATGAGGGACGGACAGAAGCTGGCCCTCACTGGCGCCCTCGTCCATCTCCTGGCACAAGTGGAGGATTCTCAACGCGTCCTCGTGGTCCATCTCGTAGAGTCCTCTACACAAGGCCAAGACCTCCGAGGCTAAGCACGCCGCGGACATCCCCTTGGAGCCGCGGCAGGCCGTCCAGATTTCAAAGGCTACGGCGTCGGGCTCTCCGGGACTTTTAGCGTAGCCGCTTCCATTGTCGCTTTCGACTTCGCCAACATGGCCAAGAGCGCCATCGGGTCGAGGTCTTCGCCTCCGCCGAGGAGCGTTCCGAGAATGCCCGACTCGGCTCTCGCGGGCCGCGGTGGAACCCCACAAACGGTGCCGTTTTTTTTTGCTTCAAGAACGACGGGGTCTTCGAACAGGTCGATCCCCTTTGCGGCGGATTCCAGCTCGTCCAGGAGGTCTGTCGAGACGTCGAAGTCCAACGCCTTGAATGAGCGCTCGAACGCGGCGCGCACCTGCTCGGTGGTCGAGCCGCGCAGGTCGAGCTCTCCTGGGTCGCTTCCTCGCCAGGCGTAGACGCCCGTCCCGCCGCCGCGCAGGCACTCGAGGATGCACTTGACACGAGCGATGTTCTGGAACTCCAGAGGGATTCTCTCGAACCGACCGAACGAGCTGGCCCGCTGGCCCTTCTCCGCGTTCGCGATGCTGATCGCAGAGTTACGCGCCTTCTCGACGAAATGCTTCATCCGCCGGGAGCCGAGTGACACCATGCAGATTGCGAAAGGCCACTTCTCCGTCGGCTTGATCAGGACGCCGTCGACGCGGCGCGCCTGGTCGGCGTCGCCATGGTCGGAGACGTCCATCCTCGGTGGGGCCAGGACGACGACGTCGGCCTCGGGCTCTTCGCCCTTCTTCTTCTTTCGCGTCGCCATGTTTAGGTCTCCGCGACGCCGAGAGCGCGCCGGCTGAAGACGATCTCAGGGTAGGTCGAGGAGTGGCGGCCGTGGCTGTTGAGGGTGAACTCACCCTCGGTTGCCGCCTCGCCGGTGCCGCCCGCCCCATTGGTGGTCGTGAAGCTCGGCTCGCCGTAGGTGTGGGCCAGGCGAATCACGTTCCCGTCCTTGTCGCGCAGCTCCACCTCGATGACGGCCTTCTCCTTCGTGTCCGGGTGGCCGATCGTCTGGAGCGCCTCGGCGGTGGCCGTGGCGCTGGCCACGTCGTCGATGCTGTAGGTGAAGGTCGTCGTGTGGTCGACGATCGGCGACAGGTACCCGCAAGGCGCCTTGCTCCCGAGGGTGTCGGCCTTTGGAACCCAGTCGCCCGTTGCGCCCATGGTCAAGCTCGTGATCGCACACCCGGCAAGATTAATCCCGGTCGTCGCGGTGCCGACGTAGATGTTTTCGATCTCGGTCCCGTCGATCTGCGGGCTGTAGGTCAGGCTGTCGACGATGTCGCCGCCGCTGTTGGGGTTGGCGTCGGTCACGACCCCGGAGCAAGCGCCGACGAAGGTCTGCGTGATCGTGCCGAAGGAGTCTCGGCCGGTGAAGGCGAACGTCGGCGGACCGAAACGGACGCCGACAAGCGGCACATACTTCGCCACGTCGGGGTATTCGATGATCATGGAGTGGGACGGATTGCCGGACGGCGTGACGGAGTTGAGACGCACCGAGGCGCCGGCGTCCACCGTGACGGCCACCCCGACCTCACCGGCCCAGTCGGAGCCGAAACCACTCGCGGCCTGGAAGTCTTCCGGACGGAGTAGGATCACCGTGTCGGCGGCGTCGTCGGCGGGATACCCGGGCAGCACCACCTTGTGGCCCTTCGCGTCCCAGTCGTCCGCGGCGGATCCGTAGATGGAAACGGCCATGCCTTCCAGGTCAGCCCCCGAGGTGCTGGCGAGGAGCGCGGCAAAAGCGCCGTTGGCGCCGACGACGCGGATCTCAGGCGCCGGGAGCCCGGTGAGCGTGACGGTGACCGCGGCGGCCACCTCGGACGGCATGGCGTCGTCCCGGAGGCCCAGGCGGACGAGGTCGTCGAGGTCGGCGAAAGTGAGCGGCGAGGTGATCGAGCCGGTAACCCATGCGGATGTGCCGCGCTTGTCGGTAGCGGTGGCTCGACCGACCTCAGTGGCCGTGATGATCGTCTCCTGGGCCGAAAGCGAGACCTCCGAGGCCCGGAGGCGCGTGTAGTCGCCCGACACGACGAGCGTGCCCTGGGTGGTCTCCGGGAGGATGCCGACGAAGGCGTTCCGGCGGGTGGCGAACTCTTTGAGCGTGAGCGCGAGACTCATTTTATTTCTCCTTCTTCTTCGGCGCCTCGACCATCTCGAAGCGCGCGCGGAATTCGTCGAGCGACAGGGTGTCGCCGGTCTCCTTGATCGAGTAGCAGGGCGCCGCGACCCGGACGCCGGCGGACGAAACGACGTCGCTGTCATGCCGGATGACGCTGACCCGACCCTTGTGGACGACCTCGCCGCTACCGACCGGCCCGAACGCCGCGCCGTCGGGCGTTTCATATCCGGCTTCGAACGACGCGCGGTCGAGCTGGCCGAGAGAGGTCGCCCCCGAGAGCATGGCGTGCTCCGGGTGCCAGACGGCGCGGCCGTCGAATCGTTTGCGGGCGGACTTGGCGCCCTTCCAGTCGATCGCCGCCAGGGCATGGACGACCGGCGCGGTCGAGGCGTCGGAGCCTGCGGCCTTCTGCAGCTCGCGGGCTTTCTTCCTGGCCGCTGACCGGTCGGCACACTTGGCGACCACGGCACCGGGCTGGGCCTTCTTCTTACCGCCGCCGAGGTCTTCATATTCGACCCTGCGGACGGTGTTTCCTTCGATGATCAGAGCCTGACTCATCTCAAATCTCCTAAGTTGGGATTCCCCGCCCTGTCGGCGGACGGTAGTTTCTGGTGGCTTGTGCTGTCCACGTGGCCGTGAGCCAACTGGAGCTTGATGACTCCATTTTGACCAGCTGCGGCACCGGCGCGGAAAATTTCAGGTCTGCGAATTCGTTGACGTTGAGAAGGAGCTCCGAGAGCACGGTGGCGAGAATGCCGGCGTAGAGATTCAGCTGGCCCTTGCCGCGCCGCGACGGGACGTTGATTCTGATCTCGACCGGCGAGCCCATCCGGAGCTCAGCTCGTCGACCGAGGCCGCTGGCGGAGGTCTCGACGTCGCCCTCGACGTCGAAGCCCTCGACGACCAGGAAGCCGGCCCCGTTGCGCACCTCTCCGACCTCGGGCGAGTCCCGTAGCTCGGCGTCGGTGAAGGGGTCGATCTTCGCCGTGTCGTCGATCGCCTCGCCGCTCTCGAAGCCGACCCACTGGCCCTCATCGAGGACGGGGCAAAGCGGAACACCCTCGGCGCTGTGGACGTCGTTGACGAAGGTCCACGGGAGCCACTTCGACAGGCCGGTAAAGTCCAAGCCGTACCCGTTGCCGGCCTGGAGCACGCTCCCGAGGAACCGCGGCGCGGCTGCCTCGAGGACGTCCTTCGTCAGCTCCTGGCGGAGGTGCGCGACGATGGCCTGCTCTTGGTCGAAGCCGATGAAGCTCATGGAGACCCCTCGGCGCAACGTCGAAACAGCGTCCAGATCATCGCGCCCCCCCAAACCGCCACGACAGGAAGGCCTCCCGCGCTTCCTTGTCGCCGGTGACCAGGTGGCCGAGGCGATTCTTGCGCGACCCCAGCATCTTCCCGGCGCGACTGCGGTGCCGCCCGAGAGCGATGATGCCGGCGTAAAACTCATCGTTGAAGCTCCGCCAGGCCCTCCCGAGCGACCAGGTCCCGCGGACGGCGTCGAAGTTCTGACGCTCGCCTCGGCGCAGGTTGCCAGTCAGCACCGGGATTCCCGGCGCGTTGGTCTTCGCCATCGTGCGGAAATAGGTCCCGCCGATGACGGCCCGGGCTGCGCGGTCATGATTGGCGATGTCCTTCCGGTTTCGCCGGATGTTTTCAGAGAGGGTCACGGCTTCTTCCCGCCTTTCGTGCGCCGCGCGTCCGAGTGTCGTCGCTGGCGTCCGAGCTCCTCACCTGTTTTGAGGTAGTTGTCGACGATGATGGTAGCCGCCTCCAGGCAGCCCTCCGGGTCCGGCAGCTTGTCCGCCGGGATAAGCCCGCCGTTGACTAGCTCATCGACACAGTCCTCATCCGTCGCTTCGGGAGCGCACCAGTCTTCCGGACCGCCGTTCATCTCGGTGACTCGCCCCATGGCGGCAGCGGCGGCGAGGAAGGCGGCGTCACATGTCGCCGGCGTGTCCTGCGGCTCACACCACCCATAGTACCTGGCGAAGTCGGCCCTGGAAACGTAGACGATCCCTTGCGGGCCCCAGCCCTCCGATCCCCAGCCTTCGCAAGTGTCGGCGAGGTCCCATTCGTCCGTCACGAGAGGGACAGGGATGGCGACGGCGAAAGCGGCGGAGGCGACGAGTAGAGAGAGGGTGACGATGATCTTCAAGGTGAGTCTCCTACGGCGCCCAGGCGACGCCGTCCCAGTGGTATAGGTCCTTGGCGACGATGTCCCAGTAGCTATCACATGCCGTGATCGGCGCAGGCGCTACGGTGAACCGGCCGTGGAATTTGCAGGCGCCCTCGGCCGAGGTGACGATGAGGACGCCGTTTACCTCGGCATCCCCGGTCACCTCCAGGCGGACCGCCGGCGAGAGGGTGTTGACGCCGACGTTACCTGATGAATCGACGATGAAGACGTCTCCGTCAGTGCCGCCCGAAGAGCGCAGCGCGATGAAATTCGACAAGCCGTCTCCGCGGAGCGACAGGAACGCGGTAGGACCCAGGCCGAGATCGCCGGCGAGAGTCAGGCGGGACACTCCCACGTAGTCCGCCTTGGCGCGCAGCGGGAGCGCGACGCCGAAGCGGAAAAAGATGTTTGTCGGCGCCCGGAAGTCGAGGGTAGAGGTGGTGGTGTTCTCGACGATGCCCACGTCGATCTTCGGGGCTGCCAGATATTCGCCGTCCCAAGTCAGCCCGGCATCTTCGGCGAAGACTCCGCCGTCGACGAAGGGCACGCTTTCGTCGGTGAGTCCGCCCGCGCCGCTGTCGCCGGTGACCAGCCGCCAGTCGAAACCGCCGCCGACCGTCAGCTCTGAGCAGTGGTATTCCTGTTGTGTGTCGCGCTGCAGGCGCCGCTCGTTCTCGCCGTTCTGGACGCCGGCGGCGCACGGCACCAGGGCCAGGGCGGCAGCGTTCTCGACGGGGATCGTCAGGTCCTCGTAGCGCGGCGCCTGGGCGAACGCGGGCGAGGACCAGGCGAGGGCCACGAGCGCGGCCAGCACCAGGAAGGCGCACACGTACAGGAACGCGCGGATTTCTCGCGCTGCGCCTGGCCATTCAGGGACGTCCCGGAGCGGTGGCGGCTCGGGCTTCGGGAACCGGTGCGGTAGTAGTTCGGGCTTCATGCTGCTCCCGCCCGGAGAAAGCCGGAGACGTAGACAGAACTGTCATGCATCGATCCCTGGGCCAGCCGTCCGCCCGCGGTGAGGTCGAGGTCGAAGGGGTATTTCTTGCCGCCCGGCAGCTCGATCGTCGAGGCGCCGTCGAGGACGTTCCCCTTGAGATCGGCTCGGGCGAAGTAGATCTGAGCGACGGCTCCCGAGAGGGCTCGCGTCTCGTCGGACATCGACGGCATAGTGGCCGGGACGTCTTCAATCGCCAGTGCCGGAGGATTGGGGTGCGCCGTGCGGCGCCAGATCTTGACGCGAATCGACTCGGAGAAATGGCCGATGAGGGCCTGGGCGCTGAGATCCCAGCGGGTCAAGGGGATCGACGACAGCGCCGCGGCGGCACCGACCGACCAGCGCAGGGTGGCAAGCGTGAACGCGGGAACGGCGGCGGAGAACTCAAAGTCACCTGGCTCCGTCACGTCCCACCCGCGATAGACGTAGTCGCCGCCGCTCGGGTTCTCGGTCACCGTGAGCACGGCGGCCGACACCTCGCCATCCTTGAGTAGCTCGACCTCAACGGCTACGGCGTCGGACGGCACCCGGTGCGGCACCACCCGGTAAGGGTAGGCGCGCGACGCCGGTGCGGCGCTGTAGTAGGCCACCTGCCCGAAGCCGTTCACCAGGTAGGTGATGGCGTGCGCCGCGGCGTCGGGCAGGCCGTTGACCCGTCCCAGGTCCGGCGCTCCGGACACGACCGAGAGGGTGACTCCCGTGGCGTCGATCTCGACGCCCGAGGGGCCGTAGAGACGCCCGCCGATGCCGTCGGGAGGGTCGTCCGCCCAGGTGAGCGAGGCGATCGGATCGCCGGCAGCGTGGAAGGTGTGGACGGCGGCCATCAGTCCGGCCATCCCGCGTTCTCGCGCGCGTGGTGGATCATGTAGACGTCGGTCAAGGCGATGTCACGCCGCCCGGTCTTTCGGCGCCAGAATTCGAATTGACGGAAAGACCTGAGCCACCCCATCGAGTCGCCCGGGGTGCCGTTGGCGTCGGCCTGAGGGACGTAGAATCGGCCGCTCATCTCAGCACCCGGAAGGATTCCGACAGCGTCGCCGCGGCGTCGGCGTCACCATAGACCAGCTCGTGGTCCTTGATCTTCTCGCTTTCGAGCCCGGGGCGCTGCTTTCTGGTCGCCTGCAGATGGGTCGCGAGACGGAGGAACGCGCTTTGAAGCTTCGGCAGCTCCCGCGCCTCCCTGGCGGTCAGGACGGCCGTCCCGCTGGCGACCGTGTCACCGATGACGGTTGGCCAGGTCGGCTCGCCGGCATCCATGACGCCGGTCGTGGTGACCTCGAAGCGAAGCGACACGCGACGAGACGACGCGCGCACCCACCCGGGAAGCTCACCGTAGGACGTCGAGCCGTCCACCTGCACGGAGAGGCTCGCCGACCAGTCGGCCACCTGTCCGGGCATGAGGTAGCCCGCGGTGTAGGCGGCGATGTAGTAGAGGCTGCTCGCGGGCGAGGCCAGGGTGCCCGTGAGCCGGTCGGCCCGAAAGGACGTCCGGGCCCAGCCGATCGCGCGCTCGAGGATGTGGCCGCCCACGCCGCTCGTCTCGTAGCCGTCGGCGTCGACCGTCCCGCCGTCGATCGTGGTCACGACCGGCTTGGGATTGCTGACGACGGGCCAGCGGGACAAAAGCAGGTGGATCCCGCCCGGCCCCGGCAGCTTCTCCGAGTAGGACTCGCGCCACAGGGGGCGGCCGACGAGATCGAAGTCGAGCAGCCGCGCGCCGAGCTCGTCGGCGAGGTCGTCGGCATCCGAACTCGAGAGGCCGAGCTCGGTGACGAGGACCGACGGCGGCAGTGGGCGCGTGTCCACCGCTTCGGCTGTGGTCGTCAGATCCTCGAACACCGGCCGCTCCCTACTTGGTCTCCTCGACCTCAGCTTCGGCGTTGACGCCGCGGCGACCGCGCCGGCCCTTGGCCTTGTCGGCCTCAGCTCGCGCCGCCTTCTTGCCGCGACCGCTCGCTGCGGCATGCTCCGCGCGCTCGGCCCGGATCACCGCGGACTCCCGCGGCCGTTGCCACGACGGCGGATCCGGATCCAGGATTGCCCGGCCGGCCTCGATGTGACGCAGTGCGTCGACCCGGGGGAGCCGGAGGCGATCGCCCGGTCGGTGACCCACCCACCCCTGGACGAGGAGCGGCATGGTGTCGCCTTCCACCGGGCCCGTTCGGTCCTTCTTGCGGCTGAATGCTTTCAGCTCGGCCTCGGTCGTCATGTGCGCCCCGCCGGAGGCCGTCAGGACTGCGGCCTTTTGGGTCTTAATGTGGGCGATCTGGCCGGCCGGAAAGCCCTCACATTGCCGGTCAAAAGTGACCTGGGTCGTTCCCTCGAGTCCGTTCATCTCGGTTCTCCTTACGTCAAGGTGACGAACGACGGCAGGTCGTCCGGCGGCGTCTTGTCGAGGCCGCAGAAGTGATAGACGGCGGAGTAGGCCAGGGTACCCGACGCGCTCGTCGTCGCCGTAATCTGCGCGCGGATGAAGGCTCGCGTGTTGCGCTGACCGCCGGGGAAGCGGATGATCGCTACGCCCTTCATGACGTGCGGGCCACCCGCCGCCGGTGCCGTGGCGATGACGCCCGAAAGGGTGAACTTGCCCTTAGCAGGCACGGCGCCGAGCGCGGTGGTCGCCTTGACGTCGGCTACGCCGGTGCCGGAGATGTCCGTGGCGTCCTGGAAGTTGACAGCGAGCGAGAAGGTCTCGTCGTCCGCCATAGCGGCGAGCGCCCAGGGCACGGCGAGCCAAAAGCCCTCGGCGGACGGAACCTCGACGTAATCGCCGTCGACCTCCGTCTCGACCGTCGCGTTTCCGTGACTATATTTCGGGAGCACGTAGGAGCCGAGGTCTCTTTGCTGGGATGCGTCCATGATGTTCTCCTACTATGCGCCGTAAGTCACGGCGGTGGTTTCAAAAAGGGCCTTGGGGTAGGGCACCAGGAGGGTGGTCTTCAACATGCCGCGCAGGGCCGTGAAATCGCCTTCCATCATGTCCCGGCGAGCGCCGTTGATCAGCATAGAGCCGTTCTCGAACCAGCGGACCTCGAGCCCCTCGCTGACGCCGACGAAGATCTGATCGAACGCTCCCCAGAGGATGTAGCTCTCGGTGCCGCCACCCAGGGTGATCGGGATGTGGGTCGAGGTGCGGTACCGCGTCCCGAGCCAGGTCCCCTTGCTGAGCTCCTCGGCGAAAATCGGGTCGCCGTCGGCGTCATAAACGCCGTACTTGAGATGGCCGAAGGTCCGCGGAGCGAAGGCTACACCGAAGCGGGCCAGGTCCGTCGGGATGTCGGTCGCCATGACGGTGATCATGGCGGTCTCTACGTCGGTGAAGATCTCGGCGAGCGTGACGCCGGCGGTGGCGACGCTGTGGTCCGGGTGGACCAGGGTACGCCAGCCGGAGATGTTCTTACCGATGCCGTCGCCGGTGAGGTAGCGAAGATCGAGGCCGGTGTCAAAGCCGCGTTGCATGCCCTTCTGCAAGCCGGCGAGGCGGGTCGCGCTGGCATTCTTGCGCCAGTCACTGGTGACCGGTAGGAGCGCCATAAACTTGCGCATGAAGGCCTCGCGGTTCCCCGCCTCCATCGTGGTACCGACGTCGTCAACGTTGAGCTCGTCAACTCCGGTGATGGCCGGCAGGGTCTCCCAGCCGTCGACCCGGAGCTGGTCGGCGCTCGTCGGCCGTGTCTCCGGTCCCAGCGAGAGAAAGATGGAATTGGCGGCGATCGGCTCGAGGAAGTCTTCGAAGGTCTCGCCCTGGATCAGGAGCCCGCCGCCTTCGGCGTCGGCCATCTCGATGACGGCCTTGTTGACCGCCAGGTCGCCGATGCTCTTCTCAAGGCGCTCGGTGACGGCCGCCGACTTACCGCCGAGAGTCGTCTTGAGGTCGTCTTGACCGACCGCGGCGCAGGCGGCGAGGGCGTGGCCCATCAGGCTGCCCTTCTTCGGCATGCGGCCAGCGTCGGAGCTGAAAAGGGCCCGCTCAACGGTGGCGGCCTTGGCGGCCCGTGCGGCGTCGGCGTCGGCGTCGAGCATGGCCTCTCGGCCGGTCTTCATCTTCTCCTCGACCATGCCCTCGGCCACGGAGGACATGTGCGGGGCGTAGCGCTGCATGCAGTCATCGAACTGCGCCTGTGTAAGGGCCGCGACTGGCGCGTTCTCGGTGGGTGCGGCGACGGCCGCGGCGTTCTCACTCATGAGTAGGTCCTCGGTAGTTGTACGGCGTGGCCCTTGCGGGCGATTGCTTCTTCGGCCATCAGGGCCATGGTCTCTTCAAAGGCGGCGGCGGTCACGACTGGAGCCGGCGGCGGCCCTGGTGCGGCCTTCGTCTCAGCGAGCTTGGCGAGCACCTGGTCGAGCTTGGCGCCGAGGTCGTCGACGTCCTTCCGGAGGTCGTCCGAAGCCTCCGGCAGCCGGCTCTCGATGAGCGCCCTCTCTGCGTCAGGCAGTCGCGCCAGGACGTCGGCTAGCTTGGTGGGCTTGATCTCCGCCACCTCGACCAGCGAGCCGCCGGCCGTCGCCGGGTCGAGCGTCTCAACCACGGCGAGCGCGTCGGCCTGCTCTTGCTTGGTGATGACGAATCCGGCCGCCTCGAGCGTCTTCGTGGCGTCCTCGATGACCCAATCCAGATCAATGCCGGCCGCGATCATGCGGCGCAACGCGTCGGGATTCGATGGGACGCTGACGAAGGAGTTCTCGAGCACTTCCCACCCGGCGAACCGGACGCCGTCAAGCTTCTTGTCCCAGGCGAAGTCCGTGGGCCGGAAGCCGATCGACATGGCGCCGGCGCGATCGGAGAGGGCCTTCTGATCCATCCGCCACTCGATCAAGAGCCTGACGCGCTCGCCGGCGGGGTTGACCTCCGGCGGCGTGAATTCGACGAGCAGGTCGGTCCTAGACTTCAGATGCTTGATTTCCGTTGCCGTTCCGATCTGCGCGGGCCACTCGCCGCGCCCGTGCGCCTGGTGGTCGCGGAGGATGATGGGGTTCTTCTTGTACCGCTCCCAGTCGCCCCCGGCGGACTCGATGATGTCGCCGTCGGCGTCCTTGGTGTCGGAGGTCGACGTGAACCGGAAGCCCTTGGACTCTCGGGCGATCTCGACGTCGTCCAGGTCCTTCGCGACGACGTAGCCGGAGCTGCCTTCGCCCTTGAAACCGCCGTCGGCGTCGGCCTTGACCAGGCCGTGAAAGGCCCGGGCGGACACCAGGCCGGAGAGGTCGGGGACGGGGCGGCCGGAGAAGTCCGGGGCGACAGGGGTACCGTCTGGCGTGCTCATACCCTATCTCTACCGGATCCCTTGACTGGGCGCCACGTAAGACGTACGCTCTACGACATGAGCAATTCAAGATCTGACTCTCCGGCCAGTTTCGAGATCGCCCGACGTCGGCTCGCCGCTGCGCGCCAGGCGGCCGGACTCACGCAAGAGCAGCTGGCCGAGAAGGCTGACGTCGAGAAGGACTACATAGGCGACATGGAGCGGCGGCGAGCGTCGCTCTACGTGCCCGGCAATGCCAACGCACCGCGGGACGCCGCGAAGTTCCGCCGCCTATGCCTCGCCCTCGGCGTCGAGCCGGCGGCGATTCTGGAGGGGCTGCTGTGAGGGTATCGGCCAGCGAGTACGTCAAGAGCGGCCGATACCTCCCGGTTGATTTCCGAGATTTCCACGACCAGAAAGACCTCTTCAAGACGATCGACGCCGCCATCGACTGGAAGGAGGCTGGCGACGCCCGGATCGGATGGGTCACTGCCCACTGCTACGTCATCGACATTTTCCTGTGGTGGATGGCCAAGCGCGGATGGACGCTGCAAAGATCCCGCGCGTCTGTCGATTTCCTGAGCTACCGCGACGACCTGGAGCGCCGCGAGACCGCCGAGGCGAAGGCATTCGCGTCTATCCTGACGCCGCTCGACCAGGTGTCGCCATGAGGCGCCCGAAGCCCCGCGACGACGAGCCCTCGAAGGCCTGGCGCGTGCCCTGGTGGCGGACGTGCAAGGCGTGCGGTTGGCGCTTCCTCTTCGAGCACTCGTGGGCGGGGCGGTGGCATCTCGGATTCGAGGCGCCTCGGCATGGTCGAAACGTGTGGAGCCGCGGCCACGTCTGCCTCGAATGCGCGCCGACGAAGGAGGGCGCCCGGAAGTACTTTGGGGTGATCCGCCCTCGTCGTCCGGATGGGCCGCCACCTCCGCCTCCTCCTCGACCCACGGGCGGTCCGGTGCCGCCGGTCATCGCCCTGCCGCTCTCCGGCTCATGCCCCACCTGCGGATCCGGTGTCGGCGAGGTCTGCCGAAGCGCATCGGGCGACGGCATCTCGCCGTCCAGGTGTCACGCCGCAAGGGGCCGGGCGACGGCATGAGACTCCCCTGGCTCCGCGTCGTCCTCGTGGTCGCCCTCGTCGCGGCATGGCTCCAGGTCGACACCTACCGCGACGAACGGGCCGAACGCGTCCACCTGCAGGTCGAGGCGGGGCTCCGGGCTGACGTCCACGGCCTCGAGGCGCAGCTCGCCGACGTCGAAGCGGCCCGTGATGAGCTTCGCCGCGAGCTCGGGATAGCCCGAGAGGAGACAGCGCGCGAGCGGGACTCTTGCTCTCAGGAGCTGAGCCACGCCGAGGCGCGCTGCCGGGCGGAGCTGGAGGCGTGCGGGGCCGGTGAATGAGCTGGCACTATTCAGTCTTGACGGTGGACTCCTCTCCTGATAGGATCCGAGAGTACGCCGGACTCATCGAGGTGAGACATGTTGAAGCGCAAGAATTGCGAGGAATGCTCCGCGTCGTTCGCCCCCGCGAGGAAAGAGCAGAGGTATTGTTCCAAGTCCTGCGCGAGCGTGAAGAAGGGCAAGATGCGGACGGGACAGAAGACCGGGCCAAGGAAGGGGTGGGTCTACTCCTCTTGGATAGACAGGGATGGCTACGTCATCCGATACGCTGCGCTGCATCCCTTCTGCGGTGGGCGGCGGATCATCAAGGAGCATGTGATGGTTATGGAAATCGGCATCGGGCGACGGATTTCTTCTCTGGAAGTCGTGCACCACGAGAATGGCGACCGCCGGGACAACAGGATCGAGAATCTTCGCTTGATGACGAGATCAGAGCACTCCAAGCTTCATGGGTCGAACTGGAAGGGGAGGGGGCGGAATGCTCTCGGGCAATTTGCGTGAGCTTTCCCTATTCCACGGCGCCGGCGGCGGCATTCTCGCGTCTCGCCTCCTCGGATGGCGTACCGTGTGCGGCGTCGAATTCGACCCCTACCGCCGGCGAGTCGTCGCCCAGCGTCAAGCCGACGGACTCCTCGACCCCTTCGACATGTGGGACGATGTCCGCACCTTCGACGGCAAGCCCTGGCGAGGACGCGTTGACGTCGTCTCGGGCGGTTTCCCCTGCCCTGCCTTCTCCCTTGCCGGAAAGCGACTCGGAGGCGCCGACCCCCGCAACATGTGGCCCGATACCGCTCGGGTCATTGGCGACGTACGACCACGCTACGCGTTCCTGGAGAACGTGCCAGGCCTCCTTTCTTCCGGGTATTTCGGACGAGTTCTCGGGGACCTGGCCGCGCTCGGGTACGGTGTCGTTTGGGATTGCGTCTCAGCGTCCCACGTCGGCGCCCCTCATCGGAGGGACCGGCTCTGGATCCTGGCCTACTCCGACGCGCCAAGACTCCAAGCACCGGGCAGACAACTGGAAGGCCCGGGAAGGTCGTGGCCGGAGCCTATTACTGATTCACAAGGTGGGAGAGGTCGAAGCCTTCCCGATGTGGCTCACTCCGAACAAGCAAGATGCGAAGCACCGCACGGAAGCGAAGAGCTGCCAGGGTGGCGAGAATCTCCGGACGTCTCAAGGTGGCTCCCTGAACCCGACGTGGATCGAGTGGCTGCAAGGCTTCCCTCTGGGGTGGACCGACTTGAAGCCCTTGGCGATGCCCAGGTTCCTCTCGTGGCTGCGCTGGCATTCCGACGCCTTGAAGCGGCTGCTCGACGAATAGCCCGAACGTCCCGCCCGTAGGCGCAAGAAAGCCCCGGAGAGCCGGGGCAGACTTCATTGGGGGCTTGGTTCCATGACCAGGCTGTGTCTAATGGTGGCTCCTGTGCTTGTCGTTCATCTTGTGCCCGGATCCGACTCTATGGCCATCTCGGGCGGCCTCTGGGGTCGAGCTTATCACGCCGAGCGGGGTGGCGGATCGTTATTGCAAAAAGGTGTGTTGCTCAGGCTCAGCACCCGCCCCAGGGCATAGACAATCGACGGCCCGATCTCCTGCCCCTTGACGCCGGCCGAGACGCTCTGAGCGAGCAGGCAAGCCTCCTTGAGGAACGGGCCGGCAGTGAAGATCGCGTCACACAGGGCGCCCAGGAGCTTCTCCCCGCTCTTCGAGTCCAGGATATCCCCACGGTCCACGTGGTCTCGGCCACTGCCGTCGAGCCACTCGCGGACGTATGCCGCGCCCTCGGCGTTGAGTTCGTAAGGGCCCGCGGTGTTGATGGCCGCGCAGATTCTGTCTGCGGCCTCGTCTTTCGTGTTCATCGTGTGCTCCTCGTTTCGCGTGCTGCCCTCGTCGTCATCATCGCAACGGTGACGACGAGGGCGTAAAAGAAAATGCTGGTCGGCACCACCATCCCCGGCCTCTGAGCCGAGAAAGTGACGATTACAGCGGTGAGCAGGAGCGGCAGCAGCGCCGCGCCTGTAAGAGCCTCCCGAACCGCCTTGGCGGTGGGAATGTAAAATGCCCCGACGGCCAGGAGGACGGCCAGGGGAACCAATGGAAGCTCAAGCGGTGGCTCGGGCAAATCGAGCTGGCGGAGACCGGGCCGGACGAAGGCTGCCGCGCCAATCGCCCAGAATGCGGCAATGCCTCGGAAGATGAGACCTGGCCCACGTCGAGCTACGACGGACACCACCGCCAGGGCTGCCGCGCAGCCGATCGGCGCCCACCTGGGAATCCCCGAAGCGTTGACAGAGGCGAGGAAGCCGGGCGTCAAGGCGCCGTAGAGACCGACGACGACGACCAGGAGGGCGGTGGCGGTGAGGATGTCGGGAAGCGTTTTCAATGCCCTAGCGCGTCGGTCAATTGCGACAGTTTGATCCCGAGCTCCTCGACCTCGTATTCTACAGCGTCCACCCGTTCGATGAGTCGCGACAACTCTCCGGCCTTCGCGTCCTCCGCCTCGTTCATGATTTGTGCCACGATCGCCCTGAGCGCTCCCGTCACCTTGTGACGCTCTGCGTTGCCGATCCGCGCTATTAGGCCGAGAAGTTCCTCGCTCGTTTCGTCGTCCATTGCTTTTCCTTCCCATGCTTAGTTACCTTTCACCCATTTGATTACTTCGGCGATGAACGCTGTTATTACGCCAGCGCCCACCGCGGCGACGCCCCAGAGGGTTATCTTCCAACGCTCGGCGCGCCGGGCGCGGTTTTCGGTAATCACCCGAAGTTTCCTGGCCCAGGTGACGCGCGATGACTCAGGCTTACTCATTACTTCTTCCTCGGCCTGGCCATTATTGGATCCTCAAAAAGCAGTCACAATGCCCATGGAGCGGCGGCCGTCGTTGCGTAAGCACCCGCCCGTTTTCGCGAGCTGTGCCGCCCTCGATCGGATCGCCGACGAAGTCGTCGGAGATGCCGACCTCGGTGCCTATCAGGGAGCGACACCGGACGCACGGATGACCCGGGCGGGTGCCGACGTGCGACCACACGAGGCGCCGACGTGGGTCGATTTGGCCAAGGGCCACCCCGGCCTCCCATGATCTTCGGGCGCCCTCGTAGATCGCGGACCTCTTGACCCACTGCCAGAGGTCGCCGGCGCGGCGCGTCAGGAGCTTGCCGAAGAGGGCCCGCGCTCGCTTGCGGACCGTCCTCTGATTCGCCCCCTCGGCGCGCCACCTGCGCACGTTGCGGAACATCTGCTCAGTCATCGGCTCATTCAAACCGAAGCCGCGCACGGCGACCAGGTCCTTCGCCGCCGCCTTGTCGATCGGGTTCCCGCGCGCCCACCGCGTCGCGATCGTCCGGGCTGCGCGGAGGGTCTTGCCCACCTCGGAGCCGATGATCTCGACGCCCCACCCGATCGCCCAGCGAGCAGCGCGGAGGCGGGCTTCCGGGGTGAGGGTCTCGGGGTCGACGGCCTTGATTCCGTAGACCTCCCTGAGCACCGGAGCGCCACGAAGCGCGACCGCGTCCACCTCCGCTGCCATTTCCACTCCCCGCTCCGCTCCCGCCTCAGCGATCGCGACGAGGGGCCCGTCGGCGCCGAAGATCACGCGGAGGGCGTCGGCGAGCCCGCGGGTCGCCGGCCAGCCGTCGGGCTCGCGAGGGTCCGTCGGCGCGCCGAGGCGGAAGGCGTTCAGGGCCTCCTCGATCTCGTCGGCGCCTCCGGTCGAGCCGTCGCGGATGTCGGCGAAGGGGTGAGCGGTCATCCCGGGACCCCGGAAGGCTCGTCGGGGGTCGAGTACCGCACCGACATCTCGGGGGCATGCTCCGCGTCGCTGCCGTCGTCGAAGCGTAGCTCGAGAACGGTTGGCGGCCCGTGTCCATGGTAGCCGGTAAGCTTGGCGCCGACGAGGGTCTCGACGCCTGGCCAGTCGAAGGCGCCCACGGTGACGACGCGGCCGTCGGGGTAGTGGATCTCGATCCCTGGTTCGAGCATGCCCGGGAGCATCTCGCGGGAGATCAGGAGCGTGCTCATGGCTTCCCCGGGAAGGCGGCGTCGAATCCGGCCAGGACGTCGTCGGCGACGCGTACGGCGGTCTTCCCGTGGCTTTCCGAGAATTCGGCCTCCCCGTGACCATTCGCGAATTCGTCGAGCGCCTTCTCGACAACGTGGACCCACAGGCGGCGGCGTTCCTGGTCTCTTCGTCGGCACCTCTCTTGCTCGACCAGTGCCTCCGTGGGCGGTTGCGCCATGGCGCCGGCCTCGTTCTGTGGTCGCCTTTCAAGCTCGCGCTTCAAGCCCTCGTGAGCGGCGGCGAGTTTCTCGACGGCCTCGGGCACGTCTTCGCAGAGAGAGATACCCGAGCCCATTCCGATCGCGTCGGCGACGCGCCGTAGGGCTGCGCCCAGGCGCTCGGCCAACTCAGCGAAGCCCTCGGCGAGCGCCGGGTTCGTGTTACTCTGTCTCTCGTCGGCCATTGGCTTGCTCCTTTGGTCGGTGGGCCGGCGGCGGTTCGCTCCTTGTCGCCGGCCGTTTTGCGTTTATGGCGGGACCGTAGCGAAGGGGTCGGGCATGTCGTCGAGGTCGCTGGTGATCGTGACGCCGTCGGGGACGCCGTAGCGCTCCTCTCCGCCGTCGACAGGACCACGTCCGGCGGCTTCTCGGAGCTCGTCGTGAGTGAAGGCCCAGGGCACCGCGACCATGTGGGCCGCGTCGGCCTCGGCGTCGCGCAGGGGCGGCAGGCGGAAATGCAGCTGCCAGCCGCCGTCGTACTCCGGTCGCTTGCCGACGCCCAAGGGCTCGAAAAAGCGGTTCTGGTAGAAGCTCCGGGCCGCGTTGAGATCGGGCAGGATCGTGTTCTTCCTGAAGTGCTTCTCGGCTTGCGTGATGCTGGCCCGGCTCGATCCGCTGTCGACGATTCCGGCGACTTCCTGCGGGACTCCCATCACCTGCAGGGCGGTGTCGCGGATCCATGACCGCTGCTCGGTGATCTTGAGATCCGCGGGCGAGCTGCTGAGCTGGTGGACCTCGACGCCGCCGCGGGCCTGCCCTGCACCGCCGAGGGAATACCCGAGAAAGTGGGCCATGCCTGCCCGGGGCGGCCCCTGGTTCGCCTGGCGCCACTCCAGCTCGAGCGCTTCCTTTTGCCCGTCGCCTAGATTCGAGGCGGCGATCAAGACCCGTGGAATGGCGCTGTGGCGGTAGAGGGAAGCGACGTACTCGGCGGCGTGTTCGTCGACCTGAATGTCGTGGTCGAGGGCGGTCCCGTCTCCGCTCCCTGGCCCGTAGAAGTTGTCAGGGACGGGGTTTCTGAAGTAGGCGACGTCGGCGACCGGGATCTTCACTCCTGCGCCGCGGACGATCTCGAAGACGGGCGACGTCGTCGTCGGGAGCCGCATCCACGTGGGCGGTACGGGCCACCATCTCACCGGCATCCCGGACGCGTCGCGGTTGAGGACGTAGAAGAAGTCGCCGCCGAGCTTCAGGCACACCGTCTCCAGGTGGTCGACCTGCGCCCCTGACAGGTTCATCCCGAGCGGGGCTTCGGGTACCCCGCGGCGCTTCATGTCGAGGAACGGATGCTTAAAGACCTCGACCAAATCGCCGGCGTCGATCGCTGCCTTGGTGACCCTGGCCCGATCCCACTCCTTGGCCGACGCCACGCGGTCGACGGCTTTCCGGCCACCTCGGCCCGACGGGCGAGTCAGGAACCACTCGGCCTCCGCCTCCCGTGCGCCGACGAGCTTCCCCGCCAGGCGCATCCATAGGTGGGTCCGGTACAGCGTCAGGAGGGCCGGCATGGACCGCCGGCCCGAGCCCGCGGAGCCCCCGAAGATGCCGCCCGCCTGGCCGGAGCCGATGATCTGGGCGTCGAGGTCGGCGAGGCGGTGGGCCTCCCGGCGGACGGCGGCGTCCTTTATCCAGCCCATGGAGCTCCCTTCGGCGGGCTGCACGAACCCTTGAACCACTCCGCCTTGAGCAGGTCCGCGTCGGTGCCGCTCGGCACCTTGACGGGGATCGCGTTCGGCGGCGGCCATGCAAGCTCGAACGTACCCGAGGCCGGATCGTAGCCGCGGACTTCGGCGTCCTCAGGGCTTGCTTCGGGCGTGCTCATGCCCTACGTCTATCACCTCTCGGCGCCGGACGCAAGCGGGAGCAAGGAGGGCGGCGGCAGGCAGGCGAAGCACGTCGGCACCGCGTACCCCGGCAGGCGGCGCGCGTCCTCGACCGGCCGGCCGCAGGTGCGGCACGCGATCGGGCCGTCGTAATCCGCCCAGGCTTCCCACCAAGCCAGCTGGGCCGGGGTCAGGACGTCGGACGGCGTGCTCACGGCTTCGTCCCCTGCCGCCCGAGGACGACCAGGTCCCGCAGATTCACGAGGCCCATGTAGAGGACGAAGACCGCCAGGCACCCGAGCCCGAGCCCGAAAGGCAGCACCCACCACCCGACCGGCACGGATAGCCCCCACGTCATCAGGAGCCACCCCAGGGCGGCGAGGAGCCAAAAGGTGGTCTCCGTCATCTGGTGCGGACCGCGGAGCCAGCGAGGCGGGGTCATTCCCACGCCTCGAAGAGGGCGACCACGCCGGCGACCGCGAGCGCGTAGACGACGACCGCAGCGACACCGCCCCAGCCCCATCGGTCGAGGACAAGGGCCATGACGACGCAACCCTCGGAGAAGGAGCGAGTCTTCTCCGCCCGCGTCATTCGCCGCTCCTCCAGACGTTGGCCCGTTCGTCGATCCCTTCGTGGCGGAGCGCTGCGTGATCGACTCGGCCGGCGTCGCGGTCGGCCTGTAGCTCCGTGAACATCTCAGCGAGCCGGTCCGGGGTCGGCGGCTCGGCGGGTCGAGGAAGCGGGGTCGGGCGAGGCCGTGGTGGTCCGCCGTCGCGCGGCCCCACGAGGCGATCAAGGAATCCTTGCCACCTGCTCATCGCTTCCACCCCCTGCAGCCTTCGCAGAAATGTTGGTCGCCGTCGACCTCCCAGCCTTTGGCCTCGACGTCGCGATCAGTCCTGTCCATGCTCGTTCCATGGGTGTACGGGAACGGCGCCTCGACCTCCAACTCCTGGGAGCATTCGCCACCCCTGCCGTCACACAAGACCGTGATGTAGGCGTCGGAGTAGCTCATCGCCGCCGCTCCCACCCGTCCCAGCCTTCGCGCACGTCCATCAAGCCCCCGTCCTCGACCTCGACCCACAACTTTTCCTCCTTGCGAAAGACGCGGTGACCGGCTTGCCGCCGCACGACGTCGCCAGCCTCGGGCTCGCCGTCGATCGGCTCCCAGCCAAGCATCTCCCGGATCGCCGCGGCTACTTCGCGGTCGGCGTCGATCTCCCCTTGCGTCGCCCCGCTGGCGTAGCCGCCGCCCGGCAGCGCTATCTCTCCGTCGCGATCGAGCTCGACGGCCACGCGGTCAAGGAGCCTTCGGAGATCGCCCGGCGTGCGGATCGCATCGCTGATCTGTAGCGCCAGTTGGGCCTCCTCCGCCCCGAGGACTCCGTCAAGCCTGCCCTCGAACCGCTCGCCGCTGAGCCGGAGGTGCTCGACGTCGCCCGGGCTGACGGGAAAGAGGATCCCGCCGTCCTCGGCTGCGTCGACGGCAAGCGCTTCCTCCAGGGCGTCCGCGAGCCACTTCCCTTGTGCCTCCGGGTTAGATGTGCCAGTGGCGTAGCCCGGCGAGCGAAGATAGGCGATTATGTCGCGGATCTTTCGGCGATCCTCGGCAAAGAACGCCTCGAAGTGCTCCCGCAGGAAGCCGTCGCGCGTCGCCTTCGGGTCGGTCCTCTTCAGCTCGAGGACGTGCTCCTCGAGGCGGTGGCGCAGCTTCTCGGGAAGTCGGAAGGAGGTCCTGGCCATCATCATGAGACCTCGTCGTCGTAGGCGTTTGCATCTCGGCGAGCCAAGCTCTCGGCGGGGGTTGGGTCTCTTTTCACAGAGACTTCGAACGGTCGCCGCGTATCGAAGGCCACTACAGCATCCAGGAAGACACGCTTCTTTCCGGGATCGTAGACGCTTCCATAGCCCTCCGGCACGATCGCCAGGGCGACCTCGTCGGGCACGATGTATGAGTAGGTGACCTTGACCTTCACGTCATTCGCTCCTTTCGCCGCTCCATCGCGACCTCAAGAGCCTATCAGACTGACACTCAAGTGTCTACCCCTTGACGCAAGGGGCCTGAGGTGAGAGGATAGCGCCAGGCGTCGAGGCGGCGGAGTTCGTTGGGTGAAACACCCGCGGCACAGGTCGCGATACGTGCGGGTTCGAGTCCCGCCGCCGCTGAGGCGCCTTCAATGGGCACAGGAATGGCGACGCGCGCCAAGCTGCGGACGACGACGAGGGCGCCCAAATCGTCGCGAGCGCGGCGCGATCGGGTTCGATCCCCGACCTGCCTCGAGTCCCTACTTCATCGTCGAGAACGACCACGAGCCCGCGGTGATCGCCGCGTTCAGGGCTGCGCTCGCCGCATCAACCAGGTGATCGTCACCGCCCTCCTGGCCGTCGAAGTCGGCGTGCAGCTCGATGAAGCGCTCGGCATGTGGCCCGGCCAGCACCGCCACTTTGCCCGGTTGCACGATCGGGGTCTCACAGTTGCACAGGTCGTACGTCGACAGGCCGGCGCGCTCATGCTCCTTGACGACGAGGCGCCCACAGGCCAGGCAGTGAGGGGCGGCCTTCCCCGCGTGCGCTGAGGCGAGCGTCACCTTGCCCTTGCCGACCGGCATGAGGTGGACGACGAACCCGAGCTTCTGTAGCTGGCCCTGGACGCGGGCCGTGAACGTCTTCCCGATCGCCACCTCCGAAGGGATGGCCTGCTCACCCGTGGCGCCCTGCCGCTGTGCGTTGGCGATGGCGACACCTTCGACGAGCGCGACGGCCGGGTGCTCCTCGGTCGGATCACACCAGATGAACCCGAGATCGTGGCCGGCCTCCAGGACGCACAGGAGGGCCGAGGCGACCGCGTCGGCACCACCTGCCGCGAAGTCGTGACCACGGAAGCACCGCGAGATCTTCGGAATCTCACCGGCCGCGGCCATGGCGACGAGGGCGTCAACGGGGCGGTCGAGGTCGTCGCGACCCTTGCCGATGATCGGGAACCAGGACGCGCGGAAGATGCCGCCGCCGGCGTTCTCGAGGGGGTCCTGTGCGTCCATCGCCGCCGCGATTGCCGGGTCGGCGGCGGCTCGCTTGCGGATCTCGGCGATCCCTTCCAGGGCCTCGCATAGGGCCTCGCCGTCCTTTCGTGGGTCCGGTACGACGGTACAGGACGCCGGGAAAGGACGACGCCTGGGCCGCTTCTCGGCCGGCAGGTTGAGCACCGTCCAGCCGAGCGCCTTCGCCTCGTCGAGCTCCCTCTCGTAGAATCGGCCGGCGGGGTCCTTCGGGCCGAATCGCTGATGCATAAGCACCAGGGCCGGCGGCGGGCGTCGCTTCTCCGCCGACGTCCGAAAGGTGTGGATCGAGTTCTCGGCTATCACCTGCTCAGCTCGCGACATCGCCGAGAAGTAGCTGTTCATGGGGTCGTCAACGATGCCGAGCCCCCACCCCTTGCCGACCTTGGCCGCCCGCGTCGTCGAGATCCACATGCCGCCGAGGTGCCCGGCGAGCTTCCACAGGGCCTTACTGTCGGTGTCGCGGCGCAGCTCGAGCCCTGCCCTCTTGACCATCGTCCGCGCAAAGTCGGAGTGCTCGCGCGCGAGCTCGTCGGAGGCGAAGAGCAGGGCCGCAAATTCGTCAGGGTGGTTTCGGACGAAACAAGAGCTCAGGCCCTGGGCTATCGTGCGGCTCTTGTAGTACCGCCGCGGCATGTGGATCATGAGATAGGGGACCTCGCCGTCGAGGACGGCTTGGCCAAGCTCTACCATCAGGCCGACGTGCCACCAGTCGAGATGGGGCCCCGGGTCGACCTCGCGGAGGTGCTGGCGGAGGCTCACCGTCCCGGAGCTGGGCAACTGCGCCCGGATGAGCTCCCGATCATCGGGCGGCAGCTGCGCCAGAACCGTCTCGATCTCGCCGGGCGGTAGCTTGGCGATGGCTTCGGCGGCTTCGAGGGGTGAGATGTTCACTGGCTCAACCGGAAGGCGGCATGCGGGCCGCCAGCGTCTCGAAGCCTGCCTGGATCGCCTCCACCACCTTGTCGGCGAATCCTCTGCCGCCGATCATGGCGTGGGGCTTGCACCCGGAGGCATCGGCGAAGCCTTTGCCGATCGCCTCGCCGAGGTGTCCGAGCTGCGCGGTGCTCAGTCGGTGGAGGGCATCGTCATCGCTCGGAATCTGCCGGTCGAGCACTTCCCGCAGCTCTATGGCGTGGTCGACCGTGATCCGGTATTCCGAGCCTTCCATGACGGTGAGCGTCACGGGGTTGCGCGTCACGGGGATGTCCTCCTCCTCGAGCCTGGCCGGTGACCAGCTCCTGGGCCTGTCGATGGAGTCGCCCTCGTCGGCGAGCGGCAGGTCGGCGACCGCCTGCGCCTTCCGGAGGTGCTCGACGTCGCCCGGGCTGACGGGAAAGAGGATCCCGCCGCAGTCCGCCGGGTCGCTTTCGCCGTCGGCGACCGCTTGCGCCACGGCCTCCTCGAGCTTGGCATCTACGCCGACGAGCGCCTGCCGCTCGTTGATGTCCAGTCCGGTTGCTTCCTCGGCGGCTTCGTGCGATTCTTTGGTGGCCATGACTTCTTCCTTTCGTGGTCGTGGCGTTGCCCGGGGATCACTGTCCTCGGGCTTTTTACCTTATCGCGCCTCCGGCCCGACGTCAACCGCAGCTTCGAGGGGCGAGACGTTCACCGGCTCAACCGGAGGGCGTCGATCTTCATGGCCGCAAGATTCTCTGGCCCCGGGTCGCGGTCGAGGAACTCATCCGCCTCCGCAGCGCTCCAGCCGGCTCCGCGGACAGCGATACCGAACAGCTCCCGCGGGCTTGTCTCCGAGAAGGACAAGGCCGCGATGATGAGCCTCCCGAGAGCGTCCGTGTGGCGCTCTACGTTGCGCAGCTGGCCACTCTCGGCCAGTCCCGGCGCTACACAGCCCTCCCAGGCATCAGGCAGGACGGAGACACCGTAGACGTTCTCGGCGATCTGAGCCCCCTCGCTGGCAGACAATTCTCGGACTTGCTCCGAGTCGATCCTGACCGCCAGCGGCTCGGCGTGGAGCAGCTCGTTGATGTCCGGCTCGGTGGCCCCTGGCGGGTAGAAGCCCGGCGCCCGGGGTGGCCTCTCGATCTTGAGCGTGGTTGCGTCCTCAGCGGCTTTGTGCGATTCTTTTGTGACCATGACTTCCTGATAGCGTTCCTCCGACAGCCTCATGACAGCCTCCGTGCCATCGCTTCGGCGCGTGCTCTTCGCGCCCATGCGGACAGCCTTACTGCCTCGCTCGGATCGCCAGAAGCCACGGACGCGCATTTCTCCGGAATGTCACGCAACACGCTCTTCGCGGATTGATGGGTGTGCGGCCTCCAGGTCTTCGCTGTACATGATCATGACGCCTCCCCGGGAAACGACGTGACGCGTTCGTACTCCTCTTCGGCGCGCGTCTTCAGCTTCGTGTCGTAGATCTTCTGAGATCGGTCGCCGGGAGCCGCGAAGCTCTTTCGAGCGTGCCTGACTCTGTCTCGCCTTCGGAGTTCAGCCTTCGTCAGGCCGTCGATGAGTTCGTCGCGCGGACTGATCACCACTGCACCGCCTTCCCGAGCTCCGAGACGCCGAAGGTGACCTCGCGGCCGTCCTTCTCCGGCGCCCTGTTGAGCACACCATGGCGGTCGGTGAGAGCCGCAAGGCGGTTGCTCGCTGCCGTAGGGGCAATGCCCTGCGCGAAGGCCAGGACGGACGCTCGGTCGCACCCGTTTTTGACGTCCTTCAGGGTGGCTCGGAGGATTCCTGAGACCGGTACCAGGGTGTACCCCTGGAGAAGTGCTTCTCGCCGAATGCGGCGGACGTTGGTTTCCATCATGGCGTTATCATACCATGTGGTGAACGGGAGTCAAGGAATGTCAAGCGGGCTTCGTCTCGGTGATCTCGTCGGAGCTCGTCGCCTGGGCCTTCGGCGACAACAACTCCCGCAGGTGAGCCCGAAGGTTGTCGATCTCGTGCTGAGGTACCGGCTCGGGCCCCAGGAGCGCCGCCAGGCCACGGTCGACGTGGGCGAAGGCCGTCGCGGCGCCCTCGTCGGCAGCAGCTGCCTGGAGGGCCTCGAGGTAGAAAACCGTCGCCTTGAGGGCGATTTCACTCGTAGACCGGTCTGCGAGCGACTTCTGGCGGGCGACCTCGACCTTGAACTCCATCAGCTTCGCCCACCGCGTCTCCTCGGGCTCGTCAGTGACGTCGTCAAGGCCCTTCAGCGTACCGGCGAGAGTGTCCCTGACGGCGCGGCGGTGCGTCTCTTGAAGATCTTTCCTGAGATTGACGTGGCGCATCTCTGGTATAGACCCCCCCCGGAGGGTTTCGGGTTATATCCCTGCGCGGCCTCAGTTCACCGACACCTCGGCCCGGACGGCGCATGACCTGCCGCCGATGCCAACGCCCGACGCCCTCGCCCACTCGGTGATCGTCACGCCGTCGAGAGTCCAGGTGAAGGTGGCCGTGCTGCCGCTCGCCGTGGCTCCGGAGCTCGCGAGCCAGGACCACGACTCGATGAGCTTCTCCCCGTCGGTAGCGACGAAGAGGTAGGTCCCTCCTGTCCTGTCCGAGATATCCACGACGCAGGCCGGCTCGGGCAAATCGGCGACGGTGAAGGTGAGCGGCACCGTTCGGGGGGCGGCGCAGGACGTCCGTTCCTGGTCTGAGCAGACGATCACCGTCCCCAGGACGTCCATCGGGAGGTTCTCATGGAGGGGCCAGCCCACCAGGACCGACCTCTCAGTCGACTCCGACGGCGTCGCCGAGCCCGAGAACGTCCAGGCGTAGGAGGCGCCCTCGAGGCCGTCTACCGACCAGGTCGCCGAGCAGGTCGAGCGGTTGCACGATGCCCCGGCGACGGTGGCGTTGACGGTTGCCGGCGGAACCGGGTCAGGCGTAGGCTCTTCAACGGGCGGCGGTGCGGGCACCTGCACCTCGGTAATGGTCTCCTTCTCGCATCCGGCGAGAAGGATGGCGGCGACAGCAATGGCCAAGATGCTCTTTTCCATGGCTCAGTCCTTGTATTTGGCCCGCAGGATGCGGCAGTAGAAATTGAAGACCTGGCCAGCGACGAACACCTGCTCGACGACGATCTCGGCCTTGACGATTTTGACGGTTGAGAATTCAGCGAAGGGACACAGAGGCTCGATCCGAGGATCGCACAGGTAGAGCCCAATCCCGCGGCCCGGGACATTCATGATGAAGAGCTGCTGTTCTCCCGATAGCGCGATCGTGCCGCGGGTCGAGGCCACGGCCTGAGGCGCCGTCATGCTCGCGCCCATCTGCTGCGCCAAGCCGGCGGCGGCGTCCTCGGTGACGTCCTCGACGAGGACGCCGACGATGTCCTTCAGGATCTCGCCGATGAGGGGGTGGTTACGGGCCACGTAGCGCTGCGCGATGGCTCCCATGGTCTGGCAACCGCTGAGCGCCAGGGCCGATGCCAGCAGTAGGACGGGTAAGGCCTTCTTCATCATCATGATACTCCTCCAGGGTTAGCTGGCCGCCCGACGACGCCCCCGTGGAGGAGCTGCTAGAGCCTTGGCGACGCCGAGCGACCGAGAAGAGCGTACCACAGTCGCGAACGAGTCGGGCCAAACGCGCGTCCCTCGCCGCTTCGGCCCTTGCCGCTTCGACGTTCTTCGCCTCGATCTCGGCCAGGTACTCGGCCCGACGCTCGCGGTAGAGCTTTCCAGGCGGGTTCACGAGAAGAGACTCATCTGTGGATCTGGCGGCTTCGCGGAGTCCGGGGCGGTACCCCAGCCGCGGAGCATGTCGAGCGCCGGCCCTGGCCCCATCTCCGCGATCCGCCGGCGCCACCACGCCACCCGCGCCAGGGCGAGCTCACACATTTGTTCACTGCTTTCGATCGCTACGATTCGGCGCCACCCCGCCATCATGGCGGCGATGATCTCCGAGCCCGACCCGGCGAAGGGGATCAGGATCACCGGCTCGACGCCGTCGACCGTGGGCTGTAGGAGGAGCTTCGCCAGGTGGCTTCCGCCGTCGATGGCCTTGACGGCAAGTCCAGGATTGCCCCGGCAGCGTCCGGACTCGCGGGCCGCGTCGAGGAAGGCGGTAGCGTCTTCGTGGTCGACGTCGATCTCGCCTTCGCCGGGCCGTTTGTAGTGGTAATTACCCGGGCGGCCCAAATTGGCGAGCAAAGTTCCCCTAAGTGCTGGCTTGGCGCGTGGCTTCCGGTACCCCTCCGCCATCATCTCCCGATACCTCTCCGAGCCCATCGCCCGTGCCACGTCGTCGGCCCCACGCTGCTCGAAGGCGTCCTCGTCGACGAGGAGCCACCCGTCGTCGTGGTCGGCGTCGCGGATCCATAGGAGGTGCTCGGCGCCAGTGTGGCGCTCTGCGGCGGAGGCGCGGCCCTGGTAGTACACGCGGGCAGTACTTGGCCTCGCGTCCGTCTCGCCGAAGCGGTGGGCGGAGTGCGACGGCATGTTACCGTAGACCGGCGACGAAGACGCGTTGATTGGCACGCGCTCACGCTTTCCGCCAGCGCTGTGTACGCCCTTCGCCCGGCCCTGCTCGTCGATCGCCGCCACAGGGCACCCATCCGCGCACCAGCCGGCCCCGCAGGTCGTCAAATGCTCGAAGATGACGGTGGACGGGTATCGGCCGAGGCTGTCTTTCGATGCATCCCGGGGCTTATGGCCCACTTTCGGGAGGTATGAAACGCTACTCCCCACTCGCTCTCTACCTCGACAATTCCGCTCATGGTCCGGCCCGCTCGGAATCCGCCCGCCGCCGACGTTGTACCCGCCCGTACCCCACCGCTCAGCCACCTCCGCCCCGGTGCCGTCGAGGGGCTTGCGGGCGGCGAGGATGATCTCCTTGGAGTCCTTCAGCGCCGTGGCGTGGTCGTCGAAGAGGGCGGCGAGGGGCGAGGCCGGGGCGGTGATCGGCGACGGCTCATGAGCTAGCCCTCGAGCGTGATCGTAGTGCATGGAGCGCGACAACTGCGGCCGGGTCGCCGCCGCTTTGGTCACCTCCCGCTCGAGCCCCGCCGCCTTGTCGATCGCCTTCCCCGTGTTGGCCCCGAGCGCCATCGCGCCCCCGTGGATCCGCACGATCGAGGGGAGCATGCGGAAGCCCGCCAGCTCTTGCGAGATCGCCGCCCAGTGGGACGCGCGGCCCTGGTAGGACAGGTGGATCGCCCCGGGGCGGAGGACGCGGAGGATCTCGCGATTGAGTCGAGGAGAGGGAACTAAGTTGTCCCACGGACGATTAAGCATACCACCCTGTGCTATACTGGGACGAAACAACCCGGAGGCTTTCCCGTGGCACAAAAGATCGAACGAACATGTCCCGTCTGCTCGACGACCTACCTTGCGGACCCCGGCCGGCTCAAGTGGGGCCGAGAGACCACCTGCTCGCGGGCCTGCTCCTACCGCTTTCGCGGCGATCAAAAGAGGAGCGCCGTCAGTCTTGAATGCTCCCTTTGCGGGAAGGAGTTCAAGCGCTGGCCGTCCCACGCTGCGCGCGCAGAGTACGGCTGGCACTTTTGCTCCCGCGCCTGCAAAACCGCCGGCTGGCGGCTCGGCATGTTCACTATGGTCCGGCATGTGAAGTTCAACAAGCTGACACGAGAAGGGCGCACCTCGCTGCGCCGCGTGGGTGCGGAGGTCTACGCGTCTGGAAGCCTCGGTTTCCCGGAGGATGAACTGGCAACCGTTGAGCTTCTCCAGCGTGCCAGGGTGCCATTCATCCATCAACACATCTTCGAGGCGGGCGAGGACGTTTTCGTCGTCGACTTCTACTTCGCCGACCGGAATCTCGTCATGGAAATCGACGGCTCCGGCCATCGACGAGACCCCGGGCAGCGTGCAAAGGATGCGAAGCGGGACAAGATCCTCGCGGATGCCGGGATCGAGGTCGTCCGAATCACCAACGAAGGGCCAGCGGATGAGGTCGCGAAGCGAGTCCTCGCCCATCTCATAGGTCCATAGGTCGATGAGCGCTTTCGGGTCTCGAAGGTCCGACAAAGCGTACGGCGGATCGCTCAGCCCCCCGTGGAACGTGTGCTCGTCGAATTCGTCCAGGGCGTCGGGCAGGGTGCCGCAGATGATGCGGACGTCGATCACTTGCGCCGCTCTTCGGCCTGCCGGCGCTCTTCGCCGGTCTCCGGGAAGTCCAGGGTCCCGAAAATGGTCTCGCCTTGCCCGTACATCTTGACCAGCCACCGCGTCAGGTCGTGCGCCGACGTCCTAGAGCCGGAGTAGCGCTCCATGGCGGCCTCGAGGTCGGCAGTGGGTATCGTGACTCGCTTCGTGTCGGTGCGGTTCACGACGAAGCCTCGTTTTCGTCTTTGGCCGCTCGCTTCTCGTCCGCGCCGGCCTGGGCGATCTTGACCCTTGACGCTGCCGAGAACGCCGCCATGAGGACCCGATCCGCTTCGCATATGATCCCTTTCCAGCACGACTGACCCATGGCGTCGACGTCGAGATACTCAAGATCAAGGCTCGCGCTCGCGAGCCCATCCTTGATTGGCTTGAAGTTCCAGGCCACGATCCTGTACCTCGGCGCTTCGTGGCCTGCGTGGCCCTCCCAGAGACTTACAGGCCCCGAAGGCATGTCGCTCTCCGCGGTGTAATAGGTGAATCCATCAAGCGTCATCTCCAACTCCTTTCGCCGTCCGAGAGTGGAGCGGCGGATCCATCCTATCGCGCCACGGACGCGGCTGTCAAGGCTTTCTGGTTTCCGCGCGCCATGCTGGGATTTACGACAAGGCAGAGAGTTACCCCGCCCGCCGTCCCGAGGGTAGCACGGGCGTCAAGCGCGGCCCTGCTCACTTACTGCGCACCCTCGTGCAAGCGTCGGAGCGTAGCGACGTGAGCGCAGCTACCGCCCGAGCTTGTCGAAGATCGGGCCGAGTACCCCCGCGGCCTTGTCGGACAGTAGGCCGTCTCCCTTCACCTTGATCTCCGCTGGCCTGTTCCAGCCCTGGAGCTTGGCGAGCTGCGCCTCGACCACCGCCCGGGCTTCGAGTTTCAGCTTCACTTTCTCGATCAGGGTCCCGTCCTCGGTGTGGCGCTGCTCGAAAGTGACCTCGGAAACGAGCCGCTTCACCTCCCGCGGGAGCGCCCTCCAGGCCTCCGGGCTCATCTCGAGGCCGTCCGGGAACAGGTCGGCCAGGTTGCCAGTGGCGTACCCCGTCAGGCGATCGACGGATTCCTGGCGCTGCGTCTCCGTATCGTCGCGGATCTCGGCCTTCCGGTAGGCGATGGCCTCCCGTCGCTTGTGCGCCAGCTGCCCCGGCGCGAAAGGCGACTTCCCGGTGTAGCCGGCCTTTCTGTAGGCGTCGGTCTGACTCATTCCGCCGACGTGGTAGTCGATGAAGAGCTGCGCCCGGGGAGGGGCTTTATCGTACTGTGCCTTTCCGTCCATGTCATTACCTTCTTTTATGGCCTTGGCCTGGTCTCCATTGTCTTCGCCTCGTTCACCGCCTTCTCGGAACGGTCCCATTCCCGGCGAAACGCCTCGGCCTCGGCGCGGAGCTCGGTGACAAAGGCGGCGAATTCTTCCTCGTCGAGGGGTTGCTGGACTTCATTCACCATCTTCTCGATCGTGTCCGCGGCCCGGTCGAGTAGTTCGTGGGTCTTCATGCCTGGCCCATCGCTTCGGCATAGAGGTGCCGCTGCTTTTCCATCCTGGCTTGCTCTTTCATCGCCGCCGCCGAGATCCGCTCGCCCTTCTCGTAGCTGGCCACTCCGTACCAGGCCGCGGCGATTTCTTCGACGTCGGTTGCGGTCCACTCGGCGCCGCACGCCGAGCACATCATCTCGTCGGCCGCCCCAGAGAATCCGTGGCCGGTCATGCTTTTGGGCGTCCCGGTGCTGACATCGCAATCTGGACAAGTCGCGCCGACGTGCTGCGGTTCCTTGGCTGCCGCGATCTTTTCGAGCACTGTCATGGCGCTCATCCCGACACCCCCTCGGCGATCATCTCCTCGCGGGCGAACGCCGTCGCCAAGATCCCGTTGACTGTCGCGAGCGTCGTCCCTTTGATCGCCTCGGCCGTCCTGGCACACTCGGCGAGCGCGTCGGCGATGGCGTCGGCCAGATCGTCCCACCAGGTCGGTCCGTCGTCGTCAGGATGACTGGAGCCGATCGCGTTGGCGTGTGCGGCGACCTTGTCGAGGATCTTGTCGGCCCGTCTGGCCTCGTGTGGCGTTAAGTGCTCGAACACCCTTCGGAGCTGGACAAACCCGATGAACCTCCCGGTCTTGCGGTCGCCTATCCGATTCCCTTGATTGATCAGGTCGTCGATCCCCCGGCCGAAGCGTCTCGCAAGGGACCGGTCGAGTTGTTTTTCTGTTCTCATGTTTTTCCTCCTCCTCTATACATGGGCGTCGCGGTGCGACTTGTAGGCGTGAAGGTTGGCCAGGGGGAAGTAAAGCTCTCCCTCTTCCTCCCTGTGAACAATCGAACCTCGACGAGTGCACATCTTCTTGAGCCTCTCGGCACTCAAGTTCAGATATTGCGCCGCTTCGGTTAGGGTTAGATCGATACCGTGCTCAATCATCGTTCCTCTCCTTTCGCGTCGTCGAAGATCTCGATCACGACGCGCTGGTTCCGTTTGTCGATTCGCTGCACAGGGTCCGCGTTTCGGATCCCGGAATCGTTCATGATCAGAAAGGCGTCGGCGAATCCGTCGCGGTACGCCTTGAGCCACTTCGTCAAGTTGTCGTCGTCGCGGGCTCGAATCACCTTGAAGTAAAAGATCGGCCGCCACCTCACCGCTTCCCGGGTGGCAATCTTTCCCGCGCGCCGGCGAGCATTGAAGATGATGCTCGCGTCGCCCCTCGCTTTTTTCGTCGCCGCGGACTTGGCGAACTTCCCGCCCCGGCTCGCTGGCGTGTAGCCCTTGTCGTTGGGGTGAAGGATCTCCGGCGGTAGAGGAAGCTCGACGACGAGGTAGGGGAGCGTGTTCACTTCTCCGTCCTCAGCTCTTCGAGCTTCGCCGCCACGTACCCGCGGACGTAGTCGCCGCAGTAGGAATAGTGGTCTTCCCACTTCGTTGTGCCGGCCACGATGCGAGCTTCCCAGTCGTTGGCATTGTCGCCCGAGCACTCGCAGCCGCCTTCGTCGAATCCGTCGGCGATCCATTCCAGAGCGCCTATCGCCTTGTCGAGTTTCTCCTGAGTTGTCATGCGCACCTCGCGTGAATCGCCGGGCCGTGCTGGCCTCGGCATTTGTAGAATGGATCGTCGTAGCCGATCGGGTGGCCGCAGTTCACGGCCGCCATCTTGCGCGCCTCGTCGCATCGCTCGCGGCGGGAGCACCGGCAGGGAAGCGGCGAGCACGGGCCGAAGTCGGACCGCGGGGGCCAGACTTTCCACGGCTGCTTTCTCGCGGCTTGGCGGCGCTCTGACAGCGTCATTGTTCGACCTCCCTCGGCTCGGCATAGAGGCTCAGCTCGTAGCCGACGCCGTGGGCCTTCCGCCGAAGGTCGGCCTCCACCCCTGCCAGCCACTCCTCGCGGGGCTCCTCGTATAGCCTTTGCGCGACGGGTCCAGCTCGGAGTTTCGCCATCTCGCTCACGGCAGCGCGCTCGGCGTCCTCCGGCAGCTCCCGAGCCACGAGACGCGCGTCGAGCTTCGCCAGCCCCGTCTCGATCGCCTCGGCCTCCCGGCCCTTGAGCTTGCGGATGAGCCCTGCCAGCGTGCCGAGGTCGTCCGGCAGGAAGGCGGCGAGGCGCTCGAGGCGCTCGTCGGTGTCGACGTCGGGCGGTGGCGGATGGTTCATAATCGCGTCGTTGTGCTCCTGGACGTACGTACGCCGGCCCTGGCCGTTGCCGCTCGGCGGCGGGTAGGCGCTCCGGTCGTCCTGCCAGGGTTTGGCCTTGACGAACCGCGGCCCCTGCGGCAGGAACTGTCCGCCGTCGGTGACGTAGACGTCGGCGCCAGTCTCTCGGAGGAAGTCCAGAAAGTCGACGACGTCGTCGGCGTTACGATCGTCCGGGGCGAGGGCCTTCCACCGCTTGAGGGCGGTCGATTTGTCCTTCTTCGCCTTGGGAGGCAGGAGGGGCCACCACCTGGCGAAGCCCTCGGCGATCGTCTCGCGGTGCGGCTCCGGATCCCCCGGATCGTCTCCGTCGATGTCAGCCCGGAAGTCGACGACACGTGCGGACCGGCCGTCCGCGGGCGGCTTCGCGCAAGAGTCCGTCTTCGGACTCTCTGAAGGCAAGGAAGGCAAGGAAGGAGTGACGCCCTGTGACTCCGCGTGACTCCCCGTGACAGCTCGTGACGACGCGTGACTTTTTGTCACGTTGTGTGACTCCAGGGCCTCCTTAAGGGCTCCGGTAAACCGGAACCACTCCCCGGAGTGCCGATATTCCGCCCAGTCGTCGTGGATCTCGGCCTCCCTGCTCTTCCCTCCTGGGGTTTGCATGATGAGTGTCAGGGGCCGCCCTAGCGCTCGCGACAGCTCCCCCGTACGCCCGGCCAGGTGGGTGGTGTAGCCGATCTTGACGAGGCCAGCCTCATCATCAAGGAGGAAGTAGACGATGGATATCGCTTTATCCCTTCGCCTGGCCCTCTCGTCGCGCTTGCGCTGGGCTCCGCTCATCGTCGCTTCCTCGCGGTCGAGGAACTCCGGGTCGGTCAACTTGTCGTCGCCCTCGACGAAAAAGCCGGCCGCCACCAGGGCGGGAACGGATCGCTCACAGACGGCGTCGGGTATCCCGGTCATCTCGGCCACTGCCTCCCACGGAAACAGCCCGTCGAGCGCCAGGCAGCCGGCGCGGTCGAGGTGGCGCAGGAGGAGCGCGTAGACGGCTTGGGCCTCCCACTTGAGGCGCTTCCAGGCGGCGGTGTCCTGCCTGTACAGACGGGCGTAAGGCGTGTTCGACCAGTCGAGCCCGCGCATCTCATGCACTTTCCTGCGCCGGCCGCTCTATCAGCTCGGCCGCCAGGTAGCGGACGAGCGCCGTCCGAACCTCGGCGGCCTCCGACGTCGGCTCGCCTCGCTCCCGCTTGAGATCGACGAGCATCTCCAGGTCGGCGATGGTCTTCTCGGTCAGTCTAAAAAGCTTCGGTCTCATGTCCATATCCCGACGCTATCGCGTCGATATCGCCATGTCAACAACTTTCTCGGCCCGGACGCAAGAAAGCCCCGCCGACCACACGCCGACGGGGCCGCCTCCGGCCAGTGCCAGCCGCCCGGAGGCTACGGCTGATCACGAGAGCTCTTGCCCCTCGCCGTAGCCGTAGAAGTCGAGCTCGACGACGACGTCACGGACGCCATCACGGCAGCCGGGGCAACCCCCATCGATCGTCGGCGCCTCCTCGTCGCCACATTCGACGCAACCCCGGCCGGCGCCCAGGCCGCCGCAGACCGGGAAGGCCAGGGGCGCGTCGACGAGCGCGAAGAGGAGCGAGCGGTCAAGCTCCAGGCGTCCATGGACCGCGGGGCCGCCAGCATGGAGCGAGCGAGCGACGCCGCGGAGCGGAATCAGCCAAGAGCAGGGGGCGTCGGGTGACGCGTCAGGACATCGCCCGGACGAATAACCTCCGTCCGGCAGCCCTTTTCATGGCATGCCTTGCAAACGATGCAGATGTCGGCTTCGGATTTTTCGGCGCGGTCGTACCAGTCGGCGTCGTAAAAGGCCTTCTGGCCGCACTCGTCGCAGAGGTAATAGTCAGACATGGCCATAGCTCACTTTCCCTCGGTCAGTTCTTCCTTGCGCCGCACTCCCGCCTCGATGTCGGCTTTCTCCTCGTGAGTGAGCTCGCGGTATCCGCCATCGTTCGCCTCGTCCAGCTCGGCGGCGATCGTCGCCTGGACAGCTTCGCGCTTCGGCAGGTCACCAGGGGCCATCAGGAGGGACCGCGGGCGCTCCTCTCCCGCGTCCGGCTCGTCGCCGAATTCCGGAGGATCGGCGGGGGCCTCGTCTCGCGGCACTGGCGCCAGGGCCTTGTCCCTCGGCGATCTCTTGATCCTGACGCAATCCCGAAGCTCTCCGAACGCATCGACGCCCACCTCGATCCACAGCCGCACCGTCCGCCCTTCTGCGGCCTCGGTCTCGCGACCGACGATTTTCATGAGCGCCTTGAGGTGGACAGGGCGAAGGAGCAGGCCCTTGCCGAGTCTCCGGCCTTTCGGGCTCCTGAAGAACGCCGTCGCCATACGCTCCTTTTTCTTGCCGAGCTGCACGGTTTTCGGCGTTTCGAAGCGGTCAATTATGACGTCGACCTCTTTATAAGCAGGGGTCCCGTCCGGTCTGATTTCCTTCAGCAAGTCATATGCCGAGATGTAATCTGCGTTCAACCATTCCAACATGTCGCTCATGCTACTATCCTCGCTTCCATGTTTTCCGACAGAAGTTCCTTAATGCCGCGCAGGGCCCGAGAGACCTCGATCTTTGCGGCTGCCATTTCTTCGTCGTATCTATCGGCCTCGCGTCGGACCTCGTCGGTACCGTCGTCCGCACGTGGGACCATGCGCTCGAAAGGCAGCTGGCCGCTCCCGCCCGGGTTGACGACGAGCATGCTTGAGGCAAGCGCCTCGCCTGGGTGATTCGCTTCGCGGATGTTCTCGTAGTGCGCGCGCTGTATCATGGCGCGGCGGTCCTTGATCCGCCACCACAGGCTCCTCGCGTCGTGCCACTGTGTGTAGATCTTCAGGTCCGTCTCGACCAGCACCTCGCCCGATCGCCAGACGAGATCTTGCCGACTCTTGCACGGTACGCTCTCGACGAAAGCGACTTCCGCGACCTGGGTCCGCGCCGCGCCTTTGTCGACCATGCCGCGGAGAGCTCTAACGGTGGGACAACAGGCCGCGATGGCGGCCGCCTTGTCTTTTGCTTCCGCCCGCTCGTCGGGTGTGGCGTCCTCGCTGGCGTGCTCCCATTCGTCAAGGCTGCCCTCGGAGAAGAGGCGCGCCTCGATCATCGAGCCGGCCCGCATGGATAGCGACGACTCGCGCCGCGCGAGTTCCCAGATTTTGACCTGCCCGAGCGGCGCCGAGTAGTCGCCCCGAGAGCGCCGGGCGTCGAGCCGCGGAAGGTAGACGTAACGCGCGCGCCAGGTGTCGAAGCTTCCGCGCTTCTCGTCCTCGAGCCAGTCGATGACGGCGCTCGAGCCGACGGCCGGGAAGGCGTAGTAGTCGCGGGGGTTCGAGAGGTCGGTCACGATGATGAGTCCTCCCAGTCGTCCGGGATTGACCGGGCCAGCGCCCCGAGGATCTCGCGAGGGCTCATTTCTTCGCGGACTTGCAAGGCGTCGTCGAAGTCGCCCTTGAGGACCTCGAGAGCGCTCGCGATCCGCGAAGCGTCATCGCCGCCGGGCGACCGGAGGATCTTCTCTGCCGACTCGCAGCGCAAGGCGTACGGCGCGCTAATGCCCCAGTCGTCCGGCCGTGCCGTCTCGCTGGCCGAGTAGACCGGCTCCCAGTCCCTCGCGATCTTGCGGAAGACCCACGGGGCCGAGCCGGCAGCGGGGCGGACGGCCACGGTGATGATGCCCTCATCGTCCGAGGGATTCGTCGGTCCCCAAACGTATTCGGCATAGTGCTCCGCCGCCGCGTCGGCATCGGCACCGTAAGCCAGTCCGACGAATGACGGGTCGGTCTCGTCGACCACGTCCCACGCCGGCGGACAGACGTGGCTTTCGCGCAAGTCGACGATCCGCTGGCACTTCCAGCACCGCCTCATGATTGACCGCCCGGGACGTCCTGGTCGCGGCAATGATCACAACGGCCAGCGCTGTCCAGTTCTTCAGGCAGCATCAGCCGTTCACAGCGGCCGGCACAGCGCCGTCGATCGTGGGCTAGCTCGGCGAGTTCTCCGGGGGTCAGGGTCGAGAGGGCCGCCGCCCGGTAGATCGTGGCGGCGGAGTAGTCGTGCTCGTTGTCGAGGACGTGCTGCGCGTGGTCTGGGTCCATGATGCTCTCCTCGGTTTGGTGGTCGTAAGCTCAGGAGAAGGGCCAGCGGCCCCTCTCCCGGGCCGAAGCCCTTAGGCCCTCTGGGCGGCGGACTTGGCGATCATCTGGAGTTGGACAAGAGAGAGTTTGGCGTTGCAGCGGCCCATGGTCTTACCCTCGATCAGGGTGGTGGTGTAGGTTGCGGTGGCGGTTTTGACTACGTACATGTTCGGTCTCCTGGTCGGTTTGGGTGGTCGCGTTTCGTTTCAACATGACCATCATATAGGCTTGGCGCCGCATGTCAAGAACTATCTTCACCCCAGGCCAAGAAAGATGGCCCTCCCTCCCTGTAGCATGATGGTGGTGTTTTGACGGCATGGAAGAAAGTTGGGATCCGGCGAAGAAAGTTCTTGACATGGCGTACCAAGGCCCCTATAGTCATGGGTGTCGACAGGGAATGACCCCCGAGACGATTGACAACTCAAAGACCTCCGGCCGGCAGCCACGCTCAAGCCTTGGTAGGCCAGGAGGACCCCAACCCGGGGCGCGAGTGAGCGGCGGGAATTCTTCCGCCCCTCTATGGAGGACGAACCCATGAGCACTCACACCCTGACCGTTTCCGACGTCCAAGCGACCTGGCCCGCTGGCCTCCTGACCTACAGTGCCCGCGTCGCGCTTCCCGACGGCAGCATGGCGACCTTGAAGTCCAGGGCCAGCATCTACCACGGCCGGATGTCGCCGGTACTCACCTTGAGCCCCGACGATCACACCGTGACGCTCTTCGGCGCCTGGGAGTCGCTGGCCAGCTCCGAGCCTGGCGACTTCGTCGACTTCGCTGCCGGTGGCCATAGCGCGGCCTTTCTTGACGATCTTGAGGATCGCATTTCCTGAGGGGGTGGCCGAGAGGCCGCCTCTCGCTTGCGCCCCGGGTTGGGACAAAGAAACTTTGAATCCGACGAAGAAAGTACTTGACTTCCCATAGCAAGACCTTCATGCTGTCTTTGTTGAGAGCAACCGAGCCACCCAAACCCAAGGAGACCGACATGAGCGACACCATCACCACTGCCACCCTCGACGCCCGCATCGACGCCCTCACCGCAGTGGTGATCAAGGGCTCCGGTCCCAAGGCTTCCGCCCAGCACGCTGAGAAGGCCCGCCGGATCAGTGAGTGGAAGGCCCTTCGCGACGCCCTCAACGCCTGAGCAAAGGAGAACGCCATGAACCCGATCGTCACCCACGCCGAATACGACAGAGTCCGCCGGATAATCGCCACCGCTGCACAGCGCGCCGCCGCTACGACCTCGCGATACTTCGGAGGGTCAGGAGACCCAGCCACCGAACAACTCGCCGACGTCCGGCATGAGCACTCGCGAATGGTCGCCGTGGCTCGCCGGAGACGCACCGGAGAGGGTCCCTGCGGTCGGTCGCCAAAGGACGCTGCAAGACACCTGCAAAGCGCGCGCTGCTACCGTCTAGCTCTCGCCGTCCTGAAGGGCCAAATGACCTGAGATCCCAGGCCAGGGAAAGCCCCTTTACGGGGGCCTTCTCGGGCCGGCGATTCAGCCGGACAAGCAAAGGAGAAGACCATGAATGACTTGTTCACGGCCTCGACCGCGTCAGTGTGGGGGATGCCTCCGGGCTCGGGGCCGAGGTGGGCCGCGCCGTCAATGCCGGCCAAGGACAAGTTGGCCGACCAGTGGCGCCGAGAAGCGGGGCGCCTCTGATGTTCCGCCTGCTGCTCAACGGCGAGGAGGTCGCAGCCGACCGCGACCGCGCCGATCTTCTCCTCGACTACTTCGGCGACGCCGGTCCGGTCCCCGAGGGCTACCACGTCGAGGAGTACCACCTCGAAATCGACGCCGAGACCCGCGACCGGCTCCTCGACGAGCAGTGGCCCATGGGCGAGCGATTCGGCGAGCTGGTCGCCCTCACGATAGGCCACGTCCTGCCCGGGGAGGCCCACGGCTACAAAGTGAAGCTGGCCAACCGGCTCGGCATGTCATCCACGGACTTGAGCAACCTGCTGGCCGGGTGGGGCGTGAACGCGAAGCGGGTGACCGTCTTCCAAGCCCTCCTCAAGGGCCACCTGATCGGCGATGGGCTCAACACCGCCCTCGGGTGGGCGATCGTCCTGCCGGACCTTCTCCGACTGGACGGGGCTGCGGACCGTCGGGATACCCTCGAGGCAGTCTGCGACGGCGTCGAGGAGCTCCTGGCCCGTGAGCCACAGGACCCTGGGCCGCTGGGCCGGGAGGACATGGCCGAGAGCGAGGCGTGCGAACGCGAGGACGCCGAGGCTGCGCTGGCCGATAAGATCGACGACAGTAGGGGGGCGCCATGACCATGCCCGGATGGGACCCTGGCGAAGAGGGAGGCTTGACGCCCTCTCAAGTCGTCGACCTCGGCGCGCTGCTGAGAAGGGGCGTGACGATCTCTCTGGAGTGGGACGGCCGTGGGTTCGTGGCGACGGTCGACGGCCGGGACTGGAGCCCGTACGGCATCCTTACCGAGCTGCTCGAAGACCTGGGCGCCCTTGGGGACGCGCCGTCATGACCACCAAGGAGACCCCCAACGCCCACGCCCTTCGCGACCTCCTTGAGGGCGCGGTCGGCCGGGCGCTCAAGCCTGGCTCGACCGTTGAGTCGGTCCTGGACGAGCAGCGGGAGCGGTACGGACGGCGCGCTCGACTCGTTCGACACTGGGTGGATTGCGCGATTATGAAGATCGAGGAGGAAGACGCCGCCGGTGCGGCCTTCTACGCCCGCCAGGCGGTAACGGAAGCTCGACGACGACCGGCGCTTCCCCTCCGCCTTGACCCCGCCGCCGATCCGCGGTAGGCTCCGGGGTGTCAGGGAATCGGAGGTCTGCTACCGCAAGGAGTGGAGTCTCCGGCCGGACTCGAGAAGCGTTCTGCTATGCGTAACCCCTCGGGAAAGCTCCGGATCGATTGCCCCTCCAGGACCCTGGCCGAGCATCCAACTCGGTTCGTTCGTCACAAGAAAGCCCCGGTTGACCCCGGGGCTTTCGCTTTGATAGGATCGACCCGTGATGAACGAACCGACATGGAAAGCGGTTCCGGCGCCTCAGGCGTCGAGCAGGAATCCGAAAGCGGTGGTGGCGCGACTCTTCGCCCCGGACGACTTCTCCTCGGCGCTTGAGCGCCAAGGGGTTGGCGATGCCGGGGTGGACTTCGCCAGGAAGCTCGAGCAGCTCTCCGCCGTTCTCGCGTCCCAGGATGAAGGAACGTCAGGACGTAAAACCGTGATGGACCAAGGAGCCGGCGAACCTGCCGCGGGCGAAGCTCAACCTACCGAAGTGGGTACCGAGGCAGGCTGAAATCCGGGCTCTGAGACGGTAGTCGAACCGTCCGCAAGGCGCGCATCCCGGTCCTTGACGCTGAAAGGCGAAAGGGGTCTGACCTGGTAGGGGACGGCTTCCAAGCCCCGGGACGTCGGAGTCCTGATCAAGGGGAGGCGCCTTCCGTGGTACGCTCTGATGATGAGCGACAAAGCCGCCGAGCTCGCCGCGAAGGTCGACGACGAGCGCCACCTGATTGCCCTGGCCGTCGGGCAGCTGGTCACCAGCCGATCCCGCCTCCGCCAGCTGCGCGCCGGCGGGGCGGTGGTACAGGGCGACGCCCCTCGGCTGAGCTTGTTCGAGGTCGAGGCGTACCTGAGAGAAGAGGAGGTCCTCCGTGATGCGCCGCGGCATGTGCGCCGGCCTTCGTCAGGCGGCCGACTACGTGGCCGCGGTGCTTCCGGGCGCTGACGCTCGGCGGGTGGCGTCGAAGCTCAGAAGCGACGCGATGAAGATGGACCCACCGTTACCGGGGGCCCGGCTCGACGAGAGCACGGAGCCCTCGTAAGATCACGCTACCCCTCGATCGTCATCTGCTCAGGCGGCGCCACCGCGGTCGGCGGCTCGAAGAGGATGCGCTGTGCGTACCGGTCGACGGCGATCTGCTGGGCTACGTCGATCCAGAGGTCGCCATGACCGGGCAGCGGTCGGCCTTTCTCGTCCCGTCGATCACGCGCCAGGAGGTCACCGCCGAAGAACCGCCGGCCGTGGTCGAGGGCGGCGACGAGGGACGTCCCAGAGCCGAGGAAGGGGTCAACGACGAGGTCGCCTGGGTTCGAGAAGCACAGGACGACGTCGCGGGCGAGGCGGTAGGGGAAGCGGGCCGGGTGGTTCTCGTTCTCCGTTGGACCACCGCCGCCCTTGCTCACGTTCCCGTAGGCCCAAAGCGTCGAGGGCAGGACGTAATCAGCGACCGGCGAGGTAGAAGACCGATTCCTTCTGCCGTGGCCGTTCGCGCGACGCTGGCCACCTTTTCCGCCTACGGTCGTCCGATTGCTGGTCGTCGTTCTTTTCTCCGCGATTGCGGCAGAGTTCACCGAGATATCTCCTGGCGTCGAGAACCAGAGCATCGGCTCCCATGCCGACTTGAAGCCGCGAGGGAAAGCTCCCGGGCTCGTCTGCTTGCCGTATGCCAGGACGTCGGGGCACACCAGCCCGAGCCGGTCTTTCCAGTCGAGCAGCACGCGCCAGGGCATGACCGACCGCTCGGTGTACCCGTCCCCGCGGTAGTCCCTCACGGGGCCGTCAAGGACGCACAGACACTGACCGCCGTCGGGCCGGAGGGCTCGCTTGACGGAGTTCCCGAGGCGCTGGTAGTCCTCGAGCGTCCAGTCCTTCCCCTCGGCCTCGCCGTACGTCCTGGCGACTCCGGGGTAGGGCGGGCTCATCAGGATGAGATCGGCCTTGCCCTCGACCTCGCCCAGGGTGTCGGCGTAGTCGGCTTGACGGAGGCCGACAAGGAGGTCGAGGGGGTTCATGCCGTCAGATGCAATCGGCGAGCGTGGGGCCGCCCGTCTGCGCCCAGTCGACCGGCCAGAAGAATCCCACCCGGTCGGCCTCCAGCGTGGCGAAGACGTAGACACCGGGAGCCAGGCGGGTGCATGACCGCTCGACGCCGTCCTCGCCGACGACGTAGCCGACCAGGTCGACACCGGTCGAGGTGCGGATGGTGATCTCGTAGCGCGCCGGCGAGCCTTCCTCGAAGGACAGGTCGGTCGGGAGGGTGAGCGTCACGTCACCGGCGAGGATGGCGACGTCCTCACAGGCGAACGTGGCGTAGGTGGTGTCGACGTCGGGCCGGAGGGTGCAGGCCGGGTCAGGCTGGGCGGCGACCGGCAGGGCCATGACCAGGGCGAGGGCGGAGAGGGCGATCAGAGTCTTCTTCATGGGCGGGTGCTCCTTTGGGTTTGTGGAGCTCCGAGCGTACCACGGCCAGGACCGCCCGGTCGAGGCGCTCGAGTGCCTGCTGCCGGCGGAGGTAGTCGGCTGAGGCGTTCACCGCTCGGCCTCTCGCCGCCGCTCATCGGCCCGGACCGTCTCAAGGGCTCGGGACACGATCGCCGCCGCATGGTCGCGGAGATCCTTCGGGGCGACGGGCCCGCGACCCCACAGGCCCTCGATCAAGTCCGCGGCGTCGCGTAGTTCCATCGCCTGCGTCGTTGCGCTCTCGACGAGGGCGGTGATCTGCGCCGGCGTCATTCGCCCGCCTCCAGGATCGCCGCCTGAAGCCCTTCCCGGGCGATGAGGTCGGCGGCGAAGGTCCGCGCGATCGGGAGCCACCGGCCGGCCACCAGGATCGCATCGACCGCGGCAGCTGCCCGGGTGGCCCTCAGCTCAGCCGTGGCGATGCGACCGACGGCGACCGGCTGCCCGTCCTCGGTCACCGGTTCGAAGGTGACGCGCAGCCGGCCGAGGGTGGTGGCGACTTCGGCGGAGAGGATCACGCGATGCTCCCGCCTGCTGCCTTAGCATCGCCACCGGCCGCGGTCACGTCGAAGGGAGAGAAGCTCTTGAGGATTCCAAGAAGGATGAAGACACCGACGACGTTCCAGAATCCGGGGTCAAGATAGACCTCCGGGAGGAAGTAGAAATATTTGCCGCCGAGTCCGGCCTTCGTCCACAAAACCCAGAACGGGACGGATAGAGAAGCCTTGAAGACGAAGTCGAGGATCCAGCCGAGGACGGGGATGTTGTTCATGATCGCTCCTTTCGCGGCGCCATCATCGACGCCGGTGCCCTATCCTACGCCCTCGCCGGACACGGGTCAAGCTTTTCCGTATCGTCGCCGAACGATTTTCCCTTGACGGTACCGTGGTCTTTGTGTATGCTGGAACCATGGAAACGCAAGATCCCACCGAACGACTGACCCCGGTCCGCGCCCGCGTGGCCTCGGGAGACACCTCCGAGACGCGCATGATGGCGTACCTGGAGCACGACGACGACCTGCCTACCTGCCGCCTGGCGGTCTGGAAGGCATGGACAGGCTACACGAACGACGTAGCGGCGAACGCGATCGGGGTCAGCGTGCTGGTGTTCGCCAACATGCTGAACGGCACCACGGCCAGGTCAGTCCGGATCCTGGAGAAGTTCGAGCGCGCGACCGGCATCCCGGCGGCTGACTGGCTCCGGGCGACTACGGCGCCTGATCCATCGGAGGGCGCCAGGGCGGCCCAGGATGTGGTAGGATAGGCCCCATGCCAGTCGTCACCAAACGAATGACCCTGGGCTTTCCGGCCAAACTCAAGAATGGCACCGCCACGGCCAGCGACGAAGAGGTAGGCGGTGAAGCCTCGAACCTCCTCCTTCCGCCCCACGACTCCGGATGGCTCGTAGATCTCGCCGACGGTGGCCCCGAGTCCGTCGTGTTCAACGTCGGCGCGGCCGTTGAGCTTAACGCGATTTGGATTGACGGCGCTCGCTGTACCGGCTTCGGCCCCGAGGATCTGCGGATCAAGATCGAGACCGCGTCGGACGTTGGCTTCACCACGGACGTCACCGACTGGACGGGCGGGCTCATCCCCTACCGAATGACGAACCCCGTGTCACCGGTGCCCTACAAAGACATGACGCAGCCCAACGTCGGGCCGACCGACGCGCAGCTCCTCCGTCATATGGCCGATGGGCGGCTGCGCTTTCTCGCCCAACAGGATACCGCGCTCGATCGCCAGTTCGTGCGCGTGACGTTCGACCACACCGCCACGCCGGCAGCGGGCCAGGAGCTCTTCGTCCCGTGGATATGGGGCGGCTGGGCCTGGACGCCGACCTTTAACCCCGACTACGGCAAGGTCGCCGTTGAGCTCCTGCCGGAGGCGAACGGCCGGCAGCTCTACAAGCTCTCGGTCACCCTCCAGGCGGTGCGCGATGACGAGATCTACCGTCGCCTCTGGACTGACTTCCTCGTCGAGGAGGGCGAAGAGAACCGCCTATGGGCCTGGCTCTTTCCCGACCAGCCCGAGCGGTTCTACGAAAACGCGTTCACGTGCCAGGCGTTCCCCGGGGCCATCGACTACGAGAGCAACTACGACGCCGACGGCCATAACACGCAGGTGCCGGTTGACCTGGTCGAGAGATTCGGCTACGAAAAACAGAGGTGACCCCATGCGCTTTATAGACAAGCTCGCAGATATCGTCCTGATCATCGCTGGCCTTCTCGGCGGCGCCATCGCCCTACAGCTCATCGCGTCGTGCGCCACTGCCCCGGCAGCCGCTCAGACCCGGTCGGTGCAGGAGGCGGACCTATGCCTCGGCGGCGGCTGTGGCCAGCCGTGGTGCACTCAGCGAGGCGTCAAGACGCCCCAGCTCTTCCTCTGTGGCGAGGGCGAAGACCTGGCGCTCGAGTTCAAGAAAGAGACGGCGCTCGATACCCATTGGGTCGTGGCCTCGCCGGACGACGCCGGGGGCGACAACGACGACGACCTCACCTTCGGCACCGACACGCTCGCCGACGTCTTGGTGCTCGGCGCTGCTGGCGTCGTCACCGTGGGTGACGTGCTCGCCATGGTGCCGCGCGCGACCGCTCCGGGGTCACCGACCGACGGGATGGTCTACTACGACTCGACCGGCTCCGACGCGGTTTGCGCCCGGATCAACGGCTCGTGGGTCGTCCTGGGCGGCGGCGGGAGTTGCGCGTGATCACGATCCCCGTGAGCCGAGGCGCTGCCGACGCCTTCGCCGACCCCGTGGCCCTGAAAGCCTTCGAGCGACGCGTAGCCGCGGACCTTCGGGCTCGCCTCGAGGTCGAGCTCGACAGGCTCATCGCCGCCGAGGTCCATAGGGAGCGGGCGAAGTCGTCACCGTCTGGCGTCCTCCGAGTGACCTGCTCATGAACGACGTCACCGTCTTCGCCCTCGCGACCGCCAACGCTCGCGGCTTCCTTGACGCCTATGACTCCTCCCATCCGGCCGGCGGATTCGAGAGGGCCGAGGCCGCGCATCGATTCTACGGCTGTTGCGAGGCCCTCGCGGAGGCCCTGAGCAAGTCGCTCGGAGGCGACGCCGCGGGGCGTGATTACGATCACCAGTTCGGCCGAAGGTACCGTCAACGCTCGCCGGCCCCGGCGCACCCTGTAGGCCGGCCGACCTGCGGGTACCACGGCTCAGGGAGGACGGCATGAGGATCTACGCATGAAGACCCAGCAAAGCACGAATCCGACTTCGTGGCTCCCGCACATCTGAAGCTCTGCCGCCTCGCCCATAGACAAGACGGGCGGCCGGGAACGGTCCCCGGGGGTGTGCCTCGGGGGCCTTACGACAGGATGACGGTGAGCGAGGCGTCAGCCGACGCTTCGAGCCGGAGGCGAATCTTGCCGGCGTTGAGGGAGATCGTCTCGGCTGCCCCTTGGTCGCTATCGATGTCGGGGTGGCCCTTGGTGAACGTCGTCCCGAGGTCGCCGGAGTATTCCACGGACAGGACGCCGCCGCCGAGGCTGCCGGCGAGCTGTAGTGTCCCCTGGCCGCCGCGCCAGTCGATCGGGTCCGTCGTGCCGTCGGCGTCGAAGGTCCACGTGTCGCGCCTCTCGGCGTTGTCCTCGTCGTCTCGGCGGCGGTCGGCGATGAAGTTGTAGGTGATGGCCATGGCGTCCTCAGATGATGTTGAACCCCGCGTAGACGTCGATCACGACCCCTTGCGGGTTGATGACGATCACTCGGACATCGGTGCACGGCTGCATCTCGAACGGCGTCGGGAACGTCTGCTCGAGCGATGACTGGACGATCGACAGCGGAAGCGGGTTCCCCGCGTTCGTCCATCCTGCCCCAGGAAGCCGCGTCTGTAGCTGCACCCGGGCCTTTTTCGCGTCGTCCTGTCCGGCCGTCGAGAAGAAGACGGAGCCCGCGACCCACTCGAGCAGCTCGCGGCGCTCCGACCCTACGGCGAAAACGCACGTCTCGGAGACCCCGTTACCGGCCACGATGCGGCCAGCCGGAGTCCCGCCGATCGAGGCGATGATGTCGCCGGCGGGCTGTGGGATGTCGCGGTCGCCGGCCGCCACGTGAATCAGCTTGCGGATCCTGAGAACGCCGAGGCCGAGGCCCACAAAGGCCGAGACCGGCGTCAAGCCGTCCGTGGCGACGTTTTCCTTATGGATGCGACAGTCGCCGGCGCCGTGGTCGACGATGACCTCGGCGTTCACCGTCCCCACGCCGCCGCCTCCCGGGTTGTCCTCCGCGGACGTCGAGACCAGGGTGAAGACGCCGGCAGCAGCCGGAAAGGGCGTATCTGCGGCGCTGAGGCCGACGGTGGCGCCGTCGACGTTATTGGCAAGGAGATTTCCGAAGGTGAGTGGCATAGGGGACCTCCGGCTCGCCGGCTGCTCTTGACTCCGAATTCCCGTGATTGCGGGCCGGTGTCGGGAATTGAACCCCGCTTGCCCTGTGAGCACTAGTTTTACAAGGCCGGCGAGCCTGGCTCAAGTGTCGCGCAAGCCGCCGCCGATGTCAAGGCTCGTCCGTGGCGCTCAGCGGCGTTGCTCCATGTCCGCCCCTCCTCCCGGGCAGTGGTCCGGCGAGTACTCCAAGTCGACAGCCTCGCCGTATTGCATCCACCACATGGACCCTAGGTAGGTGTCGACGCACCGCACGTCCGATCCCGATCGTCCGCCGTCCTCGATCACGTAGACCTTCGGTGGTGGCTTCTCGGCCGGTTGGGGAGGGGCGGCGGCGGGGTTGGCGCAACCGGTCAAGATCACGACCAGGCCCACACCGATCGGGACGAGCTGCGCGCTCATGGCGCGAGTCCTCGGCCGGTCTCGGGATCGACTCCGGCCTTGCGGCATAGGCCCGTGGCGGCTGTCGACCCAAGACCGCACCGGGAAGACACGACTCCCCAGAAAAAGCCATCGCGCTTCCGGTGCCGGCGACCGAGCGACCTGATCAACTGGAAGAGGAGGCTTTCCGCCGACCTCATGCTCGGAAAGGCCGGCGCGTCGATCTCGGCGGCGGCGGTTGACGGGGCGGGGTGATTCGTGGGATCTTTGCTCATGCGGGAGCCTCCTGGTTAAGGGGTCAAGGTTGCCGTAGACGCGGGCCGGCACACACCGGCCCGTCGTCATTCACGCAAGTCTACCACGCCCCGGGCCGCCCTGGGGCGTTTCTCATTCCCGGCGGACGCCGCTGCCGGTCGCTTCGAGCTCGCGTCGCTCCAGGCGGTCGACGCTGTCCGCCAGGCCGCGCAGGGCCACCAGGGTCGCCGTCTGGCCCTCTTCGGAGGCGCGGCAGAGCCCGAGGATTTCCTTGAGCGTGGCGGCCTTGGCCTTGTCGTGGATGCGGTCGATCTCGCGCCGGGCATCGTCGGCGGCCGATCGTCGAAAGACGCCGTAGAGGGCGACGAGGGCGACGGCGAGGGTAGACAGGCCGGCGATATCCATGTCTACGGCGCCGGCGTACCGCTCGCCTCGCTGCTGTCCGCGCTCTCGTCGCCGTTGCCGTTCAGGGCGCGTACCGTCCACGTGTGGAGCAAGCCGTTCGTCAGGCCGGTATGGGTGAAGCTCGTCCCGGTGATCGGCGAGCCAGGGACCAAGGACGGGAGCGAGAGGGTGTAGAAGTAGAGGTTATAGCCCGAGGCCCCGTTGATCGCGTCCCAGGTCAGCGTGGCCTCGGTGTCGCCGGTGACCACCGCGAGATTCTCCGGCGCGGCCTTGATGTCGAAGACGGAGCCCGAGACGACGAC
>Ga0255047_10000088_pt1 | contig 59371 bp, 89 predicted proteins | sample JV7_2_1_MG_FD_183640 | JGI IMG/M metagenome (GOLD analysis project Ga0255047, IMG submission 183640) | Seawater microbial communities from Jervis Inlet, British Columbia, Canada - JV7_2_1 | ecosystem: Environmental > Aquatic > Marine > Inlet | place: Canada: British Columbia | collected 2016-10-06
GTTCTCCATCGCCTCAACGCTCGCACCGGCAGCCGCCCACTGGCGCTCTGTCAAGTCCTCGATACGCCTAACGCCGTTGCGTTTAGCAAAGTAGGCTTCTATCAACCCGCGCCCCAGACCGGCCAAGGCAAAGCGCCGCCTATTGTTACGGACGACGCCCTTGAATCGCCGCCGGTTGAGTTCGCGATCTTCAACCGCTTGGGGTTTGGGAAGCGGCGAGGCGGTTGCGGCATAATCCAGGTACGTCGGGGATTCTTTCTCCCTGAGGCGCACCGCTGCGATGTGAACACAGATGAAATTGGGGCTGCTGAAAGGTGACGATTGACGCGAGTGATACTCTGTCCAATCGCCGCAACTGCAATACCAACCCGACCAGCTTGCGTGTACGCGTATCCACCCAAGCGCCCATCGATGGACGCCTCTTTCGTCGGTGTCGGCTACTTTCACCTCCGGAATAAGGTGCTTACATCGCCCCAACGCACTGCAGTTGCCGGGCAGGGCCGGGATGTTCAGGTCCCTGGCGACTCCGACCAAATCCAGCGGAGTCGTTGGGGCGGGCGATTGCAGATTGGAAGAGATGTCAAGCTTGGCGAGTTGGCCGCAATATTTCTGCATGCGGCGAGCTGCGTCTTTGAATCGCCACGGCGTCAGATGTCCGCCGCGCTTGATGGATTCAGCGCAGAAGGACAGGGATTTTGCATCGCCGCTGTTGAAGCCGACGCCGTTCCGGGAAACGGTTTCCTTGCACTTCTGTTCAAACTCGGTCTGCTGGTCGTAGAGGGTCGTGATGCACTCCTCCAAGAGCGGCTGGTCGGTTGTGATTGCCCGTTGCAGGGCGCCCTGGGCTTGACGTTGACTTGTGGTCATGGTAGAATACCCCTTGCTTGAAGAGTTTGTCATCAACGGCGAGCATTAAATCAACGGAGCCGTTGACGTTAAACATGTCGGACATGAAAGCCTGGCGGGTGATGTCACACCTGCCGGGCTTTTTCTTTAGTTCGTTAGTCACGCTGCCAATCGGCGGGGCCATTATAGCCCGAGGCCCTCAAAAATACAGCAACCTCAGAGATGCTCGGTGCGTAGTCCAGGGCAATGGGGATCTGTAGTATGTTCTCGTCTGAATCTCGATACATAATCGAGTCGAACTCGTCGTTGTCCACAGGTGTTGCGATATAGCCTGGCTCGTCGTATGTAAACACCATGCCGTTGCCTCCGTTGGGTTCGCCTTGTCTTACTTGCCGTCAACATTGGGGATTATAACATATAAGGGGCGAGGTGTCAACCCTTATTTTGCTCACATAAGAGAAATAGGAAGAAAAGGGTTGAAATAACGCCCCATAGTGTGATATAATTGGCGAAAAGGGGGAACATGATGGAATTGGTAGGCATAAAAGAGGCGGCGCGACGGGCGGGGGTGACTGACACCACGATTCGCCGCTACTTGAAACAAGAGGCGATTGTGAGGGATGAATCAACGTTCATTTTGACCGGTGTAAACGTCGTCGATGTCACGGCGGTGCTAAAAGTGGCCGAAGAGCGCCGCCCGATGCGCGAACGACGAAGGCACATGAGGGCGCAACAGGAAACAGGTCGGGCTTAAAGGTGTTTATCCACAGCATGTTTATCGAATACAGGAGATAGCCATGAAAGAGATGCTGGTGAAGAGGATGCCTTACAACGGCATTCATGTATACGCCGATAAATCGTATCACGCCCGGATTAAGGCGATTGATGGAATCAATTGGTCTTACCCAGGCAACGGGGACTTGCTTATGCTGTCGCTCGATCCGCGCAGTGGTATTGATGTCGTAGAGAAGAGAATTATGGAGTTGGAAACGCTGCCGGTTTAGCGGCAACGGAGGATGTGACGACATGAACAAGAAAGAGATGGCGAACTCGTTAGCAGATGCAATTCAGCCACGGACGACTGGATTGACGAAGGGTGGGATCTCGAATATGCGCTGCGAACATGGATTAGTCGTCACGCGCCGATGGCTAACGAGGTACGTATTGTTGACGGAAACCCGTGCTCGACTACATGAAGAGACAAGGGGGATTAGATGAATGAAGTGTTGCAAGAGGCGGAGATCCGGTTAAAGGACGTAAAGGCGTGTATTGAGAATGCCGACGCATTTAAGGCAGATCTGGCGAGGCTATGGAAAGACCATCACTCAAAGCAGCTGCCTCGGTCAAACTGGCTAATGAATGCTTACAACGCGGCTTGCGGCGTAGGGGCCGATCTTGAGATGTATCGTGTAGAGTTGCAAGGCAAGACAGCCGCTAGCGAGACGGAGCCCCGCGTGTCTTTTGATGCGCTTGAGTACGGCCATGTATTCAAGACGATAACGACAGGCAACGCATGCGTGAAGCTCGGCGCGTCGGAGTACATGATAACCGAGGGGGCGGTGTCAAACGATCTACGGACCGACATCCCGAAGTGCCCCCTGATAGACCTGGGGCTACACCGGAGTTTTGCCACATAGGGGGAATCAGATGAGTGCAGTACCAGAAGAGGTTGAGCAGACGCAACTAGAGCAAATTGAGGCGGCTTGGGGGCAAGCAAGGCGCTTGCGTGAGAGCGTGGGGGATTTATGGCGCCGTGCTTCTGAACACGGCCCACGGAACCGAGAAAATCTAGGCGACGCCCATGACGGCCTTCAGGGCGTTATGGGAGACCTTGTGCGAGCCCGTGAGGAATTGTTTGAGGAGCAAGAAAGGGCTTGCGAGTAACCGGGGCACAAAACAACCAAGATATAAGGAGATTAAGATGTCACATCATGAAGACCACTTAAACGATGTTCTCATGGAGGAAATGGAGCGGTTGAATCTCGGCCCCACGGGCGAGTACCCGGAAGGCATGCTGACGCCGCAGGACCAGGGCGAACTTCGCATGGGAGTCAGTGCTTACAAAGGGAAGGTTATTCTGGCGTTCGGGAAAGAGATTGCGCATCTGGGACTTACGTCGGAGGGCGCCAAGGATTTGGGGCACTTACTGATTGAACAGGCCAACGGTTTATCAAAACCGGACTTTCCCGACAAGCCCATCCTATGCCTTGATTTCGACGGTGTGCTACACAGCTACACAAGCGGATGGAAGGGCGCAGACGTTATCCCCGACTCGCCGGTCAAAGGTGCGCTGGCGTTCGTGACGAGCGCACTTGACGTGTTTTGCGTCTCCGTGTTCAGCTCACGCACGAATCAAAGAGGAGGGATTGAGGCGATGCGAAAATGGATGCGTAAGCACGGCTTTCCCGTCTACGACATTGATTTCCCGCGAGAGAAGCCGCCGGCATTTATCACGCTTGATGATCGAGCGGCGCAGTTCAATGGGACGTGGCCTGATATTCAGGGCCTGCTGGCGTTTAGGCCGTGGAACAAGAAAGACGCGTAGCGGCCACAAAAAAGGCTCTTCGGGCGTCGCGGCGATTGCGGATGACATGCCTATTGACATAGGGCGATAAAAGTGCTATACTTAGGGACGAGGTGGCTAGAAAATGAAAAATATCGCAGCCCAAGAACTAGAGCAAATGTGCTTAGTAACGACAAGCGAAGCGGCTGAGATCTATGGATGTACACGGTCACGTATTCGTAAGTTGGCGACTGAGAAGAGGCTAATCCCTGTGGTCGACCCGCCGCGAGGGAAGCTGTACGCCAAAGCCGACATTGAGCGGGTAAGGGACGAGAATAAGGAACTGCGGGCGTTGCTTGAGACGCACAAAAGGCGAGCGTCCGAGCTTAGAGAGAACATATCTTGAGCTAACCGGCAAAGGGCACAAAAACGCCGCTCCACGCGACTGACCAAAGACGTCATGAGGCGGCTGAACCAGGGGTATTATATCACATCCCACATGGATGAGACAAGGCAAACTAGATGAATACTCACTTAGACGCCGCCCTAGATTACGCATCACAGGGGTGGGCGGTCTTTCCGGTGTTTGAGCCGCAACTGCTAGGCGACAGCCCGGCGGACGGCTACATATGTAGTTGTCCAAAAGGCGCAAACTGTGGCAGTCCCGCTAAACACCCGCGCACACTCAAGGGCGTCAAGGCGGCGACGTCAGACCTGAAAATAATTGAGAAGTGGTGGGCGCGATTCCCGCACGCGAGCATCGGCGCGGCGATGGGCGCCCCGTCCGGCAGAGATTGCATTGACCTAGACAGCGACAAAGCTGTAGCGAACTTTACCGCGCTGTTTTCTGATGAGTTTCCCCAGACGACAATCCAAAGGACAGGCGGGGGCGGGAATCATGTCATTTTCCAGCAGTCACCGGTCGCACTCAAGAATGCCGTGGAGACAGCGGATCTGTTCGACGTGCGCTCTACCGGCGGCTACATCATACTCGCACCGTCCTTGCACATCTCCGGGGAGCGATACGCAATCAACACTGAACCTGCCGGGCCGATGCCGGCTTTTTTGGTTGACCGATTGCCGAAAGCGAATGAGCGAAAGTCGCGAAAAAAGGGCAAGCAGGGGAAACGGATAATCGCTGAAGGTTCGCGCAATGACACCCTGTACCGTGAAGCGTGTGCGCTGCGTCGGACGTTGCACACGCTTGAAGCCCTTGAAAGCGCTCTGTTGTACGAGAACCAAGACTGCGATCCGCCGCTTTCCGACGGCGAAGTCAGGCGAATCGCCAAAGCCGCCTGGGAGCAGCACAGGCCGGAACCTGAACGTGGTCGGAGCAATGTCGAACAAATCCCGTCTCCCGCCCAGGCCGAAGCCGACACGCTAATCATCACAGACCCACAGGCGCATCGCAAAGACGCGCCGTTCCACCGAAGTGATCTTGTCCCGCCCAGTTCATTCCTGAATAGCTACATCGAATACGTTGAGCCGACGACCGACGCCCCCGATCAGTTCACGATGATGTGCGGCATGTCGATTCTCTCGATGGCGTGTCGGAATTCATATATCCGCTACGGTCAATCGACGCTCCGCCCCAATATGTGGCTGGCAATCGTTGCGCCGTCCGGGCTATACCGAAAAAGCACGTCAATCGATACCGCCCGGTACCTGCTAGACGATTGGTGTGGCGAACCCGTGACGTTTCCCGACCAAATGTCGCCGGAGGCGTTCGTCAAGCACCTGGCGACGGAAAAGAGCTACGGGCTTTTCGCGTGGAGTGAAATTGCATCTCAACTTGAAGCGTTCGAGCACCGGTCATACATGCGCGGCTATAAAGCCGATCTAACTGCGCTGTTTGACTGTCCGGCCGTGTGGCATCGCCGCACGCAATCGGATGGGATGCTTAAAGTTGAAAAGCCGTTCGTCAACATCATGGCGGCGTCTACTATTGACTGGCTCAACGCTTGTCTCTCTGAAGGAAATATGCGCGGCGGGTTCCTCCCCAGGTTCCTCTGGGTCATCGCGTCGGAGAAACGGCGTTTCCTGGCATGGCCCGAAGCACCGCACCTCGACGCGAAAGAGGGTCTTTTACACAAGTTGGACGCTGTCACTCGCATGTTCAACGGCGGGATGAGCGTCACCGATGAGGCAAAAAATCTGTTCACCGCTTTCGCGACAAGCCTTGAGGCTGAAGCAGTCATGAACACAGAGCATGAGGGGCTTATCAGCGCATTCTACGCCCGCCTGATGCCCTACTGCCTAAAGTTTGCCACAATCTATCAGATTGACGTTCAGGCCACGACCGCCCTGGATACGCCCGGACGCGAAATCTCGGCGGATGCGATGCAATACGCCATCCGCCTGTGCGACTATCTGAAGCAATCCATAGCGCTACTGCTGGACAAAGTGTCGTATAACGAAGAAATGGCGAACAGGAATAAAGTGATAGACATCATTCGCGCCAAGCCCGGCGTCCTCCGGAGCGCGTTATATCGAAAGTCGCGGCTGTCGAAACGCCAGCTTGATGAATGTGTTACAACGCTGACGGAAAGCGCATTGATAACGTGTCGCAAGGAATTATCAGGCAAGAAGGGCGGACGCCCCACCGAATGCTTTTATCCGCTCAAGGATGAATAAGGGGGTTTTTACACGCCGAGGAGGTTTTTACACGGTTTTTACACGGTTTTTACACGGGGTTGTAAGGTAGACTATGACTGAACGCAAGGGGTTTTTACACCAAATACTCCCAAGTCCCCCCCCCTATACCCAAAAGTACCCTTATGTCACCCAATAGCGACATAGGTTATTACACAGTTATTACACAGTTATTACACATAGCCAGAAGGTAGGCTATGACTAGACGGAAGGGGTTTTTACTTTTTACACAAGGGGGGTATGCCCCCTAAATCCTATGTTTTTATTATGTGTAAAAAGGTAATAACTACTTAGAGATAGGCTATGACAGGCTTTCAGCCATTAGTTGGTGCGTGTAAAAACCGGTTAATAACCTGTGCAAAAACCTAAGAACGGAGATACAACGAGATGCTACGGACAATGACAGCGAAAGAACTACTCAACATCGAATTCCCGCCGGAAGATGAACCGGAAGCGGCATATAGACGCGGTTATGTGGACGGATTCATTGTCCTTCTCAATGCTTATGTGAATGCGGGGGCGAAAACCGTTGACACCGTTTTCGCAAAAACGGTCGAGGCATTCATTGAAAACTCTCTCGAATACTGGCGCAATGGCGACGTCTCGGATATGGTGTTGCCGCCGGATATTCGTGAGGGATTGGAGCGGCGAATGAGAGCTGAACGTAATCTTCACCGCGAATTTAAGCCCCAATGCGTTGGTGGCGAATGGTACGACTTGACGGTCGGAGACATCGCTCATATCAGAGATTGCTACCCGGAGTATTACGACGATGCGACGCGCATTGTCCCGGAGGATGAGGATTCGCAACTTCTATGACCTCAACAAATATTCACCATCTCTTAGCACAGTGCCGATTTGTCCGCGTCCAGCCAAAACTTGACGGCGACAGAATCTGGGCTGGCCGGAAAGGACAGTTGCCGCCCGCTCTTGTCGAACTCATCCGAAACAATCGGACGACCGTCAAGGCGGTGTTACGACCGTTGAACGCTGGCGAATGGCTCGAAACAGCGGATTTAGAACGCCGAATCGACGACCATTATGAGGATTCGGCGCTGACGACCATGGATAGAAGTAGCTGGCCGCCGGACGTTCACCACGACCATCTGGGGCGGTTGAGGCGTCTATCCGCCAAACTACGAAAGAAAAAGGCAAATGTCACCTGAACAACGCCAAGCACAGCGATCAGACCTGAAGGACGTTCTCCGGGATTCCCAGTGGGAAGCGCTCATTCATCGATGTCGAGAAGCGTGCGTTGACGAGTCGTTCATCGTCTTCATGATTGCCACGTACTGGCGCAACGGGTCGCCGGCAACTGCACGGAATGCGCTGGTGAAAGCCTATAGATCGAACGAGAAGGACCTCGCGGAATTACGTCAAATGCTTCTCACAAAAGAGCCGGCGGCGCTCTCGGATGCCGTGCGGGTGTCGCGTCAGGGCGAAGGCTTCGCAATCTATCGTAAGCGTGGTCGCCTGAAGGAATCACGGGCAGAGCAGATCGTTTCGTTCTTGCGTCATTTGGAGCTGAATCTGGGGGAAGCGGGCGCGTGGGTTCGGGTTAAGGAAAGCGTATGAGCGGATTTTGGCTATCCTGATCGGCGACAGTGAAGACTTAGCAGTTGTGGAGATGTATAACGATGAAAGAATCGAAAGTAATAAGGAAGGCGTTAGTGGCAGAGATCGAAAGGCTTACTTTAGCTCATGGATTGTTGTTGGAAGAACGTGCGGGCTTAGAGAGCATGAACGACGACTATGAAAGGCTGGCGGCCGACGTGCAGGACGTCCGCGAGATGTTGCATAAGATGCCTGTGATTGATGTCGAAGGGGATTTCGGCGATTGCGAGATGTGCCTTGGGGAGATGGTTGAGCGGCTGCACAACGCCTACCTGCTAGCGGTTGAATCGGGCGGGCGAATGAACCACGCGCTGAATATACGGAATTCGCAGACATGAGCGTCCACTACTTTCACTGCACGCCGGATCGGACCGATCACCTCACACACTATCCGAACCAGATCCGCATCCTCGCATCAGCATGGCGGCTCAAGCTATTCTTTGGCCGGATGAAACGGCATATCCACCTGGCGAAAGAACTGTTCATCGATTCAGGCATGATCTCCGCATGGAAGAAGGGACAGATCTCTTGGGCGGACAACCAGGACTACGTGATTCAGACGGCCAACGCCCTCGACGCCGATTACGTGTCCATGCTCGATTTGCCGATGGAGCCGCACATGCTATCGAAGAACGGCGTTGAGTCACAGGATGCGCTCCGAAAGACGCTACGCAACGCGCTGGCGTTCATGAACGCGAACGTGTGCGGCGTCAAAGTCTTCGTAATTCAGGGATACGAGTTGAGCGAGTATCAGCAGTGTATTGAGGCCTATCGGAATTATGGGGTGTTCGATATGGCAGACGTTTGGATTGCCATCGGTTCGGTCTGCATGCGCTCTCCAAAGAAGGGCCTGTATGACGTTTGCCGGTTCGTCAGACAGGCCGTGCCGCATCACCCTCTACATGCATTCGGCGTAGGGCGGAAAGAATGGATCCGCGAACTGAGAAACATCGGTATAAACAGCTTCGACAGTTCGTATGCGTCAACGGCGGTGGCGTTCAATCGAGGGAAGACTCGGATTGAGGGCAAGCGCAACGACAGCCAGGTCGTCAAGCAGTTTGCCGACGAGATGGTCATTTACGAGCGTTATCTAAACGATGAAGCGGGGGTTGTAGAGTGAACGCGCTTAACCGCCGGAGTCGTGCGATGACAGGGCGATGACAGGGCGATGGCTGAACGGCGGATACGCGATGACGCGCCGTTGCTGAACCGAGTTGAGGTTGTGAAAGGAGAAGACGACAATGGCCGTCTGTCCGGAGTCAAACCTGCGAAGCCGGTGGGATATTCGCAAGGCTTTTAGCGAAAGGTATGGGACGAACAATGACAGCGACACAAGAGGCTGTTTATAGGCGCGCGTTACAATACAGCCGCACACTCCGTATCGGTGATGTGTTCACGATTGACGGGAACGACACCGTAGTAGGCCGCCGCGCCAAGGTCGCGGGGCGGGCGAAGTCGGTTCTATATTTTAGGGTTGCGAAGTCGGTAGTCTTTGCACGGGACGGCTACGGCAATCTAAGTGTTGCGACATACGAAGATCTGGCGGGGCGTGTTGGGCTGCCGGACGCGTTAGCGGAGGCCGGGATATGACTTTCGGAGATCTGTTTTGCGGCGGCGGAGGATTCAGCTTAGGGGCCATCGCCGCCGGCCTAACACCGGCCTGGGCGGTTGAATCCGATTCGGCGACAGCGACGGTATACTCTGCGAACTTAGGCAATCATGTCACGGTCAAGGACATTCGCGATGTGGATCCGCGGTCGCTTGAACCCGTTGATGTGCTTCTCGCGTCTCCGGAGTGTCAGACTTATTCTCGCGCATTCAAGCTAAATAAAGGCCGCAAGCCCAATCGAGACGACGCCCACCAGGTCGGAGACGCTATCGGCCTCTTTCTTCGGACGTTGAAACCCGACGTATTTATCCTGGAAAATGTTCGAGAATACGCTAGTCAGCCAAAAAGCGGAGAGATTATGCCGTTTAAGAAGATTCAGAAGTGTCTACTCTCTCTGGGTTATTTCATCGACGCGCCGATTCTGAACGCGGCTGATTTCGGCGTGGCATCGAGCCGAGAACGGCTATTCTTGATTGCGACACGGAGGCGAGATCTGATGCTCTACCCGAAATGGCGGCGGCTGGGCTGGTACGAAGCAATTGAGGATTTAATCCCCGGGCTCCCGCCGTCCAAGTTTGCCGAATGGCAAGAGGGCGCCGTTGATCAGGCGCGTAATAAGAAACGGGGCTTGTTCGTCGTTGACGGTAAGGCACTGAGAGCGCCGACACGAGCGTATGTGATGCAGGGTAAGGATATGAACCCAGTTGCGCCCGGCGGCTACCGGCCGCCCACTGTGCGTTTCGGCTATCAGCCGTTGTGGGCAGTGACGGCCTCCTGTGACCGGCAAACAATCCGCTGCGAACTTGGCCCCGGCGACGTGCGAAAGGTCACGATCCCTGCCATTGCTCGGATGCAGACCTTCCCTGATGATTATGAGTGGCCGGCACGCTCGGCCACTAAGAAACTGGATATTGCGCTATCGATGCGGATTATCGGCAACTCTGTTCCGCCGCTAATGGCACAGCGGCTTATCGAGGCGGTCGTATGAGCGTGCTATTGAGTCGAGCCGGCTCCGAATCCGTTTGGTCGGATGACACCCTCGCTGGTCTTGCGATGGCAGAAGGCGATAAGGCGAAGTGTCGGTTTTGTGATGAGATTCACACTAACTGGCGGCTGGGCGGGCCGGATTCGTTTGATATCCTTGCGTGGGTATGTAGGCTATGCGGCTGTGCGACCTCCGATGATACTATGACCGAAGGCGATTATATCCGCGCCGCCGCAACGGAGTATATCGAAGTCGAGGGGCATATTGAGACGACGGACGTATGAGGATGAGGCCGAGCTACAACGCGAACCGGTTGCGCCCTCATGCCGGCGAGTCTCAATCAGCGACGGCGACTGGTGAGAGGGGCAGCGCTAATTGGAACACATGCAGTGGAGAGGGAGGAATCGACATGATGATAAACAAGCCTGATACCGAGGCTGTATGCGAGACGATGCAAGAGTTGGTAGGGGAGAAGGTGGATAGTGTTTGGGTTGCCGAAAGCGAAGAGTTGTTAGTGTTCGAGTGCCGGTGCCTTAGTTCGCGTCTTACTAAGCCGATTGCTTACAAGGCTGTTGGCGACTGATGCTCCGAGTCCTGGTTTGCCGACATAATCGGCTTACCTGCACTGCTTGGTCAAGTGGTGTTGAGCGTTGAGGCGCTGAAAGAGGGAACCATCCCGGACGCGTTCTTACAGCCGGGCCGCACCCGACAAGAGCATGATATTGTGTATGGGTATGAGATACGAACGCCCAAGGGACGGTGCACGGTTGCCTTTAGGAACAGTAGTAACGGCTACTACAGCGGATCTCTTCACTTGCTGAAGGGCTTCACTCACTATCACACCCGACAGCTGACCGAGGATTGGTCGGCATGAAAAGCTAACCTGAGAAACGACTAGCGCCGCGCGTCCCTTAGAGACTAACACATGACGGTACCGGAACTCATCACGCAACAACACGCTCGCCTAATGCGCAAGCCTGACCGCACCGCCGGGTCAAAGTGCGGATTGCCGGGCCGCTCTTTCTGGGCCTCTGTGAGTGCGACGAGAAGGAGGAACGTTACGGCTGCCAGGTTGATGACTACGGGGAGATTATCCCGAGTCTCTGGTGTTGTCATTTCAGGAAGAGGAGGCCAAATGAGCAAGCGAACAGGCGTCGCATCTTGGGATGAGACGTTCATGGAGGGCGCAAGGGTCATGGCGAAGCGCTCAAAAGACCCTCGCACCCAAGTGGGCGCCGTCATCGTGGATGCGAATAATATCAGGGTCGGTTGCGGATATAACGGATTCCCGCGAGGCGTATCCGATGAGGAGTGGTCGTGGGATTCCCCGGCGAAGTCTGAGGCCGTCATCCACGCTGAACTCAATGCGATACTCAACTCGAACCAAGCCAACCTTGACGGTTGCCGGATATACGTTCTGTTTTTCACGTGCAATGAGTGCGCGAAGGCGATTATCCAAGTTGGAATCCGCGAAGTTATCTATGCTGATTTATACAAATACGATGAATGTGAAAGCGTTATCGCAAGACGTTTATACGACTCGGCCGGTGTGACCTATCGTCAAGTCGAGGATACGGGCAAGGCGTTTAACACCGTGTTACGGGGCAACATCCATGACTAAGACGATAGGTTCATCATTCGGGCAACGCCTGAAGGAGCATCGTACCAACATGGGGATGACACAGTCCGAATTAGCAGATCGTGCCGGACTGTCACAGAACTGCATTTGGTATTATGAAACCGGCAGCAGGCGACCAAACAGCGACAAGGTGAAGCAACTTGCTGATGCACTGGATATAACATGCGATAAGTTGCTGGGCCGGGGGCGCATGCGTATCACCGACTTACGGCTCCGTAAGATTGCCGAAGAGTTGGCGATAATGCCATATTCGGAACACCAAAGTATTATTCAGCAGATGGCGATCGCTTTGGAGTTTATGCAGTGGCGTCGTCGAGTGTCAGCAGGGCGCGCGTCATACGCGCTACAGGAGAATGCCTTCAGGGAGAGGCGACTATGGATGAACTGACCAAAGAACAACTCATAGAACTCCTGAAAGCCGGGAAGGTTGAGGAGTTTAACCGGTATCGGAAGGATACTGACTATGCGCTTACAGACCTCAGTGGGGCAAACCTTATTAAGGCAAACCTCAATAGGGCAAACCTCAATAGGGCAAACCTCATTGGGGCAAACCTCAGTGGGGCAGACCTCAACGAGGCGAACCTTATTAGGGCAAGCCTCAGTGGGGCAAACCTTATTAGGGCAAGCCTCATTGGGGCAAGCCTCATTGGGGCAAACCTCATTAGGGCACGCCTGAACTGGGCAGACCTCATTGGGGCAGACCTCATTGGGGCATACCTCAGTGAGGCAGACCTCAGTGGGGCAGACCTCAGTGAGGCAAACCTCAGTGGGGCACGGCTATATGGCGCAGACCTCAGTGGGGCATACCTCAACAGGGCAAACCTCAGTAGAGCAAACTTCAGAGGCGCAGACCTCACAGACGCAGACCTCACAGACGCCGATCTCCGAGAAGCATACTTTCATACGACCGAGGTTGCCGGGGCGAACCTCGACAACGCTCGGGTAATAAGTACCGTCTTCGCCTCGGTTAATCTCAGAACGGTGAAGGGCTTAGGATCGGTTGAACATAGTGGCGCCTGCACAATCGGGATAGATACTATCGAACAATCCTGCGGAGAGATCCCGCACGCCTTCCTCCAAGGGTGCGGCGTTTCTGGAGCAATTATCTGTTACATAAAAAGGACCTTCAGCGTGAACGAAAACAGCTGACAATCGCTCGAAAGGAATCGACCATGACGAAACTGAGTAAAAAGCAACTGATTGAACTCCTGAAAGCCGGGAAGGTTGAGGAGTTTAACCGATATCGGGAAGATCACGATACATGTCAGATAGACCTCAGCGGGGCAAACCTGACAAGATCAGATCTCACACGGGCGAATCTCAGCGGGGGCACGCTGTTTCGTGGAAATCCCCTTGACGTCCTGAGTCGAATCAGTGGCTGGGGATGGCAAGGGGGCGATGCTCTGTGATGCGTACATGCCGGACGCGAGCCGCTAAAACCGTGCCAACCTTGTGGCGTTGACCGGCTTAATAAAGCCGCGATGCGCCTACCAACCAGTGCGTTGTGCACTGGATCCACGCTCATCATCTGGGATGGGCAACCATTAACGTTTCCAGACAGCGGGGGCGGCGCCCCCTATCGCCGTTCCCGCTGTCCTTTTACTAACTGAAGTTGCGAGGACCCTAACTATGTCAGTCGGACAGCGGAAATTCCCAACAGTCGTGGACGCGCTGAAGCGAAACAGTGGACGCGCGCAAAGGCGCAAAGCTATTGAGAACAGCCTCAGAGTAAAACAAGCCAAGAAAGACAAGAAAGACAAAAAGGCCGACAAAAAGCAACAAAACACTTGACAGCCCGTCGAGCATAGTGTATATATGTAGCGACCGTAAGACTCGATTATCTTAGATCAGAGACCAAAGCCCGCTCTTAACTCCCATGGGCGAATGGGTCAAGAGCGGGCTTTCCTTTGTTTAGAGGTATGATATGGCACTACAAGCCACATACGACTTAACACGAAGCGTCTCACTCAGGGAGCGGATCGCCGCCGCGATTGCCGACGCAGCCGAAGACGTACGCAACGAGGGGGCTGTGACGGCTAATCATGCGGAACGGTTCGTCTGGGCGGTATCCGTCCTGTCCAGTAACACTGCTCCTATCGCGGAAGCCGACCGCGCCATTTGGATCGTTCTTCAAAACGCGACGGTTAACGCTGCGGGTGAGGCTGTGACAGACAACGATTTACAGTTTACCGTCAACGGGCTCGTTAACTTTCTGGCCGGCGTTGATACCAGCGTGTAAATATGGCGAATCGTCAATATATAAACGAAGAGGCGGCGATTACATGGCACGATTCCGCCGGGACGTACGCGATGACGCTGAACAACCTTCCCGCAGGAACGGGTCGTCAAGGCGCAATACATGACTTCGGCGTCGCCGCACGGGCTCTGGAATATGTCGCACGGTTCTGGTTCACGGCAGCGACCACGCCGGTCGTCGATGAGACTGTAAGAATCTATGCGAAAACAAGCGACGGCACGCATCCGGACAACGACGACGGCACCGGCGATATAGCCGTCAGCGCTGAGGACAAGCTGTTAAATCTCGGCAACCCCATCCTTGTCGTCAAGGTTGACGAGGCCGCGCTTTCCGTTGAATTCGTTAAAAGTGACAGGATCTTTCTCCCGGCCCGGTATTTTATGCCGGTTTCGTGGAACGGGACGGCCGACAACTTTGAGGCGTCCGCAAATGTTAGCGGATTTTCACTCACGGCAGTACCGTATGAGATGCAAACGTGATATTCCGCAACCGAAAACCATCGTTCGGCGAAATAACGGCTATTCCGTACCGCCAACACCGGCGTTATGGGGGAGTTATCGGTCACTGGATGCACCTGGCCGGCGGCGGCCCGAACCTTTTCGATATTGGCGGTTACGGCCAAAACGGCGCGATTGACGGTGCGGCGTGGAGCGTCGGCCGGGTCGGCGGTGCCTTGAGTTACGATGGCGGGAACGATTCTACCGCCGTCGCCGACAATGATAGGCTTGACCTGACGGGCGGCTACCTTATCTCGTTCTGGATAAAGCCGGCTTCATTCGGTGAAGATGACCGCATTATTGATAAGGGCGGCGGCACGGATGACGGATACACGATTGAGATTGGGTTGAACAGCAACATCCAGGTACGCCATAATGACTCGACCGGGATCACGTCATCCAACAACTCCCTCGTGGTAGATACATGGGCGCATGTGGTTGTTCGCAACGACGCCGGCACGGTCAATATCTTCATAGACGGCGTGTTGGACGGGTCGGGGACACACGCGGTACCGAACGCGTCAACGCATGTCCTAACGTTTGCGAAAAAGGCCGGCGTCGCGAGCAACTATTATGACGGCGAGATGGACGATATACGAATGTATGGCTATCCCGCGCCCGATGCGGTGGTTGCGTCGCTGTTTGATGCGCAGTTCCTTGAGTTTGAGCCACAGCCGCCCGTATGGAAGGCGCCGGCTGTGGTAGGCGGTCGTATTGCTCGCTACGGCGACCTATCAGGGCTTACCGGCCACGGTCAACAGATGTGGAACCCGTTGGGGTAATCTATGAAGATATTCCCTAAAGCATCTACAGACATCACTATCGAGTTATGTATTACTGACAGTAGCGGCGCGCCCTTGGCTGGTATCGCGCTCAATTCGGCGGCCTCGACCGCTACCGGATGCGCCCGTCGGCGGCGGGCTGCGATGCAAACGCTTATAACGCGGACATTGGCCGACGCTCGCTCGGGCGGCGGGTTTGTTGAACTATAACGGGGTTGATTGGTCACGGTCAACAGATGTGGAATCCGTTGGGATAATAGATGAAGCTACAGCTGGCCAAGGCATCCACGGACGTTACTATCGAGATATGGATTGCTGACAGCAGTTCAACGACCGGCGCGGGGTTAACGGGTCTCGTCTGGAATTCGGCGGGGCTGGCCTCGTACTACGCCCGCCCATTGGCTGTGGCGGCGGCGCTGACACTCGCCACGCAAACAGTGACGGGCGCCCATTCAGACGGCGGGTTCGTCGAAATTGACGCTACGAACATGCCGGGTTGGTATCGCCTGGATCTGAGCGATGCGATTCTGGCAACAGGCGTTGACTCCGTAGGCGTGCATTTGGAAGGCGCAACGAACATGGCGCCGCTTCCGATCGAGATTCAGTTGACTGATCTCGACATGAATACGGCGATGCGCGGCACCGACAACGCGGCGACGGCGGCAGTTCTCGGGGCGCTCGCCGACGGAGCCGCTGACGGCGATCCTACGGCTGCCGACACGGTGATGCAGTACGTAAAACAGCTCATAAATGTGCTGGTCGGCACGGCGGGCGTTGTCACCTATCCGGGGGCGGCCGCGCCCGGTAACGGCGTTAGTTTGGCTGAAGTCTTACGAAGCGTGTACGACGACTCAAATGAGCTACAGACGGACTGGGTGGACGCTGGGCGGCTTGACCTCATTATTGATGCGATTCTTGCCGACACCAATGAGCTTCAGAGCGATGATGTCCCGGGGCTTATCGCGGCGCTGAACGACTTGGGAACGGCTGATATTGACGCACGGCTCGCGGCTATCGGCCTCGACCACCTGGTATCCGCCGCCGTTGTAGGCGCTGACGTTACCGATAATTCAATCGTCGCGAAACTTGCCAGCAAGTCGGCGACCGCCGATTGGGACGACTTCGTTAATACGACCGACTCACTTCAGGCATTGCGGGACGACTTGGCTTTAGCGAGCGTAGCGACAGAGGCAAGGCTTGCTGAACTGGACGCGGCCAATCTGCCGGCGGATATTGACGCCATTCTCCTTGGCACCGGCACAACTATCCCGGCGCTTCTCCCCGCCGCATTAGTCGGCGGGCGTATGGATTCAAGCGTCGGGGCAATGGCGGCGAACGTCTTAACCGCTACGGCCATTGCTACAGACGCCATAACGGCGGCCACAATAGCCGCCGATGCGATAGGCGCGTCGGAGATTGCGGACGGTGCGATTGACGCCGGGGCGATTGCGGCGGCGGCGGCGAACAAGATCGCAGACCACATATGGAGGCGTACACTAGCCAATTCCCGGGCAAGTTCGGACGGGGACGCGGTTATTTTCCGGTCGCCGTTGGGAGCGGCCTCCAAACTGGTCAACCGTGTAGCGGCCCCGTCGTCAACGCTCACAGTTTACCAGGAAGACGACGCGACAGCCTTCGGCACGCAGGTCGTTACCAGTGATGCGGACGCAGACCCGATTACAGAGGTTAATACCGTCTAATGGATCTTATTGGATTGACGCTTGGTTGGGTAGGGCCGTGGGGAACGACAACCCCAACCGATGCCGCCGCGAAAGTGTTGACAAGCGCTGAAGTGGATACGTCACTAACAAGCGCTGAAGTGGATACGACATTGACGAGTGAAGAAGTGGATACGTCGCTAACAAGCAAGGAACTCTGATATGGCAGACGTCAGGCAAGTTATACAAGGCGTACAGGAGCAGCGAGTCGGTGAGAAGATTTCGTGGGCGTTCGATACCGCTGCCAACACTTCTGCACCGGTGCCGGCGACGCCGATCGTATATGACGAATCCGATGATGATAGAGTCGTGACAACCGAAGTGATGCCTGCGGCGGACGCGACGGCGTCCGGTACCGTCGTCACAATGGCGCTCCTCCAGACATTAGTTGCCAAGCATTTTTATCGGGCTGATTGCGTGTATACGGGTGAGGGGAACACCTTCAAGGAAGCGGTAAGGGTCTACACGCTCGGGTAGGAGTTGAGGATGTGGCAGGGGAACGGATTAAAGGAGAAACCGACGCGGCATATCGCGCATTTTGCCGGTATAGGGACCTTCCGAGCGATAGCCGGACCCGTCGGCGCGCATACCATAAACATTGCGAGGAACGGGGCTATGAACCGGGCTATGAGAACAAACATCAGCCGGGTAATTGGAATAGGTGGGCGGATGATAATAACTGGAAAGAACGCGCCCGTGATTGGGACATCTCCAGAAGCAAAGATGCGCTCCGGGAATTCATACTTGCACGCAATGCCGACATCCAACGATTCATCGAGCATGATTTCACCATCATGAAGCTATCACAGCAGGTCGCCCGCAAGATAATGATTGGAATCAGCAAAGACGATCGGCCGGATGCAAGCACATATCGCCAGGCGATGATGGGATACAATACCAACAGGGAAGCGCTCAAAGATCTGATAGGCATCGGCAACGAACATGCAAACCAAACAGCACGGCGTGCAGAATCCGATAGCGATTGAGTACGTTGCGCTTGACGCACTGAAGCCATTTGTTGACAACCCGCGCCATCACTCGGAACGGAATATCGCTGACATTAAGCGGAGTATCACCCGGTTCGGATGGACGAATCCCGTGATTGTGCGGCGGGCCGACAACATGATAATCGCTGGACATGGTAGGCTTGAGGCGGCAAAGGCTGAAGGCATCGAAACGGTGCCTGTTGTCTACGTGGACATGTCGGAGAATGACGCTAAACTGTATTCGATTGCCGATAACCGGACGGCGGAAACCAGCGAATGGGATGCCACGGCGCTTAATGACTTAATCGAAGAACTTGAGGCCGTGCCGGATATTGATATTGAGGGTACTGGGTTTGATGCCGATGAGCTTGATAATCTCCTGGCGGATGTCAGAGGGGCGCCCGAAATAGTTGAAGATGGCTTCGATGAGGCGGCGCCTGATGAAGCGGCATCACAGGTAGGTGATTTATGGGTACTAGGTGAGCATCATCTCGCGTGCGGAGACTGTACGGACAAATCGGTTGTCGCTGGCTTGATGACTGGAGGCTCGGCGGCCTTGGTGTTCACCGATCCGCCTTATGGGGTGGGTATCGGTGAGAAGAACGCTCTGTTGAACACCCTCCAGAGGAGGTCCGCAAGGTCACTCGACAAACTGCATGGAGATTCCCTGGCTAGTGACGAGTTACGACCAATGCTGACCGCTGCATTTACGTTAGTTCGCGAGGTCATGGACGACTGCGCGGCTATCTATGTCACTGGGCCGCAGGGGGGATCTGGGGGGGGAATGTTCCTGATGATGATGCAGCAGGTGGGCCTTCCTGTTCGTCACATTCTGTTTTGGCTCAAGAACCAGCCTGGCTTCAGCATGGGTCGCCTTGACTATGAATATCAACACGAGCCGATTCTATACACGTGGAAGAAAACGCATAAGCACTATGGGAAGGGCCAGTTCAATACGTCTGTGTGGCCGATTGACAAGCCCCGGGCCTCGCCTGATCATCCGACGACGAAGCCCGTCGCGTTAGTAGGAAACGCTCTGCTTAACTCGTCTAAGGAGGGAGACGCAGTTTACGACCCCTTCCTGGGATCCGGGACGACCCTGATTGCTTGTGAGCAGCTAGGACGCCGATGTTACGCTGTCGAAATAGAGCCACGTTACGTCGATCTTGCTGTCAGGCGGTGGGTGGCACACGTCGGTGGCGAGTCGGGGGCGTGGTGCGAACGCGATGGACAGCGAATCCCCTTCATGGAGTTATTCCATGGCCAGCGCATATCAACCCCACATCTACCAATACCGCTATCCGATGCCGGCAGCCGCGCCGACGCTGAACAAACCGCCCTTTGAGCCGACTGAGAAGCAGGCGCCGTTCATGGCGTCCGATAAGAAGTTCAATATAATTTCGGGGGCGGTGCGCGCCGGCAAGTCTAGGCCGGTGGTAGAGCGTGTGCTTCAAGACGCCCTGCGATACCCGGGCGGGCGCTTCGGTGTCTTTCGCAAGGTCCGTGCTACGCTGTTCAACACCACCATTCGCAGTTTTCTTGTGGACGCTTGCGGATGGGCGAGTGAAGACGACAACGCAGGCGAATACGGCCTAATCAAGCACTGGGCGAAAAGCGAGTTCAAGGCGACCCTCTCCAACGGGTCGCAGATACTCTTTTTCGGCATCGATAAGCTGACTAAAATCGGCTCGCTTGAACTGACGAAAGCGTACATTGACGAAGCGTATGAACTGGATGAATCCGATTTCGACATGGTTACGACCCGGTTGTCGTATGAAGTTGCCGGGTCAACGCCCCAAATCTTCATGGCGAGTAACCCCGGCAGTCCGAGTCACTGGCTATATCAGCGATTCGTCGAGCAACAGGATTCCGACACGCTTACTATCCGCGTCACGACGTTCGACAACCCGACTCTATCCGCCGCGTACCTGGCGACCCTTGAACGCATCAAGGGTCTGTTTTACCGCCGTATGGTCTTGGGTGAATGGGTCGGCTTCGCCGGACGTATCTACGACTGTTTCGATGATGCCAAACACGTTATCGATGCCGTGCCCCCGCTTCCCGATGGGGCGAAGTGGCCTGATAACTTCAACTTCAGGTCAATCGACTTCGGCGGCAACAACCCGCACGTGTGCGGGTTCTGGCGCGTAATTGACGGACGGAAGATGTATATGTATCGAGAGATCTACTGGTCGGGTATCAGCGTCAAGGACTTCGCCGGGATGATAAACGAGGCTTCGATCGGCGAACGATACGCATACACTGTCGCTGATCACGACGTGTCCGACAGATTGACGCTCGCGGAGAACGGTATACGCACCATCGGCGCGAAAAAGGATGTTGCACTGGGAATCGAAAAGACATACGAAAAAATCGCTAATGATGAGCTATTCATCTGTCGGGATGCGCTGGTAGACGCCGACCCGAAACTACTGGACACGGACGGACCAATCAAGCGCAAGCGACCGCAATCAACGCTCGAAGAGATACTCGGCTATGAATGGGCGGTGTCCGGAGCGGGTGTGGCGAAAGATGAGCCGGCCAAGATTGACGACCACGGCTGTGACCAAAAAAGGTATGCTGTGATGAGTGTTGTCGCGCCGCGCCGGACGACATCGCGTTCGGTGAGGTATATCTGATGCGACTTATCTTTGTACGGCACGGCGAAGCGATAAAGAACGTGATGGAGACGACGGAGCCGGATTTGGGACTGACGGAATTAGGGCATAGGCAGGCACGGCGTGTAGCGGAGGTGCTGAAGTATGCGCCGATTGATGTTATTTATTGCAGTCCGTTGCGTCGGGCGATGGAGACTATTGAGCCGATTACTAAGGCGCGGCGTAGGAGTAAGTCCCGGCCGCCTATGATACTCCCGGATCTTGCAGAACATTGGGCATATTCCGGATACCATGGGATGAAAAGAGGCGACATCGAGCAACGCTTCCCGTATGTCGATCTGCCTCCGTCGATTACCGACGGGGATTGGTGGGTGAATCCGGATGAGACTCTTCAGGATGCGTATGAGCGATCCCATCAGGTCGCTCTCCGGATGTGGCAATTACGAAATGAGTTCAACGACGCTGTTGTGTGCCTTGTAGGTCATGGCATTACCGGGGCATTCCTTTTGCATTTCCTTCTGCGTGCCCCTTATCAGCAGTTTGCGCTGACGAATGGGGGCATTACGGTAGTTAAGTTGCTTGATGCCAATTGCAGCCGCTTTGAATTGAACATCACCAGCCACCTTACCGGGAAGCTAGACATTTCACACGATACACTACTACGCGTCCTAGGGGGCTTGAACAGTGCATCTGCCTAAATCTTACAAGTTTGAATCGCTGACGAACGCGAAAATGCTGTACGGCCCACTCTGGGAGAAAATGACGCTCGGCGTCTTCGGTCAATGTTGTGTCCTCGAATGCGTAGAGCGGCTATACAGCATGGATTTAGTCGCCTACGAAGGGACAATCTACATCGTCCCGGCGAGGCCGGAGTTTGCCGGTGGGGTGTTTGACTCCATTTCGGTGGTGTGGTATTACGACCGTACTGTCGCCAAGCTGATTGACCGCGAGAAATGGTTTGAGCTCAACAACGAAGCCCAGCGAATGAGGGCATACTCAATACCACGCAAGGAGACCTTTCCGATACCAGATGCGGTCCCGGTTCCTACATCCCTCATACTCTAAAAACAAGAAGCGTTGGAAGTTCTTCCTTGATTCCTATGTCGGCGGCGATGAGTGGCTGACATCTGATAATATGTTCAAATTCGGTAGGGAAGACGCTAACGACTACAAGACGCGAATCGGGCGCGCTGCGTATTTTAACTACTGCCGGCCGGTGATTGATACCTACACCGCGTTCATTTTCGGCGCAGACCAACGCGTCACGCGAGACCTGAAGGATCCCGGCTGGGACACGTTTGCGAAGGATGTAGATCTACGGGGCAACCCGATTGACGATTTTATGCAGGACATCTCAATGTGGGGGCAGATGCAAGGACACGTCGGGATACTCGTTGACCAGCCGCAGAAAGACGATAAGATTATCACGTTGGCGGACGTCCGCGAGGCGGGCTTGCGTACATTCTTGACCATCTATCCGGCGCTGTCGATTGTGGATTGGTCGCTTGACCGATTCGGCGCCTTTAAGTGGGTCAGGCTGGCGGAATCGGAACGCAACGATGCGGACCCGATGAATACGACGCAGCGGCCGACGGCGCTGTATCGTGTGTGGACGCGTGACAAATGGTTTATCCATGACGAAGATGCGAAGGTCATAGCGGGCGCTGATCACTCTTTGGGCGTCGTTCCGTTCATTATGCACTACTTCGATCGGCATCCGACGTCGAACCTAATCGGCATCGGCATCCTTCAAGACATCGCTCGGATTAACCGAATGATGGTCAACGTGATTAGTTACATCGACGAGTTTGTCGCAAAACAGGCGTTTCCGTTTCTCGCGGAAGAAGAGGCGGAGGCCGTACAGCCCGAAGAAGCGAGACAGATTAGCGCAAACAACGTATACGGATACCCCGAGGGGACACATCCGCCGCAGTACATATCCCCGCCGATTGACCCGGCGGAGTTTATGAAAGTCTACGTCCAAGACTTCCTGACGCGGCAAATCTTCAGGCTGGCAAAACTTGAGACGCGAGTCTTGATGGAACAATCGGGCGTCGCAAAGCAGATGGATTTCATGGAGACCGACGCGGCTTTGACGCGATACGCTCGCCGGCTTGAACGCACTGAGGAAAGCATTCAGAGGGTGTGGGGGTTGTGGGAAGGCAGGCAGGTTGAGCCGATGGTAGACTACCCCGACTCCTACGACATCGGCACGCTTGAAGAGACACTAAAGAACGCACTAGACGTGGTAGCTCTTTATACCGACCAATCACCGACGATGATCTCCGAACACCTCAAAACCGTAGCCACCCGCCTGCAGCCGAAGATGGAAGAGGACGTCCGCAAAGTGATAGACGGCGAACTTGAGGAGGCCGTCGTCGTTGAACAGCAGGCGGCCGCATTTGACCGGGCGATAAGGGATGCCGCTTGATAGTATCTGAGGAGAGTTATCCATGCTTGAATGGACTGAGAAGGCGCCGACAGAAGATGGATATTATTGGGCTAGATACCCAGCCTACAAAGACTGTACGCTTGCGGACATCACGGAAATAGTGCTTGTTCAGCGGGGCTGTATGTGTCACAGTGCCATGTTTCGTGAGGGCGCACGCATTGCATTAGAGCATGTGCGCGGATTAGAATGGTACGGACCGTTACAGCAGCCGAGGGACGAAGGCACGCAGTCAGACGGCCGGTTTATGTGCATCCAGTGCGGGGAAGTGGTCAAGCCGCCCTATTCGTGCCAGTCAGGGAATCCTTACGACGCGCGTATCGGCCCTCTACACCAGGGCTGTGCCGCCGAATACTACGGCTGGACTCGCCTGTCAATGCTCCGAAAGCCAATAGACCCACTTCTGATCGATTTATGGGAATCTGAGGCGCGTTGCTGATGCCGCTGAACGACTATCACCGCGCTATTCTCGCACTCAGAGCCGTTCCGTTGAAAGAGATGAAAGGTGTCGAGGGTCGCCTTCAGACGGCACTGGGAAACGCGTGGAGCGAACTGGAGAGGATGCTACGTGACTCCCGGAACGCTAAAGGGACTCTCGATCTGGCGGCATGGAACGCAAAACAGGAAGCGAGTCGGCGGCTTATGGCCGAACTGGGGTTAGACATCAAAGCGGATATTATCCAAGCGACGAACGCGACGGCGACGGCTGTAAGCAGTGTCCGACAGGACGCGACCAACGCGCTATTATCCGAAGCGGCAAGCCCGCTAATCGTTGACTTCTCCGAAGTGCCACGCCGGACGGCTGAGGTTCTAGCGAAAACTGTTGACTTTGAAAGACTAAAAGTATCGCCGGCCATATGGGGCAACAAACAGGCGTCAATAATTCGGACGGCGGCGTTGGATGGGCAGGTCAGAGGTGAGAGCGTTGCGGATACGGCGCGGCGGCTTAGGGAGTTCGTCCTTGGGTCGGAGGAGTTGACTAAGGACGAACTGAAGGATCTGCGAACCGTGACGGGCGCGGCGCGCCGCAAGCTAGGCCACTCCATCAACACGAAAGCCACGCGGCTGGCGCGTACCGAAATCGCCAATGCGTCTTGGGAATCGAACCGGATTTCCGCTGTTGAGTCGCCGCTGGTTGGGGCGCTGAAGTGGAACCTCAGTCAGAGCCATCCGAAATGGGACGTATGTGACATCCTGGCCTCCCAAAATCTGTACGGCTTGGGTCCCGGTGAATACCCGCCGGAAAAGATTCCACCAAAGCCGCACCCGAACGATTTGTGCTTTGTCACTGACGTCCTACGCCCGGCATCTGAATGGTCGGAACCCAAGGGGCCGGTGGCACTAACCAAAGACGTTAGCCGTTCGGGCCGGATGGCGACTGAAGAGGGTTCGCCGGGCTTTATCAAGACACAGCGGCAAATCTTCCGGGATTTGGTGACGGAGACCGATAAGTCAGCATCAATAGCGAATGGCTAATAGCCGAAAGGAATTAATCGATGGACGTAAAGGTTGCAATTGACCGGCTTCGTAAGGCTTTTGCGAATGACCCTGATTACCGGCATGGGTGGCAGGCTAATATAGCGATGGCATTCCAGGATGAAGCGCATCACCAAGGATCGAGGGACTCACGCAAGAAGCTACACTCAATCGGCAACAAAGCGGCGAAGCGCTTTTTAGACCTACTCATACGCGACGCGCCCGCCCCCTAATCGTAGGCGTTAATATTAAACGCCTTGGCCTTCACGCAGGGGCGTGGATAACCTGATAGGCTTCGCACCATCGAGGGAACAACACTGATGCAAGGAATAGAAGCGCTAAACTTAGCGACGCCCGGCACGGACCAAGAGCAGTTGGGCGTGAAATTGGACCAGAGTATTAGCCTGAGCAATGAGCTACGGACGGATCACGGAACGTTTAAGACCGCCGTAGACGCCAATGAGGCGCGGATAAGCATGTTGCAGACGCAACTGCTCGCGGGGGAAGTCATCCCGACAGTCCTCACGGCGGGGCTGACCGTGGACGGCGTGAACGCCGAAAATGCGGAAACAGGCCAGGCGATTTTAATTCGCTTCAACGGTCAAATCTACAAAGTCGCCGCTATCGCCGAGTTGGATATATCAGCGTTGGCCGCCGGTGGCGCCACTATCACTCAGAACAAAGTCGGGGTCGCTTGGGTTTTCGCCAACACGGCAGGCTCCGGCGATGTTGAGGTGGACAAAGACGCCGCCGACTATGATACTGCTATTGAAGCGTGGGCGCAGTACAGCGTTCCCACGAACACCCTTCCGCCGGGTGCGGATGATGTCCCCATCGGAGCGATTCTCATCACGGAGAACAACTCCGGTCCCTATACTTGGGGAACCGACTCACTCACGGCCGAAAGCGCTACGTACACGGACTTCTTTGGTCAACCGGGCGTAGAAACCGTTATAGCAAGTTTCGTCTTGGACGCGGCTGCCGCAACGTTCACCTATGGCGCGGGCGTTCTTAGGCTCGGAGACGGGACGAGGATTGTCCCAACGGGCAAAGCTAACGTAACCATCGCCGGCAGTAACGTTGCCGACGGCGCCGTAGGGGCGTGGCTGTTCTACGTTCTCGCTGATGATGTGGAAATCGCCGTACAGCTTGGCGCCGCGTATGCGGATCTGGCAACGGCACAGGCGGCCGTGCGAGATCACACCCCGAACCCTTATCTTGCCTTAGCGGGCGTATTCTATGCTGAAAACGAGAGCGGCGGGGCGTTCATTCCCGGCACGACTAACCTTGACGCGACGGGGATTACGATGACGTTTACGGAAATCGGGCCGGGCGCGAATCAGTTGGAAATCGGCAGGGACGCACTCAACCAGCCACACAGCGCATTGACCAACGGCGCGCCGGCAACCATAACGGCAGGGGGCGTTGACGTGTTGTCAACGTAACGGCCGCATCGTGTCAACATAGGAGGAGGTAAGCATGGCGACTCGGCTGCAAGATATCAAAGTCGAGGTGTTGTCCTGGGGAGACCTTAAGGTTTGGGCGGACCGCGAAATACACACCAAGATAGCGGCGGTCGAAGGTGTTGCGGATACGTTCGATGTTGATGCGTATCTTCAGGTTGATGTTGACCGACGGTATAATTGCGACGAGGTCGTCGCAGAGATAAAAGCATTGGCCCCGGCGACGTATGGGGCACCTAAAAGAAAAGAACCTAACACTACGCGCCGACGGGCGTTAAACGGCATATGGCCGACGGGCCTAAAACGGAGGGTACAATGATTCAACATACCCATGATGATTGGAGCGAGCTTGCCAAGATGGGATCACACCCATTGGTGCGGATTGCAAGCCTGTTCTACGCCAAAACCGACGACGGTGCCGGTGGGGGCGGTAGCACAGAAACCGGTGAGTCCGACGGGACGCAAAACACGGAGCCGAACGGTGATGGCTTTACGCCGCTGACAGACGCCCAGCAAGCACATGTTGACGGCCTTATCAGTGAGCGGATAAAGCGTGCTTCGCGCCGTTCAGACGAAGACCACGCGGAACTGGAAACGCTTCGCGCCGAAAAGCAGGAACGTGAGACAGAGGCTGAAACAGCCCGCCAGACGCAACTCGCGGAAGAGGGCAAATTTCAGCAGATTATCACAGAGAAGGAAACGCAACAGAAAGAGATAGCACAGCAGCACGCCAAAAAAGTCAGAGAGGTCGAGGCTGAACTGCAAATCGCTTACGCTGCGCTCAGGGATTATCATACGGACGCCGCCATTGATCGCGGCATCGGCTCTGTGGAGGGTGTTATGCCGAAGATAATCCCAGTAATTCGCGACATGCTTAGGCGGGGGCATCAGCTTGAAGGCCGCTTCGTCAAGGTGAAGGCCGAAAAAGGCGAGAACGGCGATTATACGACTCTGGTCGTTGACGGCCAAGACCAGCGCGTAACCGACGGGAAAGGACAGTTCCTCGACGAGACGAGCGTTGTGCAACTGCTCGTTGCGGAGTTCCCGCAGTTCGTATCCGCCGGCAGTCGCGGCGGAAGCGGTGGCGCCTTCAATCAGCCGGCCAGGGTGCCTGATCCCGGCCAGGCCGAAGCTCTGAGCCAAACGGCGAAGGGGTCGAACCGGACGGCTGACATCGTTGCAGCGTGGCGTGCAGAAATCCCAAGGGGTGATAACTAATGGCTTTCACAGGTAGAGCGACACACGATCAGACATCAGAAATCGGAGAGGATGTATCCCCGATTATTGGAATGATTAGCCCATTTGAGACGCCGCTTCTGGACCGATTAGGCGATGCGGCGCAGCCCGCCGAAAACGTGCTACACGAATGGCTTGAAGACGCACTGTCGCCGGGAACGTTGACTGCGTCAAGCGTGATTACGTCCGCAACTGCTGCGGAAACGCTGGCGCTGGATGGCAGTAAGTTACAGGTAGGCGATGTCGTGCGATATACCGGCGCGGCGTCTCTGGATAATGAGGAGCTGATGCGAGTCACAGCCACTGCTGTGACCAGCTCTACATTCGAGCGCGGCGTGGGCGGCATCGGGCCATCCAGCTCGGTGGTCGGTGCGACGATAGAGCTAGTCTCGAACAGCTCCCTCGAAGGCACCGACATGAACGATGACATCAGCGGGAACAGATCGCGAAAGATTAACTTCACCCAGATATTCCGCAAGCCCGTTGTTGTGTCCGGCTCAAAGCGCGCTGTGACCAATCTGGGCGGCGTTACGGATGAGTTCGATTACCAGACTGTTCAGCGGTCCCGCGAGGCTATCCGCGACCTGGAACGCGCAGTTATCCTGAGTGAAACCGCCAACAGCTTTGGGTCATCGAGCGCTTATCGGACAATGAAAGGTATCTGGCGATTCCTGACGACGAACATTTCATCGGCGACAACGCTGACGGAAAGTTTCCTCAATAACCAGGTCATCAAGCCCGCCTGGGATAACGGCGCGGCCGATCTCGATTTCCTGGTCGCCGATGGGATATGGAAAGATCTGTTAGACGGCTTCTCCGATAGTCGCATCCGTACAGATCAGGACGCAGACCGGTTCCGGTCGGTCGTGAACCGTTATGAAGGCAGTTTCGCCGAACTTGACATCCTCCGACCCGATCGCTGGATGCCGGTAACCAGCTTGATGGTCCTGGCATCGGGGCGAATCAAGGTTATGAATTTGGCCGGCAGATCGTTCCAGTCAGAGGCGCGCGCCAAAACCGGGGACGCCGACAAGCTGGAGATTATCGGCGAGTACACCGTTGAACTGATGAACGAGGACGGCCACGCGAAAGCGAATCAGGCCGCATAACACGTGAGCGGGCGGGGGCGACTCCGCCCGAATCTTCGACATATGGAAGCACTCCAAAAGTTCCTCAGGTTCCCATCTACGCGAGCGTTGTCGCCGAAGTTCCTGGACAGGGTCAAGCGAGATATGCAGACTGTCATCAATGAGCGTGATGAGTTGTGCGCGGTGTCCAAGAAGCCGGCGGCACGAAAGCGCCAAGCGAGGAGCGCCGCATGAAGCAATTCTGCATGAGCCAGGAGATCGAAGGTGCGCCTGGCGACTATGCACCGCAACTCCCCGGCATACGACTTATTGAACAGCTAGTCGAGTGCGGCGAAGTGGGTGACGCAAATTGGGCGCGAGGCCGTCCCGCCGCATGGCTTGAGGTTGCACGTCATTGCGGCGGGATGTGTAACGTGCCTGTGCCTATAGGCGATTCGTCTTTCGGAGCCTATGACGACGGCCTAGACACACCGCCCGTTTGCGTTCGCTATAATATGGTGACGCTCAAATTGATGCACATCAGCGATGGGCGCCATTTCTTCAATGTCTGGGTTCGTATAAAATAAGAGGCCGCATGAAATATAACGTCGCATTCTACTGTCAATCCGTCCCGTTTACCGATAAGAGCATCCGGCTTGAAACGAGCCTGGGCGGCTCCGAATCGGCGCTTGTGATGTTAGCCAACGCACTCGCGACGCGCGATCACGACGTTTCAATCTTCACCGACATCCCGGACCCCGAACACGCCGGCGAGTATGCGGGCGTTCAGTGGTACGATCTGGCCGATATGCCAAGCATGACCGGTCAAATCGAATACGACATCTTCGTATCGTTGCGACATTTCCAGGTAATGACGCAACCCATCCGTGCGAAACTGAGAGCCGTCTGGAATCAAGACATTCTCTCCGTCCCCAGTGATTTCTATTCTTGCCTGTGGCAGACGGACGAACTGTACTATGTCAGCGAGTGGCAACGCCGCCAGTACGAATCGCAAATACCCGACAACGCCGCACAAATGGGATGGGTGACTCGCAACTGCTATGATGCGAAATTGGCGCGTGCCACGCTGTCAGAAGTGGACATGGGATCTGATTCAGATGGCAAATGCTCCGGCCTAGAGAATGACTTCAACAAGATAATCTATGTCAGTCGCCCGGAACGCGGCCTAAAACCATTACTTCAGATGTTCCCTAAAATGAAGGCGGCCCGTCCAGATCTAGAGTTGCACATCTGCCGATACGAGTCGATGTATGAATCCAACCCCAACGTAAAGGCAATCTGTGATTGGGCGGATCGCGCCGTGGCGGGGATGGACGGCGTGAAATGGCTCGGCAACTTGAACAAAGCAGATTTGTATCGAGAAATCGCAACATCGGCGTTGATGGTCTACCCCGGCGTTCCGGACTTTGACGAGACAAGCTGCATCGCCGCGATCGAGGCGCAAGCGTTGGGAACGCCGCTGATATGCTCCGCTAAAGGCGGCTTGGTTGAGACGTTGCACGATGAGGCGGGGGTCAAGATTGAAGGCGACGCCTACAGTGGTGAGTATCATGACGTTTTCATGGGCGAGACTTTAGCCCTCCTTGCGGGCGGGCGCTCTATCGATTATACCCAACTACAACGTGCCGGGATTGAGCACACGCGCCGGTATCACTCTGAAGTTGTAGCTGTTGCATGGGAGTCGCACTGGGATGAATACTTTGAACAACGCGCAATGGCACGCCCCCAAGCGATTATCCGCAACCTCATTCATCACGACGACTTCCTGACTGCCAAGGACTTTGCCAAGCGCGCCGGCTTGGGGCTGCTCACAGAAACATCCGCCGAGATAGAGCGGCTGACCGCTTCGGAATCGCCCGACGAATACGCCGCACACGCGATGAACCCCCACGAAGAGATTCAGAGGCCGGCAAGGTTCCGGACGGTAATCGAGATGCTCGACGGGCTTGCGCCGAAGCGTATCCTTGATTTTGCTTGCGGGAACGGCACAATGACGGCAATGCTGGCTGAACGGTTCCCTACGGCGGAGGTTATCGGGGTTGATTATTCATCCGATTTGTGCGAAATCGCTGAACGGTTCGTCCGGGGACGCGGCTGTAAGAACACCTTCATCCGACACGGCTCAATGGAAGATGCTGCCGACGATCCGGCATATGATGTCATATTCTGCGGAGAGTTCTTAGAGCATAACTGGGATTATGGCGCTGTCATTGAAGCGCTGGAAAACCTGTTAGCAATCGACGGCCGAATCATCTGGACTGTGCCGAGCGGCGCGTTTATCGAGATTCTGGCCGACGGCTTGCCGGAGGTGCGCAACCACAAGGTCCATTGGGAATACAACACTGCGCATGAAGTGTTCGGGAAGAAGTCGGATATGGTAGTCCGGTTCATACCGATGCACCACACGCCGCGCGGCAACCTGCTCGGGCACTGGCTGATTATGCACGGCCATGGCCCTACCGGGACGATTGACCTGCACAAGAAAGCATTAACGACGCGCCCTTATCAGTCAGTCGAACTGATGGTCAACACGCGAAATTCCGCCGAAGATTTGCCCCGGTGCCTATCTTCCGTGCGCAAGGTCGTGGATAATATCATCATAGGCGACAACGGGTCACGCGATGCGACCCGCGAGGTCGCCAAACTCTACGGCGCGGAGGTTATTGAGATTGCGCCGATTGCGCCGCTGCCGGAGGACTTCCCTGATCTCGGATTCCGCATACCTCCGCCCGGCGACTTTGCCTGGATACGCAATCAGATCCTTGACGTGGCACATGAGGCGGACTGGATTCTCTGGCTTGACGCTGACGAACAAGTTACGGACTCCGGATCGATACGCCGATACCTGGACTCTCCGGCCTACAATGGCTACGTAATCCAGCAACACCACCTGATGCTCGATGCACTGAATACGCATGATGAGCCTGTGCGTATGTGGAGAAACAGGCGGGGCTATAAATTTTATGGTGCCATTCACGAGCACTGCATGGAGACCCTTAACGATAATATCTTTCCGTCAACGACCATGCCGGCTAAGATTGCGCACTACGGGTATCTGACCGAAGCCGATCGGCGCGCCAAATGCAGAGACCGCAACATGCAGTTGCTGATGGTGGACAAGATACTCAACCCCGGCAGGAAGATATACGATGCCTTTCTGGCGCGTGAATACCTGAATCGAATCCTATGGGACATTGATGATTTGGGGATTCAGCGTGACAAGCCGGGGCCTTTGCCGCAAACGGCGACGGTCCAACGGAAACATGCCGGAGTGATTGTCGCAATCTGGGACGACAAGTTCAGCGACTTCGCTCATCCGAACACCGATAAGATGTGGCCGATCTATCAGCAAGCCATGATTTATCTGGGGATCGGCCAGCCTGTCCGGACGCTTGTGGATGACACGGGCGACAAAACGCCGCAGGTGAATCGCTTCCGAACGGCCCAAGAAATGAGCGCCTATTTCGCATGGGAAGCCGGTCGCATGGAAGTCGGGCAGATTGCACTGAGGTGAGAGAATGGCGCGTTTAGAGATGCTCGACATCATTGATTATACAATGGGGCTACTCGGCCAAAAGGGCAGTGATACACCGTTCACGAACAATGATGTTGAGGACTCATTGGATCAGTGGCGCCTTGACCTTGAGTGGGTGCTGCTTGACACTGATCCGGACTACCGGCGCTTCTATACGCGCCCCTTCCGGTTCGGTGAGCTGCTTGTCAGAGATAGGGAACTTATTGACGTGACGACGCCGGACTTTTCGCAGTATAAGCCGGTGCGCTTCCTGTCAAATGATGTCGTCTTGAGGGATGACCGGTTCGAGGGCGGGGCGCTCCACACGCCCGACGATACGCAGTGGATTAGCGGAACATTCACGTTCAGCACGCCGCCGAACAAAAGCCTTTACATCTACGGCACAGCGTACAACGCCTGGCATGCGGCCGCTGATCTATTAAGCTTGACACCGGACGACGGACGCAGGCCCGTGAAAACCTTGCGGATTGGCAATACGACGCGGACGTATGGCACTGAGGGCAAAGTAAAGGACTACCGGAGGCGCGGCAACCGCATCAACCAGCGGCTGACGCGGCTATATCGCTCATGAGCGTTCCGATCGACGACGCAGATCTTGAACCCGTGACAATCAACAGGAATAACGAACGATTGGCGGCTAAGACGGTCGTCTTGTCCAATGTGCGAATGGCAATCCAGGACGATACGAAACCGGCGTTTATCAACGGCGTATTCATCGGAGCGCAGGAGACCTATCGTGGCTTCGTCCGAGTACCGCTGTCGGGCGTGCAGCTCGGCGACGAAGTGACGCGCACGGGCAAGACGCCCGCCGAGCTGTACGTCACTCGCATATTTGAGCAGGGCGACGTTCAGGAGTTCGTACTAACAGAGACGCAGAGGGTTGTATGATTGCTTTTGAAGTGGACATCACGCACAACCTACAGGGGCTTCTTGAGCAGCTTGACGGCGACGCCCTTGAGATGATTGTCGAAGCAGAGGCGCGGGAGCATCTGGGCGTCATGCGGGCGCAACACCTCGACGCCCCGCCCGGCTTCCATCCGGCGCATTTGCACCGCCGCACAGGTCAGCTGGCGGATACGTCCTTTATCTCTATTGAACGGCAGGGAAACGCCTTCTTCCAATCACGCACGGCCGTAATTCACTTCCCGGCCGAACACGCCCGTTTCCACAGTGGCGACGGCACACGCGACGTATTCGCGCAGTCGTTCAGGGATAGGGGTGATGACATCCTTGAGGGCATGACTCAGAAGGCTACCGCGCTTATTGACGCGGGCGCACGCTGATTAAAGCCGGTTCAGATCACATCTTGCAGATTGAACAGTCATTGGAGCAACGATGCCCCGACGTGTAACGAGATACGAAGCGCTAACGGAACACGGATATGCGACGCCGCCCCGCCCAGTAGGCGGATGGGTTAGCAATATGCTGTGTTGGTCCGGATTCCACAAGTTGGATAACGGGCCGGGCTACTGTTGTAGTAACTGCAGCACGGGGGACGACGCACAACACGGCAGGCTTGCTCGGCGTCCCGATGGGGTGTTGCGGTATCTGCCGTCTATGAATAGGCTACCCGAAGGGTATAGATGGATAGTCCGGAACGAGTCGAGCTTTTGAGGTTCTGCATTGGTTGCTCTGATTATAGTGCAGCGCATGGAGAAGGGGGGCGGTTATCATGGAAAGTAGTCATCAAATAGCAGGAACGAGTGAACTCTGGGCGATATATGAGCGGAAGCACGGGATCTGCGGGCTGTGTTCAGGGATGGGTGAATTAGCGCTGACCGATAGGGCCGCGCGTCAGCCCAAAGCGTATCCCGACGAATTGGAGAAATGCCCGGATTGCGACGGCACTCAACACCCAAAAGCAGTTACGCCGACTGATGAGTCGAGGCGGGTTCTACCAGATGGTTGATTCAGTGAAGATAGGCGGGTTGACATGCCGAATTATCGAGGATAGTGATGCCCTGCGCGATGACGGGATCGTGACAAAGCGCAACTGGGAACAGTGTACGATAACTATATGCGAGCGGCTGGCCCAATGCGATAAGGCGCTATACGTCTTTATGGAATCGCTGAACCTCTATACTGTTGAGGTACGAGTACAGGTTACTGCGGAGTGTATGCCGGCTGTATCCTTTGCGGTCGCCGCCGCCCTTAAAGCTAATCCATCTCTGCGCACGCCTGACGGCTTTTCAGTTCCCGAGTTCATAGAGTCGCCGCCTTTCCGCTATCCCGTTGAATTACAGTCGGATGGCCTGGATGATAAGTCCGCCGCTGGTGATGTGAGATGGGCGCCGGGACGTATTAGAGTGCAGGGCAAATGCGACACTACTCGGCAGTGGTCTATTCTTTGGCACGAAACCATACACGCAATCGCTAGGGCTACTCACACTCGTATCCAGGAAGACGACGTTGAGCGACTCGATTTCGCGGTCTGCATGCTAATTCGTGATAATCCCGAACTGATTAAGACGCTCTGTCAACAGTGAGAGAACACGGCTAAAGCATTCGACATTGCAGAGATTTAGTATATGATAGACAGATGGGAGTCCGTAACCACCGCCGATGAAGCACGGCTCTATCAGCTTATCAATGAAGCCTGTGAGGATATGGGGTACGCGGCGATGGTGTACCGCGTGTCCGTGGAGAAATCTGTTCAAGACCCGGAAGGCGAATTTGACAAAGCTATGCCGCAATTCGCCCGGATTAAAATCTCTCCTGAATATCTAATCGCCGAGATTACGATGTTTCAGTCTGTCCCGGCGCTCATTAACAATGGTAATTGGGAACAGGTTGAGCAGGGCATCTACCACGAGGTTGCGCACATCCTAACCGCCCCGCTATTTTCGGAAATGGAGCAGTATCTATCAGCTACAAGCGACACCGTTAAAGTCATGTTTGAGCAGCAGACTGAAGCGATCTCGCGGATAGGCTTGAAAGTGCGAGAGCTTCGCGAACGGCTGGATTCCCAGGAACATAATGGCTAAAGCATCCGACATCTACAATGCCATCGTTACCAACTTGCAAGGGATGACGGTCGCAGCGGGCTACAATGCCACCTACAACGTCGAGACTCGCGACGACAACATCGCACCGCGTCCGACGTCCGATGTCGGCTTCCCACAGGTCAAAGTGCAGTACGGGGCCGAATCCACCAGCCAGAGCGGGTTTGTGGACGCGCCCCGCGCCGGTATGGCGTTGGGGATGGTTCCGGTTGAAGCCTGGGCGTTTCTGAAAGATCCGAAGTCCGGAGACGTTATCACGTTGCGGGTCGGCAAAGCTATTGACGACGTTTATCGCGCAATCGGAGATATGCGAAGTTCAGTTGCCGATGTGGTGCGCTCCGAAGTTATCGCCGTGCGGCGTTTCGCCGGCGAAGGAGATTGGGCGACGCCGTATGCTACACATGTGTTCATCATCCGCGTCTGGTACGAATATGAGGCGAGAACCGGCGGATTCGTCGCGACGCCGACAACCCTGAGCCTGCCAACCGGTATCACACGCACGCTGAACGGCGGTATTGCCCGTTTCGCCTGGGACGCGGCGGTAAGCCCGGCGGTCGGTTGGAACTTCTACAAGAACGGCACAAAGCAGAACACGTCCTTGATTGTCGTCACCCACTACCAAGACGCCGCTTGGCAAAAGAACGTTGCGACGACGTACCAGATTGGCGCGGAGGATGTGAGCGCCAACGAAGTCAGAAGCGATCCGTATCGCTTCCCCTATTATCCGCTCAACGAGCCCGGCGTCGAGTACCACAACAGCCCGTTTCTGGCGGGACCGACTCTCTTGGCCGCCGCGACGGTTGGGGCAAGCTCGCCTGGACAGGTTCTGGAATTGAGTATGCGGGCGGTCATTGAGCAGGCGATGCTTGACGATGGGCCGCTTTCCGAAGTCGCCTATACGGTTGCGGGGGCGCTGCTCTCCTCGTTTCTGGCGACAGCCAACATGCCCCTGGTCAACATTGTGTATGACAGTGCTTTTCGCGAAGGCGTCAAGATGCAGATGGCTGAACGCACGGCGACGGTGCGTGTTGACGTCTACGACGATGCGGACAGGGCAAACACCGACCCGACACTGAGCCGCGCCGCAATCGGCCGAACCCTGTACGAGATTGAGAAGTTGGCGTCATCAAATGCCGACGGGACGGGTGCGCAGTTGTGGGATTCAGCGTTGACGATTGACAATACGACGGTTACATCAGACGAACTGCCGACGGCCGCAGCACAGGTCGGAAACCATATCCTGTTCACCGGCAGACTGAACTTGAGTGTGCGATTCAAATGGCCCTGGAGAGATTAAAAAGGCGATACAATGGCGTTTACAGACATCGAAAATGATGCGGTCGCGCTTACGGATTTTGCGGATTATGTTACAGCCGCCGCCCTACAGACTATCGTAGGGAGTCTGATGCGCCAGACCGAGGGCGAGATGAATTTCGAGGTCAAGGAAGATCTCAGCCTGGGCGCAACGCACACGACAATCAGTCTGGAGCTCGGCAACACGACCGAGCTGGGCATTGTCAACAATGTGATACATCAGGCGTTCAATGTCATCTATCAGGACTCGACGTTCACGATTCATTGGGACCAGATTAACGCGTCGTTCAATGCGGGTGACGGCAGCCACACTATCAACCTGACATCCGACAATGTGAACGCCGGCGTATCGTCCCATGTCATCGGCGGCGGTGTGGGCGAGTTCAGCCTAGTTGACGACGCCGCCCAGGCAAGCTTCCGAATTAACATCAACAACGCAATCGTAACGACCGGGTGGACTGATGTCGCGTTCTTCCTGGGCTACGACGCGGAAACGGCGCCTTTCACGGCGGGCGCAACTCTCACGGGGACGACAAGCGGCGCCACTGCGACGATCGACACTGTTGCGGACCACGGGACGACAGGCGTGTTGCAGCTGTCGAACATATCCGGCACATTCCAAGACAACGAAGCGATCACCGACGACAATGGGACGCCCGGAGCGGCTGTGGTTGACGGCACGCTACAAGAGTCCACGACGAATTGGAACGAAGTTGACCCGACGCACTCTCAACACGGAGCCGTCGGGGACGGCAGTACCGACGATAAGGACGCTTTAGTATCAGCCGACACGGCCGCCGGCGCGTCGGGCGTGATGCGCGCCAAAAGCGGGAAAACGTTTAGGTCCGCAACGGGGTTGACCGGGGCCGCCCTATGGCGGTTTGACCACGGCGGAAAGCTGTCCGTGGACTCCGGTCAGACAGTGACGATTGATCAGATTCTAGCCAACCCCACATCGGAGGTCTTCACCGGCGACGGGGATGTCGAGTTCACCGTTCAGCCGATAACGATTTATCCGCACTGGTGGGGCTTCAGTACGAGCGCAAGCGCCGCCGTAAATAACGCCGCCTTCGCCAAGGCCGTGAGCGTGATGCAGGTAGGAGACAAGCTGGGTATCGCGCCCGGCGTCGGATACACTATATCGCACCTCGTCTTCAATCCGCCCGACGGCTGTACCCTTGACGCTCCGGGGGCGCATTTCAACATTGTCGAGCCGGGCGCGGCGAACGTAGCGCTGAATATCGGCAGTGACGCCTCAACCACGGCGGACAGTCCGGTAATCACAGACCGATATGAAATCATTATCGGGTCATTGAGTGTCGTTGATAGCGGCGGCGATTTCGTCGCGGACTGGACCGAGGACAATATCGGAATCCGGGTCGTGGATTCCCAGCGGTTCCGGATGAAGATCGGCCGCGTTCGCGGGTTTCAAAAAGGGCTTCAGTTGCGTGCAATCGATAACAGCGTAAACGTCGGCTACATTGAAATGATGCGCTGCAAGCACAACGAGGTTCACACTCACGCGATTAACGGCCTTGACGCCGGCGACACCGGCAGCATCAATGACATAGTCTTCAACGGCGGCGACTGGAGTGTAGGCGTGTGGCCCTTGGGCGTCACGACACACGCCACCGTCCAAGGCCATGTCTGGGACAATTGGGCGAGCCGCGTTGATGTTACCGTCGACGCCGTGGACACCACTAACAACATCTTGACGTTCACATCGGCCGCGAATCACGAACTACGCGACGGCGACCCTATCGGCGCTTTTGCGTCAACGGGAGCCTTGCCGGGCGGGATCGCCGGTTCTACGCTGTATTACGCTATCCGTATCGACAGCACGCGTCTGTTGCTGGCAACAACCCGCGCTTTGGCGCTGGCGGGAACGGCGCTGAACATCACATCGACCGGCTCAGGGACAATCACAGCGACGCCCGGAAGCGGCGCCATTATCGCTGATTCGGGCCCGACCGGATGCGTTATGCGGGACGGCACGCACCATTCAGGCTTGGGCGCTCCCACCGAAATCGCTTCGGGCGTCGTTTCGGCAGTCGTGAACAATCTTAACGGCACATGGACGATTACCGCGCCGTGGTCGCCGGACGGCTCGGAACTGGGACATATGCTGCGCATGACCAGTGTGAGCACGGACGCAAGTGCGACGCAGTTAAAGTTCCGCCGGTCGGGTCTCGGACGAATCACGGCGGCATCGGGCAGCGATATAACCGTCAAGAATTGGATCGGCCCGAGCCCCACCACCAACGAGACTTTCACGCTGAAAAACGGTGCCGTTTTCGGCTTCTTCAACGCGACCGGCATGAAAATCCATCCGATGCGCTTTGAAAACACGTGCGGTCCGATTGCCATTGGAGAGCAAGCTACGCAAAGGGTCGAACTTATCCACCGCTACCAGATGTCGCCCACGGACATTTGTAATCTCGGAGTAGGAACGCGAATCGTAGCGCAGGGCAACGAGTATCACGACACGTTCAACCAGCCGATGGTATTGGCCTCCCACGACGACACCAGCAACGCCACCGTGCTGAAGGTGATTGACGATTCTGATGCTATCAACTGGAGTCTTTTTGAGGAGGGGGACGTGGTGTCGCTCGGGGGGTTCACATACGCCGCCGGCACCGTTGCAGCCGCCGACGCCAGCCTCATTGTTCGGGACACGGAAACCGACATAAACGCGGCCAATGCTTCCCTAAAACTCGGCGTAACATTGGCCGGCACCCTCGGCGATCATTGGGAAGTCGGGGGCAATTCAACCGACGACCTCAGAATCTTCTACAACGGCGACCTTCGCACGCATTGGACCCGCGTAAACCCCTCGATGAATATCAGAGAGCTGAACGAGAGCAGTGGTCCCGGCCCCAGGTTTCGGATGTTGCGTGAATCCACGTCGCCGGCGGCTGACGATGAGCTTGGCCGAATCGAGTGGCAGGGGCGGAACGACAATGCGCCCCAAGATACGGTAGTCTACGCAGCAATCGGCACGGAGATTGTATCGGCGGCGAACGGGGTTGAGACGGGGCGCTGGAGGGTTGATACGCGAGGCGCGGCCGACTCCGACGCGGAGCAGCGAATGTACGTTGACCACGACGGCGGTGTTGTCGTCGGCACGCCCGCCGGGACATCGCAAGGGGCTGGGACGCTGAACGCTGAGGCGGTACACGGCGACATCCTGGTCGGGGGACATCAGAACGCGAATGAAACAGTCAGCGGCGACGGCGCCATAACGGCCGGGTCGAAAACGGTCTGGATTAACAAAGCAACACCGGCCGTCATGACGCTGGTTGATCCGACAGCGACGACTCACGACGATTATGTGCTGACATTCATCTCCCGTACGGCGGCGGCGCACACTCTCGATAATTCGGCCGGAAGCGGGTTCAACAACGGCGGCACGGGTACCGACTTCGCCACGTTCGGCGGCGCCGTCGGGGATGGCATAACGCTGAGGGCTTTCGGCGGGATATGGTATGTTGAAGCATCTACGAATGTCACATTAAGTTAATATCATGTAGGGGGTTGCAATGAGCAACGCGAAAACGGATAGAGCGGAGACGCCGGCCTTGCCGGCAGTGGTAGCCGCGGAGCAAGCGAAAGCAGCAGGCAAAAATGATGCGAAATCAGTCGCGACTGCTGCGGTACCTGCAGAGGACGCAGTGGAGATGGAGCGCACGGCGAATATAAAGCTGAAGGTGCTGGAGGATACGATAACCTCGACTATCGCACGCCGTGGCCTGGACGCGCAACGACTCGACGGCGAAATCTATCGGTGCCAAGTGCAGCTTGCCGCATTGACGGAGAGGCTCGAAACTCTGCAACGATTGCAACGGGACGCCTCCGTAGTGGCGACGGCGTTTGGCAACTTGCGTGCGAAGTCGGATAACAGTATGGGGGGCGTCGATGTCTGACCGATACGAAGACAAGAAACGCGAAGGGCGAATCCGGCTCCGCAAGGGGGACGGGAGAGAGGTCTGCATATCAGAGAATCGGTACGACCCCATCACCGGCGCGGCCGTGGCTCCGAAGGAGCGGACGGTTGCGTTGAGCACTCTTGAGGCGGAAGGCGCGCAACTACAGGACAGATTGGACGACCTAAATGCGCTTCTCGTGGACTTAAACGCGCTGTAGCGGTAGTGTTTGAGAAAAGGGGGCTGATATGATTAAACACCTCGCACGTGGTAGAACTACGAAAGTGTTGATAAGCGGGCCGCAGGCGTTCAGCGTTGAAGGAAAGGCCCAGGTATCGGGCGCCGCCGGCATGACGCAGATAAACGACCTGGAGGCTCAGGTTATGGCAGTGTTGCCGAACTGCGTTGAACTGCGATTGATTCGCGCAACTTCGGTGAGTACACGGGCGGTGGCACGATTGCCGTGGTACCGGACAAACTCACTGAAGTGGTGAAAGACGGTGAATGAGACACGCGCTACGCTAACGATTACAGAGAGGAAAGGAGCGGGCGATGCTACCGGCTCAGAAGTTATATAAATTCATCGAGGAACCGGCCTTTGCACAGATGCCGACATCATTGTGGACAAATGCGATGTCCGTGGAACCGATCGTGGATCCGGTAATCAATGAAGCGCACGTTGCCATTGACCATCCCTTCATGCGCGGACGCCGCCAGCCGACGCGCCGTGTCGTCACCGCCAAAGCGATAGATTGGTCGATGACGCTCGGGCTGAAGCCCGAGGAGGCGGTATGGTTCTGCAAGTTCGCGATGGGCGTGATTCTCGACGTCGGAAGCGGACGGTATCGTTTAATCCCACCGGAACCGGGCGTGATAACGTCTTTGCCGTCCTTTATGCTGGCGGTCGATACAGGCAAGCCGGACCACCTGGGCGCGGGCGAACAGACGAAGCTATTCCACGGCCTGACCATCGCAACGCTACAGATGACGGCCTCGGGAGCCGGCGGCGAAGACGGGCTGTTCATTACGGAGTTGACGGGACTCGGCAAGCAGCCGGTTGTGAGTACCACGGCGACGGTTAATATCCTAGACTATGCCGATGTGGCAACGAACAACACCGTGATAACCTTGACGGTCAACGGCACGGTCAACACAATCACAGAGGGCGGGGACTGGACGGCCGTCACGAGCAATACCGTGAGCGCTGCGGCATTAGTCGTGCACCTGAACACATTGACCGGCATTACGGCGACGAACTCGGCCGGCGTCGTGACTATTGTTGCGCAGGCCGGATACACTATCAACGCCATTACCAATGACGAAAGCGATGATACGAATCTGACGACCGAACGCGATGTTGTTGACGTGATACAGGGCGTGCCGGCGTTGGTCAATGACCGCCCGACGCTGTTCGGGTCGGCCGTGGAAACCGGGTTTATATTCCAGAACGCTATCGTTGACGTGGACTCCGCCGGGTTCACATCCGCGCATAATTTCCAGAGTTTCGGATTCCGTATTGAAAATACGCTTGCCCCCCGCAAATTCGCGACAGGGGACAACGATCCGTATATCAGCGCGATTCACCTCGGAAGCCAACGCTTTTTCGCCGGCTACTCGCTTGACCAGGCCGACGCGATGTCTCGACTTGACGACTACCGAAACCAAACGGCGCGGCGGTACGACGTGCGGCTACACCACCCCACCGCCAGGAACGCGGCGGGCGACAAGTACCGTTGGACGCTCACGTATCGCAACCTTCATCTGACCAACGCCAACCCCATCGCCGGGTCGGACGGCGCCGACGAGGTTGAGATGCGGAACATCGAGGCCGAAGGCTTGGGAAAGCAGGCCACGGAGACCGCCAACGTGGCGACCGGTACCGACCACACTCTCGCAGTCAATGACGATTGGGATGTGGGCGTTGACGGCGACGGCGAAGCGGTCAAACTGGCGACAATCTCCGGCGGTGGATACGTGGCGGGCGTCCGCGTCACGCTTAAAAACGCGTCAGTCGCCACGGCGAAAAATCTCGTAACGACGTTGTGGACTGACGACGGCGGGTCTCCGTCTGAGCCGGTGGACGGCGCAGCGGGCGCAGTCGTCGGGGGCGTGTCAAACACGATTCAGTCGGAGGCGCTAAACGAAACCGGCGTTCCTGTCTATTTCAAGTTCGCCAATAAGCCCTACAACAACGGCACGGCCGTATGGTGGTTGGTAATCGCGTCGCTCAACACCGAAGCAAACGATATTGAGATCGTCGGCGATACCGGGGGTACGAATACGCATTCCGTAAGCGTAGATGGCGGCCTGACTTGGGGCGTGCCCGACAGTGACGATTGGGACCATACAATCTACACCGACGACCACGCTTTCGAGATTGACGTACAAATCGACTCCGCCGGCCAGTATACGACGCCGGCCTAAATAACACCATTCGCACTCGGCCAGTTGCGCCGAGTAACCTGCGGAGCGGGTTGCCAAGACGACCCGTTCCGCCAACGTCTTGGAGGTTACACAGTGGCAGAACCGAAGAAAAAACCGAAGCGAACGCCCAGGCAATACAAGGAGAAGGCGTGCTATGCGTACATCAACGCGGACGGGAGCCAATACCTTGACGCCGACATCGCACCGCAACTTAAGATTGAGTCACCACCGAAAGAGCTGAACATATTTCGGTGGACAATGGGCGTTCAGAACGTCGCACAGGCGCAAGAGTGGCAAGATACACAGAACGACCTTTTGATTTCAGAAGGGATGGGTCAGAATCGAGAGCCGTCACAGGCGGAGATACTAAAAGGCGAGAAGATTGGCCGTAAGATTAGCCGAGAGGAGATAATCTCAACGATTGGGACATGGGGCTATGTAATTGAAGCGGGCAAAGAGAGCGAAGAAGGCATTGAAGATCTACCCGTTGATGATGAGACGTGGCTGTCTCTTGAGCCGTCGTGGTTAGGCGTGATGATCAAGAGCAGTTTCGATCAGTTGAACCGCGCAAAAAACTGGAGAGCCGCCTGAAGGCTGTGACAAAAGCACAGCTTGGCGGGCGGCCGCACGTACCCGATCCGGTGGCTGAATCCTTCTTGCTTCAATATGCAATGGCGCGAATCGGAACCGCCGGGATGTCTGGGATTTTTACATGGATTCACGGCAGGGAAACCCCGCAACGAACCGCCGAAGCCTTCCTGATTATTCATAGCGTGCATACTGAAGACGCCGCACAAAATAGGGCGCCGCCAACGGTTACATTTGGCGGCCGATAAGGAAACCGGATGGACGAGGAAATCACCCTAAGGATCAAGGCGATTAACGCCGCCCGGCAAGGACTTGAATCGTTGCGTAACGCTACGGAACGAACGGCGAAATCGATCCGGACTATTTGGGAAAGTGCGAACACCCGAATCGGCGGCGCGTTCAAGGTCATGGTCAGTGTCGTCCGGACGTCGTTTGTTCAACTCCAGAGATTCGCCCGCCGGTCGGCGCGGGGGATAGTGTCTATCTTCCGGGGTGTTGCGCGTGCCGTTCGCGCCATGTTTTCTCTGCCGGGCCTTATCGCAGGCGCGGCTGTGGGCGGGCTTCTGGGGCGCGGCTTCGGTGAGTCGTTCAGGGCGCAACGGACGGAGGCGCAGTTACAGGTTTTCGCCCGGACACAGGAGCAACAGACGCGAGTTAGGGCCTTCGGGCGGGCGCGGGGCGGCGGGCTGTTTCGCGGCCAAGATGTCACGGAAGCCGCTGTTACGGGGCGGCGGTTTGGTCTCAATAACCCGCAAGCCTTCGCACTGGCCGACCAGTTGCGTGATGTCGTTTCGGCATCGGAGGAAATATCAACGCTGTCCGAAGGCGTTCGCAGGGTGTCACGGGCCGCGCTGTTCAAAGAGACGGAGGGCGTTGAGGCGTTGGGCTTGAATCTGACGGAGAAGGCGATCGAAGCTAGTGAAGCGTTCAAAACGCTGACCGCCGAGACGGGCAAGACGATCGGAAAGCTGACCCAAGCTGAACTTGTCGCCGTCACGTTCCAAGCGGCGATCGAACAGGCCAGCCGTTTCCAAGGCATCGAAAACAAACTGCTCGACCAGACCGCCGGTAAGTGGCAGGTCATCAAAAACACCGTCTCGGATTTCCTTCTCTTAATTGGCAATCGGTTGGGGCCGCTGCTTGATGACATACTCACGCGCCTTCAAGGCGTGCTGGGCTTCCTGTTCGATCTGTTCACCAGAAACGAAGGGTTAATGGCCAACCTTACCGTTATTTTCGGGCGAATGAAAACAGTGGTAGTGGCGGTATTCCAAGACCTCGGCAACATCATATCAGACGCAATCGCCGGAGGCGTGGCACGCGGAATAAACGCCGTGATCCCCGGCGTCCAAAAACTTGTCAACGTTCTGCCGGCCGGGCTGTTCGGTGAAGGCGGCCGCCCACAGTTACAAGCCCTGAATGTCCCGTCATTCCGGGGCTTCCCCCAAGCAGGTGCAGCAGCAGCCGATGTGCTTTCGGGGTTCGGAGAGGCATCATTTGTCGTCCAAGGAGGCCCAGCGCCGCCTCCTGCTTTTGGTGCTGAGGCTTTCCCTCTTCCAAGCGCCCGGAGAGGCGCGGGGGGCGTGTCAGACGCTTTTATCCGGCGGGGGCGCGGTATTGTCGCAAGGAATCGCCTATTTCGGTCTATCGGCGGCGCGTTCGGTAGGGCGGGCACGGCGGCCTTTGGCGCGCAAATGCGCTCTGCGTTTGATTTCAGTGGGTTCGGTCAGTTCCTGGGCGCGGCTCCTCCTGACAGGGACGCCGGGCCGATTAACCAGCCTTTTTTACGGTTCGCGGAACGCCGGCTAAATTTGCCCGCCGGCGTTCCCTTTGTTCGGGACTTCTCCAGGCAATCGGCAGAGGAGTCAGCGGAACAATTTCAGCGACTCCAGGACTTGCAGAGGCGGCATACCCAACAGATCGTTGGACAGTGGGCGAGCATGTTTGAGTCGATGGCGCTGCAAATGGCAAGGGGATCAGATCACATCCTTGTCGCCTTCGGGCGACTTATCACGAACATTTCGCAACAAATCGACAACCCATTTGCAAGGATTGGCGGGGGGATTGTGGGGACCGGCTTACAGCTCCTCGGTATCCATCTCGGCGGGGGCGACAGCCCCAGGGACACAGCGCCGGGCAGGCCGTCATTGAGAGTGGAAAACTGAATGCCTCCAGCCCCATATTTTGAAGATATTGACGACGCATCAGACACCTTCGGCGTAGGCGGACTCGGCCTCCTTCAGACGTTGCCGCCTTTCGCTGACGCGCTGTTTGTTTTGCACCATCAGCAGGTGAGCAGGGACGCGCTTGATCGAGTCCTGAACGCAACTCCGGACGGAACCACGTTGGTCTGGCCGGTGAGATGGGATGTTGGTTTTGACGATGCGTTTGAACTGCGGCGCTGGTCTCTCAAGGGGATTTTTAACTTCGTGTACAAGACCGGATCGACTCAGCAGGTTATCTTGGAACCGGAAGTACTTGACACTACGACCTTAAACCGCACAGGACGATACGTCCTGGAATTTACTTTGACGGAGACCGCATAATGGGTTTGGCCGGTATTGCTACCGAAGACCTGAGCACCATTGTGGCATTCCCGGTCGCCGTATCTGAGCCCGCGATTCCGCAAGGCGCGTTGCAAACCATCCAGCGCATCCAACGTGGGGCAAAAGACCCCCAGGGGCGATGGGTGTGGATGTGGGTGACCGGACAGAAGATAATAACGCCCGTGTCATTGGGCCAAATTACGATTGCCCAATGGCAGAGCATCCAGGCGATACTGGCGTTAAAGCGTTTTCTCTATCTCAGAGATACCGACGTAACGGCAGACGCCTTGCGCGTGCGGATTGTGGAAACGTCGGCGCGTATCAGCGTAAATAACGATCTAGTTGACGTGGTGTTTCGGCTGGAAGAGTTATGATAGAAAAAGACGACGGTGGCGGCGCTATCAGCGCGGGATTCACGACGCGAATCGGCGCGAAATATGACGACGGATCCAATAAGCCGATAGTTACCGCCCTGTTCTGTCGTGAACTATCCGGCACGTCATACACCCGCGACGTCACCCAACTATTCGCGGATATGACGATGATGAAGGAAGCGATAGGCGCGGACGACGGGTTTAGTCGGGGCAATACGACATCATTCATGTTCGACAACGCCCCGCTGGCCGAGTTGACCGTCGCTTATGTCGCCGGAACGACCCTAACGGTGCAACCCCGCCTTCAGAAGTTCGCGCTCCTGACCTCACCCCAAGACGACTGGATCTCGATAACGGACGGCCTAAACGTTGAATATAAGCGGGTCACGGGACTGACTACCGCCGCGAACGGGGGGCTAACCGCTATCACTATCCACAGTGCGCTCAGCAACAATTACGCCGTCGGGACTGAGATACGATACGCCTGGGCGATTGAACCGACCGAAACCACCCTCAACAGCACGCAGCAAGACCAGTTTATCGGGTCAGTCCGGATTAAGCTCGGTTTTGAGAATGAGTCCGACACGGTTATCATGTACCAGGGCGAAATCGTCAACGGCACTGTGTCGAACGATCAGCAGGTACTAATCAACTGTCGGAGTATCATCCAGAAACTTGTGAAGCTCTCTCTGACGGGCGACTATGAAGTCGGGGACAGGGGGTTAGCGTCCAGGCCGTCGCCTGACGCGGGGAACACCGGCGACGGAGTGGTTAGCCCTATTACCTATGCGATTGATTCGGCGCTCCGGGGGCAAATTCTTACGGAGGCATGGACGGCGACATACGACGCCACGGCTGTTGACGATGACGGGAACACGGTGGGTGGATGGGATATAACGACAGGAGCGCCCAGGACCATTGCGTCGGGCAACATCCCCCCAAACCATGACGGTGAGGGCGCCTTCGTGCCGACGGGCGAGTCGGGGGGATGGCGCTGGGACATTGATTTACGCGCCAATGAGGGGTTTGGTTTCGTCATTGAGGAAGGCGACACGGCTTGGGTGAACGGCGATACGATGAAATTCTGGTCGCTGATTGACGGCACGCTGGGCGTTATTCTCGGGGAAGATGCGATCAGCAACCCGATTGATACAGGGACGTTGAGCTCCCTCTCGCAAGCATCCGTTATCGAGCATTTCTTCGACCAGATGCTGGAGATCGATTACTGGGATCCGGAACTCGGCACGCATACGAACATGTTTGAGACGACCCAGTTAGCCCACACAAAAACCCTCGCCCAAGATTACGACATCCAGGGCCAGTTTCTCAAAGGCACGCCGGTGATGGATGTGATTATGCAGGCGCTACTCGTAGCGAACGGCTACATCGCGCAGAAGCATTCAGGCGAACTCTACATCCGGTATCATTCGACGGAGGAGCTGAACGACGCAACTGATAAAACGCTTTCGTCGAACGTCGCCGACGGCACGAACACCTACAACGTGCTGAACATTACCGCCGTTGACGCAGACAATGAGCGGGTGGTCAACAAAATCGTCGTGCGGCATGATAAAGACTATCGCAATATAGAAGTTGTGAATACCGACGCATCATCGATTACGGACTTCGGGGAACGCCAATTCAAAGGGCGAACATCCGAGGAGCGGGAGATCGATAAAGAGACGGCCTACCTGTACGTCCTGGCGGACGTCAACAGCGCGTCAACGTTCTTCTTCAACAGATTTGCGGCCCCGATGAAGCAGTTTCGGCTTGAAGGTACTCCGGACATGTTGATGCTGGAGCCGGGCGACATCATTGAAGTGTATTCGTCCTCAGCGCAGTACGCCGGGCGTGCATGGGTGATGGAAGTAGAAAAGCATTTGCTGACGTTGCAGACGCGGCTGCTAATTGAAGAGAACCCGCAGGCGGCGCTCTAATGGACAGACGCGTAAACCAAACCATACAAGATGCCGCCAAAGACGCCCCCGCCGCGCTGGTATCCGCCCTTATTCTGGCGCTTGACCATAAGCGTATCACCATCGGCAATAATCAGGCAGCCCACGGGCTCAGTGTGGGGGACTGGGTATACCGCAATTCGGGGGTCTGGACTCTCGCCGACAGATCGTCAGCCGCGACGCTCGCGGAAGGTGTCGTAGTCCGTGAGTCAACGAATGATGTCGAGGTGATACCGTCGGGTCTCGCGGAAGGCTTGAGCGGGCTTACGGCAAATACCGTCTACTATCTCGATGCCGCCGGGGCGATAACGTCAACCAAGCCGACGTCGGGTATTGTGCAGGTAGTCGGCCGCACGGTGTCAACGACCGCTATTCAGGTCGCTATCGTGACGGAGGCGTTGACCTTATCGTCATCGGCCTTCACCGCGGGCGATTTGACCGTGAACGGCGACCTTGAGGTGACCGGCCAGGCGGGGATCGGCGTCACTCCGACTACCAACTACCTCCAACATATCCAGTCGAGCCTAACATCCCTGACCAGCAGCCACCGGCACCTTTTCGTTGACCATCAGGGCGCCTCAACTGTTTCAAGTATCATCGCAGAGGTTGCGACGCTGGCGGCCGATGAGACGGAGGTACTTCGCCTGACGGGCGATGCACTTCTGACCGGTAAAGCGTTGAACATCAGCGTGGACGCGCCGGCGCAAACGTCAACGCGAGCTATCGAAATCTCACACGTGATAAGCTCGGCCGTAGCGGCGAATCGCGTCGGATCTTTCGTAGACGCCATCGTCGATCGAACTATGACGCACACCGCCGGGCTGGTCTCGGATGACTACGATCTTGCATCACTGACTAGAACGAACCACATGAACGGGGCGGGCGGAACATTGAACGCGGACGGGTCTGTCCTCCGCCTTCAGAACGTGGCGACCGAGACAGCCGGCACGCTGAATGATAGTGTTGATGTCCTGGAGATTGTTCAAGACGCAGACTCCGGGGGGCGTGGTATCATTGTGGATCAGAACGGCAACGACTTCGCTATCGAGGTGGACTTCGACGGCGACGACGCCGGCACGCTCTGGGCGATGAAGGTGACTGCGGACAACGCAGGGGCGGGCGTCGGAGCGGGGATAGACTTCTCAGCGATGGCGGTTGATGAGCCACTGCTGAAAAGTGCCGCGGATGCGATAACGGGGGTCGGCACGATTAGCCATCAGGTCCCCGTTGACATCGGGGGCACAGTGTTCTATCTGGTCGCTTATACCCACGGCACGTAGCACTTATGGATACGGGACGTAGCACTTATGGATACGAACTACCATCAGCGTCTTGCAAATAGAACGGCTGAGCTCAGAAACACATTCGACTTACTCAAGACATCAATCTTGAAAGCGTCTGACGAGTTGGAATGCCTGAAGACACAGCAAGCGGCGGTTCAGGGCGCGCTGGCAATGTTGGAAGAGGTTGCAGGGTGGCCGTCGGATGAGCAGCCCGAAGGTGAGTGTGTGACAGAGACATGAAACGCCCCGCCACAGGGCGGGTATACAACCGAGAACACAGATGTTCAGGAGGCGGGCGGAGGGATTGACCTCGACACCCGAGGCTAGGTACTAGTTACGGTGACGCCCGCACAATCGTAATGGAGACTGAGCTGATCGTGCGCTGGCTATTTGGTCTCGTCGCCGGTTTGGCGAGCGTTATCGCTACGTTGGCAACTGTGGCATGGGGAGTGCAAGGCCAACGGATAAAAGAATTGAGAGCGGATAATGAACGCCTTACGAACGATTTGGCGGCGCTTCACCGGCGCATCGAAGAGAGACGAGATGGTAGAGCTTAAACAACGTAGGTGCGCGTTGCTACAGAAGATGCACAAGCGCATTGACTCAATGACGCCGGAAGAAGCGGCCGACGTGGCTAAAGCGCTGAAGGCGGACTGATAGTGGTATGTCGTCGATAGAAGCCGCTAGGGCCGATGTTTTGCCGGCGGGGTTTGGTGTGAGGTTGCAGGATGGCTTGAAACAAAAAACGCCCACCCGGAGTCAACGTATGCGTTAATAATAGTGCCGTCAGCCCACGCCTTTAGCAGCCCCCTGTCCACGTACGAGCAGGCAAAATGCCCTTCGCCATAGCGCTCCTCTAGTTCGTCGTTCTGTCCCGCCAAACACTCATTGCAAGCACACACGTCCATTATACGCCCGTCTACATCTACGGGAAATCCCTTGAACTGTACCATCTTATTCTCCTCGGCGGTTACCCGCCTGTGTTAGTATGTGAAACCGTTGAAGTGCCTGGAGCCGTCAAAGATGGCATCTAACAGTGCCTTGACGGCTTGCAACTCATACTTTATCATTACCTGTTTCGCCTCTTCTTCCTCGCCGCATACAAAAACCCCCGCTTCCTGCCGTGAGAGTGAGGCAACTTGACGGTTAAGTGTATCCCACTCGGCGGGCAGCGTCCATTCAGCGCTTGGTAGCAGACTGATGCTGTTATCGCTGGCGATCAAATGAACTAAAAAGGCTAGTGTCATGGCTGGCCTCTTTCTGAAGAGTCGTCGGCCTTCCCGTACAACGCCTTTGCTGCATCCGTCACTGACGCCTTTATCATCATCATACCGGCCTTGACGCTTTCCGGAATCTCCGGATGTACTACACACACGTCAAGCACTCGATTTACCGCATTTGCAATCCGATCAAGGTTGCTCCCGATGACCTCAACCGCTTCTTCCTCATCGTCGGGGAACATCTCGCGAATCTTCGCCGCCATGATGGGATGCGGTTTATGCTTGCCGCGCTCCCACCTGGAGATCTCCGTGCCGCCGACGCCTATCCGGGCGCCGAAGGCGTGTTGGGTGAGCCTGGCCGCTTTGCGGCGGGCTCTGATTTCTTGAGGTGTTATTGGGTTTACCGTGTCCATCAGTTGGCCTCAAATATCAGATAACAACCGGCCGCCTCCAACGCTTCATTAAATGTTCTTTTAGCGGCTCGCCATTGCGCGCGCGGCGTCTTTGGATACTGAATGCCCAGGGCCTCAATCCGCCCATGCTCCTGATAACGTCCGTCGCCCGATTCCACAACGTGCCGATTGAGGCGTACACGAACGACCGTGAAGCAATCGGGAACATCGATTGCTTGCGCTTGTAACTGCTCAACGCTTCCGAGCAGGTGCGCATACAGCAGATCTACGTCGGCCGCTTCTGCTGTTTCCAATTCGCTATCCGTCGTTTCCAATTCGGCCTCGATGACCTCAAACGTGTATGGGCGGTAGTTTATAAGCTCGTCGCGCCCTTCAAATTGAACATTAAGTAGTGATTCATGCACGGCGGTGACAACGCCGATTTCACCTTGTTCGATGGCCTTCTCTCCGCCCCATAGATCAAGCGTTTTCATGGCGATGGTGACCTTATCGCCAACGGTGAAGTCTTTGACGGTTTCTGCGTCGTTGTAGCGTTTTTTCGGGTTTGGCTGAATTAGTTGGCTGATTACGCTTACTACTCCGTCCATTTCCTTGCTCCTTGTGGTATAATACGTTTCGCTCGAATCATCCAGGGAAGCGGCTTGTCCGTTTCCCCCTCCTTTGTTGACTATATTATACCATGTGTCTAGGCAGTTGTCAAGACATATGTCACGATTATCAGCGCCAAGTCCCAACTATCTCCGCTTTTTTGCAAGTTAATGGATGTTCATTGATTAGCCTCCCTGGGTTAGTCGCCAGCGTCGCAGGTCAGGTTCGATTTCTCTCATTGCGGTTTCCAAATCGGACGTGCTGTCATACGATCTACTCTGAAAGCACACCCCATGCCCCGCGTAATGCCTAATGACATAGCCCCCGAACAGGGCTGCATCGGCAAAGGCGTAGTATCCGTTTTCCGGTGCACCGTAACGGGTCCAGAAACCGCGCTCTATGTGCTTTTCAATGCGGTTCATGTGTTGAACCTCTTTTCGGGGGTTCGTCGCGGGCCTTGCCGATTGCGGCCTTGAGTCCCTGGTGCGCCTTCGCCCAGGCCTTCTGGTACGTCGATGCCAACCCGTTAAAGACGCCGGACATAGACGCAGTGCCCATAGCCCGTTCCGCCGCTTCAGCTACCTTGAGAGGGATATTACCGGCTTCATGGAAAAAGCCGGTACTCCAACACATACCCTTCTCGGTCATGCGACAGCCTTGCTTAATCCACAATTGAGCATCCTCTTCTGTCGGGAACGTCAGCGGATACTTGAAGCACGCCAGACGGCGGCTGATCGCCTTGCAGAGCATCCCTCCTTCGTCGCCGTCATCGCGCGCGCCGCCGTTGATAACTACGAACCGCCCTATCGTAATCTCATACACTTGGAATTGGCGCCGGATCGGGATGTCGTATGATTCGCCGTTCTGTTCAGCCATTATCGGTACCGTCCTTGCCTTTCACATTTGTGCGTAGCCGGCCACTCTCTAACCCGAAGATGCCGCCCCCACTCTTCCATATCGCCGCCCTTCCTGTCTTTTAGCGCAAGCCGTTTGCCGTCAAGCAACGTAGCGCGGGCACCCAGCTGCTTGATGAAAAGCGGCACCGTTCCCATGCAATCATCACGAACCTGCTCTATCCACTCGACCTCGCACGGCCTCGCGCCTGGACCTGATTCGCCTCCGACTACCACCCACCCTATTTTGTGGGACGCAACCTGGCCGTCGCTATCCCAGACGCCTTCGTAGGTATATCCATAGTCACGGGGGTGCTCTATCAAGAGATACTCATCCAGATCCACATATTCCAGGATTGGCTCCAAAGAGACGAACCGGACAGCGCAAGAATACTTCAGCAGCAACGGTATCCGCTCATCTGCTGTTTCCTGATTCTCGCACGATACCCCTACCCAAACGTTGGGTAGTGGGCGTGTCGGCTCAACCCATTCAATCTTGTGTTTGCGTGCCATGAGCCCCGCCTCGTCGTACCAGTCGTCGGGGATCTCCTCGTAGTCGTATTGCCCCCGAGACTGGTCATACTCAAGGAGTCGCTCCGGCCGTTTGGTCAAAATGATATAGATATGGCGCGGGGTGAGCGCCATAGTTGCGAACACTTTATCGATGTAGCTAAACGGGACATCCTCATGGAAAAGGTCGCTCATCGAATTGACGAAGATACATCGAGGCTTTGTCCACCCGAGGGGTGTGTCCAGCTTCGCGTCAACGGTCATAATCTTTCCTGTCCAGCGCGGCCCGCTCTTTGTCATCTTCGCCAGGCCTTCATACGGCCGCCCGGCGCCACTGAAGCGGGCTGCCATTCGTTCAGCGTAACAGTTTTCGCAGCCGGCGGACACGCGACTACATCCCCGTAGCGGATTCCAGGTTTCCCCGGTGTGACCCGGCATGTGCGTCCACCCAATACCGGTGTTGTGCTTCATGCCTCTCCCCTTCCTGCCCGAATAGCATTGATTAGTTGCTTGTGGACATCCCCAAACACGGTGCGCTGACTGTCGGTGAGGTACTTCCCAATCGGCGTCTCCATCCGGAGCGCTTCCAGGTGCGCCCGGGCCGCCTCGCACGCAGCACGCATCTCATTGCGTGTCTCACTGTTATGCCTTCTCGGCGGTTGCTCGTCTACTTGTTCGCTGTATCCGCCCCGGGCCGCAAGGATCGCCTCTCTAATTTGCCCCTGGTGAGCGACGATTTCGGCGTACGCTTCTTGCTGCTTGCCGTACGACATCGCATTATCGACTATCTCCAGCGCGGCGAATAGCTTGTGGGCGTGTATCATTTCGCCCATCGCGGCGCGGAGATTTCTCCCGTCCTGATTGCCCTCTGTGCCGAGCGCCCTGAGTACGCTGCTCAACGCATACCTCGACCCCGCCATTGTGTACGCTAGATCGCCAATCATCGCCGTGGCGGCCTCGATTTTCTTCTCTGCTGTTGGTTCGTTCATTCTTCCTCCTGGATTCCCTGCCTGTCCCGCCACTCATCCACAGCGCTTAGGGTTTCATGCAACATATAAGCCAAACCCTTGTGGAGCGTCATGGCCGTGGCTATGCCTTCTGCGGAAAAGCATATTCCTAAATCCGCAGCAACTTTCTTTATCTGATTCGGATGAACACTTATGAACAGTTTCCCGTCAGAAGTTGGGATAGAAGCCTCGGCGTAGCGGTGAATTTGAAACGTGTCCGAAAAGGTGCTCGTCGTATTATCCTCCGGCGTAAACTCATGTAATTCATCTCCGAAACTTATCGCGAATAAAACTTCGTCCTCATGTACGTACCAGTAACATGCGGTTTTCCCGCGAACAGCGCCCTTGATGTGTTCCTGTGCCTCTCCACTTCTCCACTTCGCAAGAATTGCCATCACACGACGATTCTGACTTAGATACGCTTCGTACTGCTTCTCTGCTTTCTCCCACCACATTCTACTTATCCTCCTCTACTGCACCCATTCAGGATTCTGTTGATCGTCAGAATAAAGAACGTAGCACTCCTTTGGCTGAATCGGTTGATATTCTTCCTGGTCCAGCTTCTCGAACAGAACGCCATCCGCATAGTCGTCTCTAACGACCTGCGGAGTCACCCGATCGTATCGCCTGTCAAACTTAGCAGGCACAGAAAAGCGGTCCTTATAGGACCGCCACCATCTAAGAGCGTTCAGCTGAGTGTCGAACAGCAGCGGATTCCCACCGCTATCACAGAGCATGTGCTTTATTCTACGACTCTTACCATCTCCTAGGAGTGCCGATAACCATACGTTCCCCATGTTAATACCCCTCCTTTTCTTGCAAAATCATCGACTCGGTCATGCGATTCAGTGTCGTGCACGGCGCTGCTTTAAGTTCCACGTAATTCCTCCCGTCGGCCGTCGGGATAGACCAACGTCCCACCCGACACACCCGATTTAGGCCCCCAGAAGCCAGTGTCGGCCTTCTCCTTCTCGAATATTTCCAGCGCGGCGGCCTTGGTGTCCGTTGTATGACTTCTATGGAGTTCACCGATGGATTCGGGTGCCTCCCTTCGGATTTCAACTGTCCACTTGCCCTGCTGTTGACTCGACATCGTCGGACTCCTTCGTATCCAAATACCACCAGTTCCCCGACCAGTTCTTCGCTTCGTCCAGGCATTCAATCACGCCCGTGCGAACCTTCCGCGCCACGGACTCGTCCATCGCTTCCGGGCCGTTGTCGTCATAGTGTCGCCGTGGGTCCCCGTTGCCGTTAACTTCGACAGTCGACGGGACTTCCGGCAGTGCATGTATCAGTGTCTCTACCGCATGACGGGCGTCTTCCAGGGCTGCGGTTAGATCTGCTAATGCCGCCCGCTGCGCGTCGGCGTTCTTGTATGAACTCATGGAACCTCCTTTTCTTAGGAAATCATCGCCTCGCCTATCATTCTCCACGGACCGACTTTCACCGACTGTGGTGACATGCGAGCGCTTTCGGCAATCTCCGTCGGGCGGCAAGTCGGGCCCGTTGCACTTCACTGGGGTTCCGCAAACGCTGTCGGCCGCTGGGTCCGTTGGATATGTGCCCCCGGAACCGCGACAGCGCGGGCTCGTCCAATGATGCACCGAGCATCGTCTTGTAATTCTCCTTAACCATAAGCCGCCCCAAGTCAATCTTAGGCCACATTGTCCACCTCCGTTGGGCTAATTCCGTAGGCGACTTCCGCATACGGACGCCCCAGTCCGTCGCCTTCATAGACCGTATGTAACGGGTCGTGCAGCGTGTAGCTCAACCCGCGCCAATGGCGATTTGCTCATTCTACACCACACCCCGTGCTTTCAGGAAGTCCGCAAACATCAGCACTGGGCTATCCAGAGCCTGAAGGTCGTCCCCTAATCTTGCCGTTTTCGCTGACTCGGTAGCTGTATCCGCCGCGTCTCGCCTCTGTGCGCAGCGCTCGCAGAGCCACCGCCCCGCATCCATAAATGCACGTCGCGTATGTGCGACGCCGCAATGACAAAATTTAGTGACCATATTGGTTCTCCTTTATACTAAGGGTTTAATCTGGTGTGCTGCGACAAGTTGCGCCCCGGCGCAAGCTCTGATACTGTTCGACAAACATTCCCACACTTCCCGAGGCATAGACATTCGATCACCAGACGCTAGTGCGGTAGTGTGCATCGCAACAGCCTCAAGTGCGGAAACTGCCTCCCTCTCAACGTAGCTCCACCTCTTAGAAGAATCCACCAAAGCTTTAATGGCGTTCAATATACCATTAATAGTGCTTTCTGGTATGCCATCCATGGTGTCTTCTGAAGATCCGGCTATTCTCAGGTTTTGCGACACCCCCACAGTATATACGAAGCAGTCGCGTAACTCTTCGCACGAACCTAGTAAGCGATCCGCTAAAACTATCCGTTCATCTCGGATTACTCTCTGCTCTTTGGTCAATCTCATCCCCTCTGTCTCCTTTCTCAGTGTTGGCGCAACCTCGCCGGGTTAAGGCGCCGAAAACGCTGTTTAACCCGGCGAGGTTGCGCCCTGTCGTGGTGCGGCTAATTCTTCTACCACCTGATGTGCTTGCCCGTCTTCGTCAGTCATTCCAGCCCATGAAAGTGTCACGTCAATTCCCATCGTCCTATCTCCTTATCGGTGGGACGATGGGAATTGCGCCCGGTTGTCTAGTCTGTCTCGGGTAAGACGCCCGCCGGACGTTGCGCGGGCCGCCGCTCATGCCACGATACAAGCGCCGTGTCATCCGTCACGCACCGCCTGTATTCATAAATATTGCCCATGTGGCCGATACTCCGCCATTTTACCCCTGGCACCGCGACGGGCGGCTCAGACGCGGGGGAATCCTCAGAGCCAACCGACACGGGCAATCGCTCTTTTGCGGCCTTTACGCGCTTTTGCCAGTCTTTCTTGATCGACTTGAAACTGAAGTCCAGACGCCTCACATACCACAGATGAATGTGGTCACGAGTATCAGCTTTTATCTTGCCTTTGATTTTGACGACATCGCCACGCTGAACGCGGCTCTTGTACGCATGCCCAACCAGACGCGAGTTCAGCGCGCCCTGCTGATTATATTCATCCCCTTCAGTTATCCAATCATTCGAGTGCACACAGGCAACATATGCGCCCATACTGCCGGTCACCCACGTCTGGGTGGCCGGCGTGAAAAACCAGTAGTTGTTATCGGACGCCTCCATCTCAACTCTTAACTTCAGATCGTTGATGGAGGTATTTCGGTTCCAAGCCCGCCCGCTCTCTCGATTCGGATACGTTTTGATTTCCACTTTCGTGATGACGCCTTCTATTTCCAATATCGTCCTCTCCTTATCGGTGTGACAGGGCGTAACCCCCGCCGCGTATACTTTTAAGAACGCTCTTTCGGCATCTCTTTCAGAGCCTCAATCCACACTATTGCAACATCGATACGGTCCGGTTCGTATCCGGCCAGGTCGAGCCTAATCGCTTCATCGATCGACTTCCATCCATACCAATAATCATCGGACGCTACGACCCACCCACCCCGCTCAAACAGATAGAAGTATTCAGCGTCGAAACGGTTCATGGCGTCAAGTAAGCACTGTGTGTCCATGACTGGATCGCTCACATCTTTCGGTTCGCCCCGGTCGCGGTGATAGAAAGTAGTCACACCGTCTTCTCGGTGGCAGAAATCATGACGCCGATGCGACGTAGGATGGATCCGGACATCCAGGCTGGAAATTGCGCCCTGCTGAATCAGCTCCTTGGCTCGCTCCTCAGTTCCGTAATGATGCTTCAAGATTGCGCCGTTGTGGGCTGAATTCCCGTCGGAATGTGAATACACATAAATGTAGTTACCGTTTTGTTGACGTCGCGCTATCAGAGATCTCGTACTCATTCTAGCTCTCCTTAAATTCCACTAAGTCTAACGGGACTTTACGCCCCGCCCCGGGTGAGTTGGCGCCTGTTTCTTCAGAACATAGCCCATGTTAGGCACATTCAAAGAAGTGAAGGACTAGCGATCCCCCGTGAGGTAATACCGTGTCGATATGCCGCAAATCCCAGGCATACGCATCAAGACTGTGGCCTGTGCCGGCTAGCACGAATCGCCGGCACTCCGCGGGTGATTCAGGGTTGACCATCGCCCACACACAGTAGATGCCGTGCTGTTGAGCGAAAGCCAGTACACGCGCTCCTCTCGGAAGTTCCAATTCCATCTCTGTTTTCAATTCGCCTAGTTCACCTATCGGGTATTTGGCAACCATTAACATCGCTTATGTTCCTCCTTCAACTGATTAGACGCTGCGCGAATCGCCAGCGCCTGGGTTTTCAGTATATCCTCATTGTTCTCCATCGCCTCAACGCTCGCACCGGCAGCCGCCCACTGGCGCTCTGTCAAGTCCTCGATACGCCTAACGCCGTTGCGTTTAGCAAAGTAGGCTTCTATCAACCCGCTGCCCAGACCGGCCAAGGCAAAGCGCCGCCTATTGTTACGGACGACGCCATTGAATCGCCGCCGGTTGAGTTCGCGATCTTCAACCGCTTGGGGTTTGGGAAGCGGCGAGGCGGTTGCGGCATAATCCAGGTACGTCCGGGATTCTTTCTCTCTGAGGCGCACCGCTGCGATGTGAGCACAGATGAAATTGGGGCTGCTGAAAGCTGACGATTGACGCGAGTGATACTCTGTCCAATCGCCGCAACTGCAATACCAACCCGACCAGCCTTTTGATACGCGTATCCACCCAAGCGCCCATCGATGGACGCCTCTTTCGCCGGTGTCGGCTACTTTCACCTCCGGAATAAGGTGCTTACATCGCCCCAACGCACTACAGTTGCCGGGCAGGGACGGGATGTTCAGGTCCCTGGCGACTCCGACCAAATCCAGCGGAGTCGTTGGGGCGGGCGATTGCAGATTGAAATGTGCCGACACTGCCGTAGGCGGCGCCTGGCCATTAATTGCAGATTGCAGATTGGAAGAGATGCCAAGCTTGGCGAGTTGGCCGCAATATTTCTGCATGCGGCGAGCTGCTTCTCTGAATCGCCACGGCGTCAGATGTCCGCCGCGCTTGATGGATTCAGCGCAGAAGGACAGGAATTTTGCATCGCCGCTGTTGAAGCCGACGCGGTTCCGGGAAACGGCTTCCTTGCGCTTCTGTTCAAACTCGGTCTGCCGGTCGTAGAGGGTCGTGATGCACTCCTCCAAGAGCGGCTGGTCGGTTGTGATTGCCCGTTGCAGGGCGCCCTGGGCTTGACGTTGACTTGTGGTCATGGTAGAATACCTCTTGCTTGAAGAGTTTGTCATCAACGGCGAGCATTAAACGAACGGAGCCGTTGATGTTAAAAATGTCGGACATGAAAGCCCGGCGGGTGATGGCTACACTCGCTGGGCTTTTTCTTTAGTTCGTTAG
>Ga0255047_10000090_pt1 | contig 59113 bp, 78 predicted proteins | sample JV7_2_1_MG_FD_183640 | JGI IMG/M metagenome (GOLD analysis project Ga0255047, IMG submission 183640) | Seawater microbial communities from Jervis Inlet, British Columbia, Canada - JV7_2_1 | ecosystem: Environmental > Aquatic > Marine > Inlet | place: Canada: British Columbia | collected 2016-10-06
GCTATCTGTTTGAAGTGTGGTGTTTTCGAGTCATGTTGCGAGGGAGAATGTGGCAGAGAAGTGGAGGAAGAATCACACACTGGATGAAGACAGCCTCTGTTGTAAGCTAGCCCGCACAGGGGGTCATTATGGAATCTATTGTTCAGGAGTTTCTCTCGAAACAATCTCTTCGCTCTCAGGGGAGGACGCTGTGCCCGGCATGTGGCCCGGAGCGGCGCAAGAAAAACGACCGCAGCTTGTCCGTCAAACTCGACGGGGACACTGCCATCTATCACTGCCACCACTGTGAGATTTCTGGTGCAGTCCAGCTCTGGGAGCCAATGCCAGAGGCAGCTCCTCCGAAGAATCTGAGTCCCTTGTCGGGGGCACAGCTTGAATACCTCGATGGTCGGGGCATCTCTGGGCGGGCAGCCGAAGAATGCGGGCTGATCTCGGGGGAAGTCTATGTCCAGTCAAGGGGGAAGGAAGTCCCTGCCATTGGCTGGGTCTATCGGAATGCCGATGGATCACACGCGACCAAGTGGAGAGATGGGACCAAGTCTTTCACTCAAACCGGTGCTGCCCGGTCACTCTGGAGGATCGATCAGTGGGATGGTGGTGACCTGATCATTTGTGAGGGAGAGATGGACGCTACTTCTTTTGCTGAGATCGGGGTGTTTGCCACGTCCGTCCCCAACGGAGCCCCATCTGCGAGGGTTGAGGATCTGGACTCAACCAAATTCTCTTATCTGTGGGATGCCCAGGATGCTTTCAAGCGGGCAGATCGGGTCATCCTTGCCACTGATGGTGATGCTCCGGGCAAACTCTTGTCAGAGGAGATTGCACGCCGCGTAGGAAAGGCTCGCTGCTGGCAGGTCGAGTGGCCAGATGGGTGCAAGGATGCGAACGACACGCTGATCTTCCATGGCGAGGAGGGTCTAAGGAAAGCACTTGATGATTCCACACCGTGGCCTGTCTCTGGACTTCGGGATGCCTCCGCTTTTCGAGAGAAGGCATTGGATCTTTTTCGAGATGGGATGGATCATGGTGTGGGGATTGGCCTACTAGAGCTGGACATGCTTTACAGGACGAATCCTCAGACATTGACTGTCTGGACAGGGATTCCCGGCTCGGGGAAAACTGCGATCCAGACTTGGATGGCTTCTTGCTTGGCTGACAAGGGCTGGAATGTTGCTGTGTTCTCTGCGGAGACTCCGACTGAGATCCATTTGCTCCAGTTGGCCGCGTGTCATGTTGGAAAACCCTACGAGGGTGTGAAGAAAATGTCTGAGGCTGAGCTGGGAGATGCCTTGGACTGGGTGGATACTCGATTTGTTTTCCTAGATGAGTCGGAGACAAATATCTCTTCGATTCTGGACCGAGCCCACGCTGCTGTCATGCGAAACGGAGTTCGGCTTTTGGTCATCGATCCCTACAATTTCATCTCGCTGCCGGAGGAGGGAGTGGGGGGTATCAACAAGATGCTCGTGTCCCTGAAAAATTTCTGCGTTGAGCATGGGGTTGCAATCTGGTTGACTGCCCATCCACAGAAACAATTTCGCCAGCATGATGGATCAACCCCACCGATCACCGGTTACTCCATTAGCGGGAGCGCGGGATTCTTCAACACTGCGGACGCTGGTCTAACCGTGTCACGTTTGTCAGATGGCAAGACGATGGTGAGCAACTGGAAGTCTCGCTTCCCATGGGTAGGGAAGCTGGGTGATTGCATTCTGGACTTTGATTTTCGTAGCGGGGTGTTTTCCTCGCAGCAATTCTCGGGGGGGAGTGATGATGGATTCGATGATTTTTGACCTGCTGACAGAGGAGCAGAGGGAAAAGTTCACGTTGATCAAGGAAGATGAAGACCTTCGCGGGGTGATCCAGCGTAATCGGATCCAAGACCAGACAGTCTTCGACTCGATGCTGATTGATTACTTGATCGAGAGTCCACAGCATGAGGCTGCCCATGAGTTCATGGATGCAACATCTCGGTCAGGGATGGGGACGCGCAGTCCATCTTTGGATCCGGGGAATGCGACTCCGGCCTATGCGGTGGCAGCGCAGATGGGTCAGCGCCGGATGGCTTTCTCTGTTGGATACCGAGCGATGGTCGATTCGGCGGGAAAGGATCCGGCAGACCTGACCTTGTTTTGTGTGAATAATATTTATTATTTTGATAGAGCGAGAGGGCAGCACCAGATCGGCAAGCTGGCAAAGGCAATCTCGAAAGCACTTTGGGCATTGGCGAAGTGTTACGGGATCTCAGCCCGGAGAGATCCGAGAAGGATTCTCCGGGCTCAAGTGGGCGCTAGGTAAAAAAAAAGACGGGGCCAGGGCGTTAGCCCCAACCCCGTCTTCACAGGAGGACACATAATGTCCTCTATTAGAATACCATCGGTCCATATTCTGTCGAGTCGATGTCGAATTCTTCACATGGAGGCGGGAGACCCTCATAATTCCCAAGGTCTGCCCCAGTGAAATGCTCCATGGATTCCCAGTTGGGGAAGTAGAGAAGAGCCGGGGCAATGCCCCCAGCTATACACCCACCATCTTGCATCATGAATATCCATGGAGGACCGGGTAGATCTTCGTTCTCCGCTGACCAAGTGAGAGCGATTGCCATCTTGGCTCGACCCTTCCGATGCACGTCAAACATTGGGTCCACGCTCTCTCTTGATGACAGAGTTCACTTGTCTCTCGATCCACTCTGGATCCTCCGCTCCGAGTCTGCGGAGTTCTTCCGCAACATCTCGCATCGCCTCCTCTTGGCTCGTTGCTTCGCAAGCAATCTGCCGAAGGTGGAGGTCGATGTCTGACATGACGCTCACTTCTTTCCCTTGAGATGTTTCCTGAGTATTGTGCAGATCAGGTTGCTCAAGCTTCGTTCGCTTCGCTCGGCTTCTTTTCGCAGATCATCTTTGAGCGTGTCCCCCTTGGGTACGCTGATCACGATCTGATTCCACTCCATTGCTACTTTCCTTTCTGGTCGCAGAGAATGCATTGCTCTCTCGCTACCTCTCCATCTGAATCAAGTGCGACCCAGACACGTCCACTACCATCACACATCGGGCACTCTTCTGTCTTCGCGGCTTCCATGGATTTCACCTCTTCCACCGTCTTGTTCCTCCTACTTTTCCGCCACTCTGGTGGTGGAGTCCTTCTTCATGCTGTGACCCACGGATCCTAAATCCGCATGACTTGCATTTGGGTTTCCCCTTGTGCTCATTCTTTTCCGAAGAGGATTTCCGTTGCTTCTCCAAGTGACCTCCTTGCAAATGCTGCCTTTTCTCTAGTTTTCATGCTCATAAAGGAATTGGTTGCAATCTCATCGAGAGTGTGGATTGCGGAGATGATCGCTGCCGTGATGAAGTCCTTCTCCTGTTCGCTCACAGTATTTCTTTTTCCCTGAGTGCTTCCAGCAGGATTGATTTCAGATAGGGACCAACTTGAATCCCAAGCAGGTCTGCCTCTTCTCTCACGGCATGATAGGCAGCCACCGGCATCCGCAGCACCACCTGATGATGATTTCCGATAGGCTTATTGCCTCGTTTGCGATGCAATTCAGCGCCCCGTATGACAGTTTTCTTTTTGTTCGGCATATTTCCTCTTTAAATTACTTCGTGAATGATTGCTTCGATTGTGAAAAATGCGAGCACCAAGGTGGAGAGAGAGATGATTGTCCCAAGCACGACAATGATCAGCTTACTTATCATGTTCAATGAATTCCTCTCGGAATGCTTCCAAAAAAGTGTGATCTTGTCCTAGATCCCCAATATTAATCTCCCCTCGTCCGTACTTCTGGACAGCTTCGGCGAGAAGATCTGCTGCCTTTAGTATTTTTACCATCTCTTCCATTTTTACCATCTCTTTGTACACGGGGTTTACTCCAGTTTAAGTGTGTTCTTCTCTACCAGCAGAAGACCCGAGAGATCTCTAAAACTTGCCCTCACGTCTCGAAAGAATCTGATTGATGAATTCGATTATCTGGACTTGAAGCACGGTCTTAGTCTCCTTCCATTCCTTCGAGTAAATCTTCGAGTAAATTCCGTGCGGACACCAACGATGAATCATCTTGTCGAGATCAGCGAGTTCCGTTTCGTCCATCTGCCCGTCCCTCTTCACCGATTCTCGCGCCAGCCGATAGGCTTCGCTCGCATTCGTATCACCCTCTCGGTTAACGAAGAGTCCGTAAAGCTTATCCGCCTTCTCCACCACCTCTCGCAGCGCGGCGTTCTCCTCACGGTATGCCTGGATGCTTGTGTCCTTGACTTGCGGTCTCATCTACTTGTCCTCCTCAAGCATTCTGACAGATTCTTCCTTCGCTCTAATCAACTCGATCCCTTTGTGGATGGAGTCGATTAGAGTGAAGGCAGCCACCTTGTCTTGGATGTGAATGGAGTGGTGATGGTCGTAGTCCTTGGGATCGATCCTGAGAGTGATGCTCTGCTTCTCGCTATCGCCCGGATAAATATCTCGGACCTCGATATCTGTTGCTCTTCCTACATGGAAATTTACAGTCGTAATCATGTCGTCCTCCTGTTAGGCCAGTATTGCACACTGGCATTGAAAAGCAACAGCAACACCTCGTTACTGTTATCGTGGTGGGCGATGGGCCAATAACCCTTCTTGGCCCACGGCCCATTCTCATTCAGCGGGGAAAAACCCAGTGAATTCAATGAGTAGGGAGAAGCCCCTCAAAAATGGGAGCAACTACCCGCAATATTTTTTCAGTCAAATAGCCAAGATTCTTACAACGATTGACTACAAAATATTTTTCCCTAGTCTTCGATCAGCCGACGGTCGAACTCCTCTTCTAGTTCTTCCTGCGTGCAGTCGCCTTGCCTCTCTCCAACCTGCTTCTCTCTGAGGTTTTGCACGAATCGGTCGGCGTCTATCTCGTCCCGGGACCATCGCTTCTCTCTCCAGACAGAGAGTCGGTCCTGCTTCTCTCTTCGGAATGCTTCCGCATCGTGAGGTCGAGTCTTGGCTGACCCGCAGGTTCGGCATCGGCTCAACTCCACCGTTTCTTGAATCACAGTCACAACCACAAGCCAGCCATCATCTCTCTCTCCCTCAACCCTGTACTCTCCAATCGTGTCATCCCTTCCCGTGCCTCGGGTGTTCCTATCCCACCTAGGTCTGGTGCTTGTAAATGAGAAGTCCCGATACTTCATGTCTCCCCCCTTCTCTTCTTTGAGGTTTGAATTTTCTCATTGAGTTCTCTCGTGAAGTATATCAGTGCAGCGTCAACACTTCTGCTTGAACGTGAGTCGAAGAGTGCGTGAGGAATTGTTACATCGGACCATGCGCCGCAATTCCTCGCAAACTGAATCGCTCGTGGATTTGACACAGGGATCAGTCCAATCAGAACATCCCACACAAATTCCCCTTCATCGTTAGTCGTGTTGATGATTTTGTCCAGGGCATATTGCATGATGGGGACTGACCCCCTCCCCCAGAACTTACTGAAGCAAGTCCAATGCATCTGGACACTCTTCCCCTGGAAGTTATTCAGCCAGCAAGCGATGGCTGGTTCATTGTCTGCCATCACAAGGTAGAGGATGTTGTGGCCAGAAGTGACTGAGAAGAGGAACTCCTCCCTGGAGTTGACGGTTCCATCCTGAAAGATCGACGCAGCGACTCCGTCTGACACCATCCGGTCGTAGAGATCCATGACATGCGAGTCCTTGAGAGTGGGAACACCGTCAATTTTTGTATAGGGAATCAGGTTGACTCTCAATCTACTTGTCCTCCTAAGTGCATTCGTATCTGTCTTTTCGATATTGATTTATCTCATGCTTCTTATCATTCCAAGTCCGACAGACTGCGCACCAGAGGTCAAGATGAACGAGATCTTCTCTAGCCCAGTCAGCAGCGCATCGTTGTCGGCAAAAGGGTGGCGTGTGATTCAACTTCAAAATCCTCTTGCATTTGATGCATCTCGGATTGGATAACTCCACGCACTTCCCCATCTACTTGTCCTCCTGTGTGATGTTTGTGATGGTGCCCAGGTTGGCGGCTCCCCGCATCAAAAAACCCCAGGGACCGTGAGCGCTTAGAAGAATGTCAATCCTTCCACCCTTCGGTCCTTTTAGTTCGACTGTGAACGTGCCAACCTCTACAACGGTCAAGGAATAAGGCTTTTCCCAGTCGCTGAGGCGGTCTGTTTTGATGGTGACATGCTCGCCGGGTTCAAGGTCAGGGAGTCCATCTTTAAAATAAGTGCGTCCGTCTCCGCTCACTCGCAACCCCCACCTGAGAAGTTTCCCCCACCTGATGAGGTCATTCGGTTTGACCATGTCATCTACTTATCCTCCTAGGATATCTTTGTAGCGGCCCAGCATTCCCCATATCTTCGCCACGGTTTCATCGTCCATCTCGTGATACACATCAGTGAGTCCCTCACTTTTAACAATGATAGAGAACTCGTGACCATTGAACCCGTTGTCTAGCATGTCCTCCACTCTGTTCTCCAATGCCCGCTGCGCTTCGTTTAGCTTCACGCTCATCTACTTGTTTCCAGCCTTCGTCCGTTGCATCCCAAACTTCGCCCCCTGATTGTCCATCATCAATTTTATGCACAGCTCCTTTTCCACTTCGGCGTAGTGGACATACTCAAAAAAGTATTCAACTCGTACATACTCATCCCGGCACCACTTCACGCGATAGAGATAGAACAGGAGTCCACGAATCCAGTTGGGGCCGAAGTCCTTGCCTGCAATTCCGTCCTGATCCTCCACGTTCCAGCCGGGGCCGATGCGAAGTAGGTAAAGAACTCGGTAAAGAATATTTTTAATCATCTACTTGTCCTCCTTGATTTGGAATAAATGAATGCAAGAAACACAATCGATACAGTCAACATGATGGCAATCGAAGGTTCCGGCACGTTAACTGGAGATCCCCAATGGGATATCTCTCCTCCTTCTCCGATAGATCTAGCTCTCACCAGTGCAACAGCGCCGGGTAGTTCTAGTTCTACTTCAAAGCAGTCGTTGCAGCTTTGGACTGTATTGGTCTGGCCTGCTGGCTCCCAAATTTTAGGACGATGCGCTGGTCCTCCGGGTAGATACTCAAATTCCCAACCCGTAATGTTTTCGTTGTCAGGCTGATACCAGTGGATAGTGTGTCTATGATCTGTCACTTATCTACTTTTCCTCCTCTTCTCGACGCTTGGCAATGCACCAAGCGCATACCGTATCGGCCTCGAACTCTACGCAGTTGACGCGACACTCCTCGCACAGTCGGTTCCTTGTACTTCCAACTCTCATCAGCTTGGAGTCCTTGTCTAGTGCTTCTTGCACTCTTTCCACGTCTCCGGGTCTTCCAATCTTCCTCGCAATGGAATCGTGGCTGAGACCTTTTCTGGCTAGCTTGATGATTCTTTCATGGGTGTGATGCTTGCTCATCTACTTGTCCTCCTTGAGTGCCAAGGCGTCTTTCGTGAGGTCAGTGAGCAGGAGGGATTTGGCCCTCTGGATTTCCCGCCTGGGAACATAGTTAGACTTCGTGTCCGGGATTGGCGTCGATAGCGTGACGATGTCATTAAGCACCTGTGCCATTTCTACGTAGCTTTCGCGCAGATATTTGACATCTTCGACTACTCCACGCTTCGGTCCAGTCACTTCGCCAACGGCAGCAGCGTGCATCTTCGCAATGAGGTGGCAAGCGTCCTTATGCTCACCCTTGAGCCACGCCACTTCCGTCTTCAGATATTCAATTTCCTTGTCCATCTACTTGTCCTCCTGTGTGTGAGAGAGGGGAGGGGGGCTATCCCCCTCCCCTCCGGCTCAGATATCGATCTGCACTGCATCCCCAAAGGGAGGCTTGTTCTTCGTCCACCTTCCACCCGTCTCGAAAACTTCCTCCGAAGATGCCCAGAGGATCGGGTGTCGAGTCGGCTCACCGTAGCTTCGGCATTCGAGGTCGGTGAAGATGATCACCGCATCGGGCCTTGCGTTGGTGTGTCGGAGCCAGTGGAAGATGGGCTCGTAGTTCGTTCCGCCACCGCACTCCATATCAGTGGGCAACTTTTCCTTCGGTCCCAACTCGATGATCATCTCCTGCTGGATGACATGATTGAAGGGGACGATGGTGATCTTCTGGATCGTAGTAGCCCCCCGGATCTTCTCCAGATGAGAGAAGAATGCCTGATGCTCAGCCCTTCCAACTGATGAGGAAATATCCTCGAAGATCATCAGATGCTGGAGTCCCTCCCGGATCTCGCCCGGCAGGTACTGTCGGTAGGACAGTGCGCGCCGATCCAGTCGAGACCAAGTCCTCCCGATGGGCTTGCCCACCTTGTGGATCCACTTGGCGAGGTAAGCTGACCAGTCCATCTTGGGTCGGGTGATCCGATCAAGCGCCCGCCTTTCATCGGGGCTGCCCATCTTCCCTACATCCTTCGCAGCCATCTCTCCCTGAGAAATTGTGTCAGCTAGATCTCGGAGACCTTCCTGCTTCTGGCCTTCGGTGAGTTCCTTCCCGTCTTCGTCGGTGGCATCCCAAACTTCGCCGGGTGCTTTCTTCGGTGAGGGAGGAGCTGACTCTGGGGGGGCAGGTGCGCCGGGCTTTCCCCCATCGATCTCATCTCCCGGCTCATCCCCCGGCCCATCCCCGGACTCCGGGAATGAGCCATTGCCGGGCTCATCACCGGGCTCATCTGGAGAATCGGGGGGCGGCGGCGGCGGGTCACTTACGATGCGACCGAAGACCTTCTCTTCTGACCAACCCCGGTACTTTTCATCGCAGTACCAGTCACCGGGGATGGGGAAGCCCGCATCCTTGAGAAGGAGGTTGATCACATAATCACAGGCAATATTCCAGAGATAGTGGTCACGGTTGCCACGCCGGAACTGATGCCCCAGCGCAACGTGCGCCACCTCGTGGAGGATGAGCGTGTGTCGCGTGTACTTGGGGAGGCTCAGGCAATACTCAGGGTTGGCGAAGATCCTGCGACCATCTGTTGCGGCAGTCTCGACCGGCCTCCCCCCGTGGCTGGTGCAGACCAGCAGCTCCAGCTTCATGGCGACCAGTGCCCAGAAGGGCTGTTCGTCCAGTGCTTTGATTCGGATTGATTCGAGTTCAGTTTGGAAGTCCATTGTGTCTCCTGTGTTGAGAAGGAAGGGGGGGCACTCGCCCCCCCCTCTGCATCATCCGATGACTAGATCCTCATTATCCTTGAGGAACTGGGCGTACTCTGCTGACGCATTGGCGAAGTCCTTGTGAGAGTTCGCTGCCTGCTTGAATCCGAAGACTGCGAACGCCCCGTCCAGTCTGCGGAGGTACGTGATGACTGCATCCACCCGTTGAGTAGTGAGTGTCTCACCCTTCCTAGCCTGAAGGTCCGCGCAGATGTTGCTGATCACTGCGTAGTTCGCCGAGAGTGCCCCATCTCCAGAGGGGATATGAGCCGTTTCGGGTGACTCATAAATGTCCTCGACGCTGGCCAGCTCCCCTCCGAGTCGGACATATCCAGAGAACTCGATGTATGCAGCTCTCCCGACCAGCCCCTCGCCGTGTCGCCTCATCGTGCCATCGGACAGACCCTGCCAGAGTAGGCCGGACAATTTGTGCCAGCTTCGGAGGCTCGGCCTAGCAAGTTCCTTCGAGTTGTAATCAGAGCAGTGGATGAAGTTCCTCTGCCCTTCGGGCTCCGACTTCACCCATCGCAGGAATCCAGTAATGAGGGGGTGGATCTTCCCGTCTGCCCATTCCAGCCAGCGAGGAAAGATCTCGGTGATGATATCCTCATGAGTGATCTCGATGATGCTGAATCGATCCAGCAGTGACCAAGTGATCGGGTTGCTCCCGCAGTTGGCTTCGGGCGGGTTCGTTGCGGCGACGAACCAGACATGATCGGGGATCTTGTGACCTTCCAGCTCACGATCTTGGATCAGGCTCTGGATGGCAGTCTGCTGATCGTCGAGACTGTTGCCGATCTCATCGAAGAAGACGCAGACCCCGTCATAATTCTCTGCGCCGGGAACGTCCCCAAGCAGCGTCCGTTTAATCATCGTTACCAGTTCCCCCTTCTCAAAGTCGGGGACGTTGATTCCTCCAACATCGATGGAAGGCGTGCGGCCAAGGATGATCGTGATCAGCAGGTTATTGATCGGCTCGCAGAAGCCGCGAACCTGGGCAGTCTTGGAGATGCCCCGGTCCCCGATGAAGAGACAAGGCGTCCCCTCCCCGTAGATCCCGTTCGTCTGGGTCTTCCGAGAGGAGGCGAGCAGTTCGTTAAAATCGAGTGACATATGTTCTCCTGTAAGTTGTGGGCGCTATGCCCCCTGGCTAGCTGCGGTTCCCGAAGTTCCCAATCCGGGAGAGCAGGTCCTTGGCATCTCGGTGGACTTTCTCCCGGAGGTGAGAGTCTTCCCGGAGATCCTGAGCATCCACGGTGCAGATCTCCCGGATCATCTTCTGCCGGACCTCCTCGACCACCGGATCATCGAGCAGGTTGAAGTCGCTAAGCAGGTCTGCGATCTCCCTGGCATTGGTGATGATGGAGTCTCGGAAGGATCCCTCCCTACCCCCATCATATTTGTTGACCTCCACCAGCCGCTTGAGGACTCCCTCGACACGCTCGGTGACGTGAGCCACCGCTTTGCGGACCTTCGAGGCGGACTGCTCTTCCAGTGCCTGACGCACCCGATCCGCATGATCTGCGGAGAATCCAGCTCGGATATCCCGGCTGGCATCGGGGACTACGTTGATCTCGTAAGAGAACACGCACTTGGAGATGAACTCATCTCTCGTCGGGTAGTCCGAAGCGTCGAAGAGTTCGCCCATCCCTCCATCGGCTGCGCCCATCGCATCGCGTCGGATGATTCCCTGGAGTCGGTCGGCAGCCTCGATGGCGAGCCTCTCGCACTCACGTCCATGCATATCGAGGACGCTGAGCAGCTCCGGCAGTCGGGAGTTCAGGCAAAGACGATCCGCGCCTTCGGTCCAGGGGAGGGTGACTGCCACCCATTTCTTCCGGCCCGTTGCCCGGTTCGCCGAGAGTTCCGCGAGTGCCTCCTTGAAAGTGTGCGTCACCACTTTGGTGCGCCGCTTGTCGGAGTCCTTCTGGTCAGCCAGCTCCCTGCTGGCATTTTTCTTGGTGCGGATTCCACCCGGCATTTTCGTGTGGACATTCACCAGAGTTGCACGATCCGCGAGTCCCTTACTAGGCATGTTGCCTCCTGTTTTGTCTCGCTGTAACACGGCGAGACGGTGGGTGTAGTTGTAGGGAAAAATATTTACTGGTCAGGTGAGCATCTAGGGGATCAGCGATCCATCACCCCTTCCCTTGTGCTTACGCTTCCGCGTGTAGCCCTTGGCACCCTTCTTGGTGCCATGCTTCCCGCCCCGAGGTAGCCGCACCTTGCGACTCTCCCGGCGCAGGAACTTCGCCAGATCGATTTCGATTTTCATCGTGTAACCCTTCTGCGAGAGAGGGGGGGGGCACCCCCCTCCCCTGCTCCTACCTAGTTCCTGGCATACTCCCGATCGCTGGGTGCCGATTCATGAGGGGAGATGCTATCGCGACCTGCGAGAACATCGGCGGCATAAGCCACCCCCTCAGCGGGGATCGAGAAGAGCGCGGATACCGCGCAAGTCCCTCCACTGATGAGTGTCACCGGGAGTCGGAAGATCAGGCCCACGATGGTATTTCCAACGCTGGGCGTGCGATCCCGCCGATCTCCCACTGCCCATCGGGCCAGCTTGCAACCTGCCCAGCTCACATTGTCGAGCGAGTCGGCAGTTGCGTGTGAAGTGATGGCAACTCCATTTGCCACCTCCTGCGATCCAGCGATGACTACATCGCCGATCACCTCACCAGCCGAGGGCTGGTATCCATCGGCACTCGCCACCGTAGCGAGCACCATCGAGAGAAGAGTGAGTCGGTACATGTTTCCTCCTGTTTTGGGTTTCCACTGAAGCCCTCGGAAGGGCTTTTCGGCGGGTCACCAGCCCGCTGCTCGTCAGAGTGGATCGGATGCTCTCGCCAGCTCGGCAGCTTCCCGCCAAACCGTCCCCAGTTTCCCGGCCATGGCTTCGACCCCCCGTTGGACTGCCTGTCCAGCGTCCGGGTCGGAGAGGTCTGCCCGGTCGAACTTCTCGAAAGTCGCCTCCAGCTCCACCGAGAGATCGTGGAGCGCATCGTGTACCGCGATGCTGGCGTCGGAGAGTTCGTCGAGTTGGGTTTGGTTCATCGGATTTCATCCTCCAAGTGTTGACTATCCAAGAATCGGATAGCCTCGTCTTCGTCAGTTGCCATCTTCCATTGCAGTCCGGTAGCCAGCCGGTGGTGATGGAATCCCTCCATCGGGGTGCCGCGCCCTGGGCATGTGATTTGAGTGGCTTGAGTGTCTCCTGGCAGCTCGCCCCGAAGGGGTCATGGCCCGCCATGCGGTGTTTCGTTTCGCGCCTACTTGATGGCTCTCCCCGCCCAGCGCGGCGGGGGTCATGGCCCACTGAGGAAGGGTCGCAGCGTGTCACCATTCAGGGTTTGCATCTCGCCCCGACTGCCACTGCCATCACCGCCGCTCGCCTTCCCTGTCACCATCGCCCTCCGAGGAGTAAGCGACCTTGCCCGCATCTCCCGGGTTCATAATCCCCGAGAGGTAGAGGGAGCGTGACATCCCCGGCGAGCGCCGGGTTTGCTTCCACCGATTCCACCATCTTCGCGAAGTCGCCGATCCGGTCGAGTTCGCCGCGAGTCGCCTCGCGTTGGGTCTGCCATGTGAGAGGTCTGGAGGAGGGTCGGTGCGTGCCAACGGCATTGGGGGCCGAGTGAGAGATCGAGCCCCGTGCCTTCGCACCTTCCCTGCCAGCGTGAGCGGGCAGTCGCTGTCTCGGTGTGTCCTCCGCGGCGCGATCCGGGTATCGCCGCGTGGCCGAGTCCGTTCTGTTTTCCCCCTCTCTCCCCGAGAACCTCGCCCCGGTGACACAGTCAGTATCGGTCATAGGAGACAGAAGTCAATAGAAATCGTTACAACAGGTAATAATAATTCGTAGGTATCGACCCGCGTCGGGGGCTGAGCGAAACTCAGCGTAAGAGGTAGGGGCGATGGCAGGGGTCGAAGCCAGGGTCCGGGGAGGCAAGTCCATGGTGGAGCAGGGGAAGGCGAGGTTGACCGAGAGGCAGAGGGCTTTCGCGGATAAGGTGATTGGGGGAAGCCCAACACTGGCGCAGGCTTACCTCGAAACCTACGGCGACAAGGATGGGACCAGAAAGGCGACGAAGGGGCAGAAGAATGAGGCTTCGAGGCTCTGGAGGAGCCCTTCTGTGGTCTCCTACGTGGAGAGCATCCGCTCCAGGGTCGAATCTGCCCAGTCCAGGCGAGCCCTCGGTCAGCGCCAACGGATCACCGAGGCCCTCTGGGTGGAAGCCCAGCATGCGGGCAAGGCCAGCGACCGCATCGCAGCGCTCAGATTGTTGGGGCAGCAGAGTGACGTGGGAATGTTCAGCGAGAAGCTGGAGGTCTCGCACCGTGAAAGTGAGATCTCCGACGCCGAGATGGTTTCTGAGATCGAGAACACGTTGCGGGAAGCACTGGCAGATCGTGAGACCAACACCATCGACGTAACGCCAGCACACGCTGAGCAGGTGGAAGCAACGAGCCAGCAGCAGGCTGAATCCACCTAGCATTTGTCATGTCGGGCCTCAGCCCATGGCGGCTAGCACTGGTCAACCTGGGCTAACACCAGCAATGTACGTGCATGGCTAACGCAACAAGTGTGATGCTACCCCCCGGGGATGCACCACCCCCCACCCCCCCTTACGCGCAGGCCCGGGGTCGTCACCCTTACACACTATTTCACACGTACAATTCTGATTTCACACGTACGATTCTGGATTTCACACATACAATTCTGATTTCACACATACACTAAAATTTTCTTCATTTCGCGAAAGCGAAACTTTCCCGGTGAAACTGCCCCAAAGCCGAAATTATTTTTATTTTTTTTTAATTCCAAACCATGGTGTAAGTATGGGTCCCCTATAGGTTTTTAGGAGACTGCCCCCAGGGGTACACCGTTTAGGGACAAATTTATAGCGTGTCAAGGTACCGAATGTGCTATGGATACCTACGGTTCTGACCCAATGGTCGCGTAGCTACTAGGTCGATCCGGTAATAACTACACAGGGTAGTAACTTGTAGTTTTCCAGTAGCGACTACACAAGGGCAGGCTAGAGCCTGCCCTCATTAGCCAAGAGCGATCTGGATTAAGGGGTGTTACCGGTTAGAAAGAGGCCGGAGGTACGCCTTGGATCCGCTGGATCGTATTCATGAATTGGACCCCGAGACTTTAAGAAAAGTCCATGGGTTGGTTCAGAGGCTACAGGAGCTTCGGAAGAGAGAGAAATCCCAGAAGGACTACTTGGATTTCGTTGGCAGAGCTTGGCCTGCTTTTATTAAGGGTCGTCATCATGAAATGATGGCAGATGCCTTTGAGCGAGTTTCCAATGGGAAGTTGAAGAGACTCATTATCAACATGCCACCCAGGCATACCAAGAGTGAGTTTGCTTCTTATCTTCTACCTGCATGGTTCCTTGGGAGGAACCCGGACAAGAAAGTCATTCAGACTGCCCACACGGCTGAGTTGGCAGTTGGCTTCGGTCGGAAGGTGAGGAATCTCGTAGGCGCGGAGGAGTATCAGGAGATATTCCCTGGTGTGGCTCTCCAGCAAGACTCCAAGGCTGCCGGTCGGTGGAACACTTCCGCTGGCGGGGAATACTTCGCGATTGGAGTGGGTGGGGCGGTTACAGGGAAGGGCGCTGACCTTCTGATTATTGATGACCCACATAGTGAGCAGGAGGGTCAGTCTATAGATCCCTCGGTATTTGACCGGACGTATGAATGGTACACGTCTGGACCGAGGCAGAGACTCCAGCCGGGTGGGGCGATTGTTATCGTCATGACTCGTTGGCATAAGAGAGATCTCACCGGTCAGATCATCCAGTCTTCTATTCAGAGAGATGGGTCGGATGAATGGGAAGTCATCGAACTCCCCGCCATACTTCCTTCTGGGAATCCGCTGTGGCCCGGATTCTGGTCAAAGGATGAATTGGAGAAGCTCCGAGTCGAGCTTCCCGTTTCCAAATGGTCCGCTCAGTACCAACAGGATCCGACATCCGAAGAAGGCGCGATTGTAAAGAGGGATTGGTGGAAGACATGGGAGAGAGAGAAGCCTCCCGAATGTGAATTCATCATCCAGTCATGGGATACGGCTTTCCTCAAGACTCAGCGGGCAGATTTCTCTGCCTGTACAACATGGGGAATATTCTACAGAGAAGACGATATGGGGAAGAACACCGCCCAGCTTGTCTTGCTCCACGCCTATAAGGAGAGACTGGAGTTCCCCGATCTCAAAAAGAAGGCGTTCGATTTGTGGCAGAGATGGACCCCGGATGCATTCATCATCGAGGGGAAGGCTGCCGGGATGCCGCTGATATTTGAACTGAGAAATATGGGAATCCCCGTTCAGGAGTACACTCCCTCTAGAGGGAATGACAAGATTGCCCGAGTCAATGCTGTGGCAGATCTCTTCGCATCGGGAATGATCTGGGCACCGGATAGAAGATTCTCGGAAGAAGTCATTGAAGAGTTTGCTTCCTTCCCTTCTGGTGATCACGATGACTTGGTGGACTCCTCGACTCAAGCCCTACTGAGATTCCGTCAGGGTGGATTCATTCCCCTGCATACGGATGAGAACGAAGAACCCTTCCGTTCAGTGAAGGCAGATTATTATTAGTCTATGCCGGGAGAAGAAAAACTCGATCCGACTTTGGGTGGCATGTTGTACTACCACCCGGATACACCGGTAGAAATTTCGGATCAGTTCTCCGCTCCAGAGGGGCAGCAGTATCTGAGGAACATGCAGCAGTTCCTCGGTCTATTAAACCGGGCGACTCCAGAAGGTTATGTGTGGAGGAATAATTCTGCTTATCGAGATTGGGGAAAGGCTCATCCCGTAAAGCCTTCTCATGATTTCGTAGTCAGGAGATCCGACTCGATAGATTCCGATTCCCCTCCGAAGGAGCTTTCTGATTTGCTCCCGGGAATATATGAGAGCGCAATGCGCTTGGCCCAGCACTCAGGAATGAGGGCACAGGGAACTGCCCATGGAAGCGGCCCTCACTTGCATACCAATGCGGGTCCTACGGCAGGATCGAGATTGGATGATGAGGAGTTGGAAGCTTACCTAGAAAATATACGCTCTCGATTTTCCCAAGGGAAGTACCGTAGCGGTGGTCTGATCCGTGATGGTTACGGAAGAAACCTTTTTTGAAAAAGGATGAACCGTGGCAGGCATACCGAAGAAAATTGCCGATCCTCTGAATCTTCATAAGATGAGTTCCCGTAGCTCTTGACCGACAGTGGCCCCACGGGTCGGGAGTGGGGAGATCTATCTCGCCACGTAGAAGAAATCCGTCACGATATTCGTAATATGCGAACGATACTTGATGGATATGTAGAGTTGATCATCGATTTAGAAAGGCGTTGTGCAAATTTGGAGACGAAGATCTACACGTCTGTTGGTGTTTGTGCAGTTTTATTTGGATTGGTTGGTTCCTTAATTAATTGGTTTTTCTAGGAGCAATAGGAGGAAGTAATGGGTAGAGGGGCAAAAGAGCAGTACAGTTCACAACCCCGTTGGGAAGGGTTGATTCAGAGAGGAGGGCAGCTACAAGCTCCCCTTCCTGGCCCGCGGATGCCCGGTATCGTGCACGATCCGACTTTGCATGAAGGGCAGCAACAAGCTCCGGCTTCTCCTTGGTCTGGATTTGATCCTGGGCTGAGTCGAGATCAGTTCAATCAGCAGATGATGAATCGGCCCGTTATGACTCGGATGTATGACACTTATTCTGGGAATGATGTTTATTCCCAGCAAAGAGATTTAACGGATGCATTCAAGGCTGGAGAAATCAATTCCAATCAGTGGCTCCAGAGCGCACAAGCGCTGCAAGATACTTATGGAGTTGAGACTGCTGCTCCCAATCAATTCGAGTATCTAGATCCTGCTGCTCAATTGTCGCAGCAACAGGGAATTATGAACCAGTACCAGCCGTTCAATCCGCAGGGCAATTATCGAGATCAAATGCGTGGCCAGCATGGCGGCAAGCGTGGCGGGAAGGGCGGTGGTTAGAATTGGCGATTGAGAAGGCTCTCTCTGAAACAATATTTTCTCCAGATTTTGAGGAGGAACGAGTTGAAGTTGAGATCCTGAATCCAGAAGCAATCTCTGTTAATACAGAAGAGGGCGGGATCCTTATCGACTTTGATCCAGAAGAGGAGCACGTGGAGTTCGGTGCAAATCTTGCCGAACACATGGGCGAGCGAGAGCTGGGCCGACTCTCCTCGAATCTGATTGGTTCGTTTAATTCGGACAAGTCTTCCAGAAAAGATTGGGAAGACTCTTACCGGAAGGGACTCGATCAGCTTGGATTGACATTTGATGAGAGAACAAGTCCATGGCAAGGGGCTTGTGGGGTCACTCATCCGATCCTCTCTGAAGCAGTGGTTCGTTTCCAGAGCCAAGCTATTGGAGAGATCTTCCCATCGGGGGGTCCGGTTAAAACCAAGATCGTTGGTCAGATGACCAGCGAGAAGACCAAGCAGTCTCACCGCATTGAAAATTTCATGAACTATCTGGTGACAGAAGTCATGACGGAGTATCGGCCAGAGACGGAGAAGCTTCTCTTCAGCCTCCCGCTTGCTGGCTCTGCCTTCAGAAAAGTTTACTGGGATCCGAATTTGAATCGCCCTTGTGCGATGTTCATCCCTTCCGAAGATCTCGTAGTTTCTTACGGAGCATCTTCTCTAGATACATGCGAGCGTGTCACGCATGTGATGAAGAGGAATCGAAACGATATTCGGAAGCTACAGTTCAGTGGCTTCTACAAAGATATTGATCTCGGAGAATCCCTTCATACAATGGGGGAGATCCAAGAAAAGTACGACCAGCTCACTGGAGAGAACCCTAGTTACGAGTCGGACAATCGACACACTATCCTTGAGATGCATGTAGATCTGGATCTGGAGGGATTCGAGGATGAATGTGGTGGAGAGGAGACGGGGATTGCACTTCCCTATGTAGTTACGATTGACGATTCGAGTAGGAATATTCTTTCGATCCGAAGGAATTGGTTTGAGGAGGACGAGAAGAAGCTCCGAAGGAATCACTTCGTCCATTATGAATATGTTCCTGGCCTTGGATTTTATGGCTTTGGTTTGATTCATATGATTGGCGGGCTTGCAAAGTCCGCTACTTCCCTCCTCCGTCAGTTGGTAGATGCAGGCACCTTGAGCAATCTCCCTGGCGGCTTGAAGGCTCGCGGTCTTCGGATTAGGGGCGACGATACACCTATTTCACCGGGTGAGTTCCGAGATGTGGATGTACCGGGGGGTGCTATTCGGGACAATATTTCTTTCCTCCCGTACAAAGAGCCCTCGAATGTCCTCTATCAGCTTCTCGGAAATATCGTTGAGGAGGGAAGGCGCTTCGCTTCGCTGACGGATTTGCAGATCAGCGACATGAACCAGCAGGCTCCGGTGGGTACGACGCTGGCTTTGCTGGAAAGATCCATGAAAGTCATGGCTGCGGTTCAGGCCAGACTCCATGCTTCCATGAAGAGGGAGTTCAAAATCCTTGCGGACATTGTCAAGGATCATGCCCCACATGACTACCCTTATGATTTGAAGGGCAATGAAGTCATGAAGATGGATGACTTCGATGACCGAATTGATGTCATTCCGGTATCGGATCCAAACTCCGCGACGATGGCTCAAAGGATCATGCAGTACCAAGCGGCATTGCAGCTCGCGAATACTTCCCCGCAGATGTACGACCTCCCTCAGTTGCATCGGCAGATGCTTGAAGTTCTTGGGATCCAAGATGCGGACAAGATCATTCCCTTGGAGGATGAGATACCTGCGAGAGATCCTGTTGAAGAAAACATGGATATCATGAATGGTGAGCCGGTGAGGGCTGCGATGTGGCAGGATCAAGAAGCTCACATTCAAGTTCATATGGCTGCCATCCAAGATCCTAAGATGATGGAGTTGCTGAGTAAGTCTCCAAATGCAAATTCGATCCAGGCTTCCGCCGCTGCCCACATTACAGAGCATGTTTCATTCCAGTATCGGAAGGAAATCGAGAAGCAGCTTGGGGTGGCCCTTCCGCCTCCGGGCCAGCCTTTGCCGGATGATTTGGAGGTTCAGCTTTCTAGGCTAGTAGCAGATGCGGCAGGCCGGTTGCTCTTGAAGTCTCAAGCGGAGCAGCAGCAGCAAGTTGCTCAACAGCAGGCGCAAGATCCTATTCTCCAGATGCGAAGAGAAGAGCTGGAGATTCGCAAGGCAGAGACTCAGGCCAAGATCATGGAGTCTGCGGAGCGTCTCAAGTTCGACCGGCAGAAGTCGGAAGAGCGAAACGAAGTCGAGAGAGAGCGCATTGATTCTCGCGAGCGAGTTGAGGGTGCGAAGATTGGTGCAGAGCTTTCATTGGAAGCCCAGAAAGCAATTGCTGAAGGTGAAGAGATCTCTTCCCGAGAAAGAATCGAGGGCGCAAAGATTAGCGCCAAGGTCTCTGAGCTTTTGATGAAAGAAGACGACCGCGATTCCAAGGAAAGAATCGAGGGGGCAAAGATCGGTGTCAAGCTTGGTGAGAGGTTGAGCAACCCAAGTGGATAATTGGGCGGAAGCCTTCGTATCCAGAATCACCGAGCTTCGCGACCAGCACGCAGACCACTTGATAAGTGGCAGTGTGGACTCCTTTGAAGACTACCGTCATTTGTGCGGAGTCTTGAAGGGTCTGGACGTAGCAGTGCGTGAACTGAAGGATCTTCTTTCGCAAGTGGAGGATGACTGATTTTATTAAATGGAAAAACGTCTAGCCAAAATAGACGCACGGGGAACGATGGCACCCGTTAATCGCCGTCTGCAAAGGAAAAAAAAATGACTGAAGCGATCCAATACAGTGATCGTGAACCGGAACGAACTGCAACGAAACTTCCTGATCCTTCCGGTTATCGATTGTTGGTTGCATTGCCCGAAGTGGAGGAGACGACAGGGGGAGGCATTTACATTCCCGAGGAGAGGCGCGATGCGGAAACGGTCGCAAGTATCACGGGATTTGTTTTGAAGTCTGGCCCCGATGCTTATTCCGATGAGAAGAGATTCCCAAATGGTCCCTGGTGCAAAGAAGGGGATTGGATTGTGATGCGCGCATATTCAGGAACGCGACTCAATATCCACGGAAAGGAATTTCGGATTATCAATGATGATTCGGTGGAAGCCGTAGTCGAAGACCCGAGAGGAGTGTCGAGAGCATGAGTGCGCCGCTTGACGATCTTATGGGGAATTCACTTACGGAGCCCATTGTCAAAGATTCCGGCGAAGAGATTGAGGTCTCTATCGTTGAGGATTCTCCTGACGAGGATGTATCCGGGAGTCATGATGACGAGATCCAAGAAGTTGGGGGTCGGGTCTCAAAGCGAATCAACAAGCTCAAGTACGAGTTTCATGAGGAGAGGCGTTCCAAGGAATCCGCCGAGCGGATGCGCGAAGAAGCTGTCAGTCATGCACAGCGATTGGCGAACGAGAACGAAGAACTCAAGGGGTTGATTCAGAGAGGAGAGAAGGTTCTTCTTTCTGAAATTAAATCTCGTACAGAGTCGGACCTAACGAAGGCAAGGGAAGAGTACCGGCAGGCATACGAGGCTGGGGATACTGACGCCATTTTGAAGGCGCAGGAGTCCTTGACTCGCTCTCAGTATGAAACTGAAATGGCCTCTCAGTACCAGCCCGAAGTCTCACAAAGGATCCAGCAGCAGCAAGCTCAGCAGCAAGCTCAGCAGCAAGCTCAGCAGCAAGAGAAGCCTGTAGATCCGAAGCTTCAGTCATGGCTGAAAGAAAATGATTGGTTTGGAAAAGACGAGGAATTGACCTCGTTTGCTTACGGGGTTCACGAGAAGCTCGTAGCGAGAGAGGGTGTAGACCCTCGTTCGGAAGAATACTACAAACGGATTAATGATCGGATGCGTAGTGTTTTTCCAGAAAAGTTTGGAGTTGAACCGGGCGAGGAGGAGCCCTCTGCCAACTCCAGAACTTCGACGGTAGTTGCCTCGGCCAGTCGGTCTTCAGGCAAGCCGCGCAAAGTGCAGATGACCTCTACCCAAGTTGCTCTCGCGAAGCGGCTGGGTATTACGCCAGAGCAATACGCCAAACAGCTCCTGAAGGAGGTTCGGTAATGCCGCGCACCGAGGATACTCGGAGTCGAGAGACTCGCGAGGAATCAAAACGTGAAACACCGTGGAGCCCCGCTCCTCTCTTGCCGCAGCCTGATCCCAGACCGGGATTGGATCATCGGTATGTGAGGGCGTCTATGAGGGGCGAAGCCGACAACATCAATGTCTCTCAAGCTTTGAGAGATGGATGGGAGCCGGTACTCGCAACTGACTATCCCGAGCTGATGATTGTGTCAGATCGTGGCAGTCAGTATCCCGATAACGTCCTGATAGGTGGTTTGCTTCTTTGTTCTCGCCCTTCCGAAATCGGAGAGCAGATCAGAGCGCATTCCAACAGAGAGATCGCGCAACAAATGGACGCGGTAGATCGCAACTACTTCAGAGAGCAAGATCCGCGTATGCCGATGCTCAAGCCTGAGCGAAGCTCGCGGGTTACGTTTGGCGATGACTAACGGTAGAAGGTCTACTGAAGGCTATCGTCATATCTTTTAGGAGATAGCCAAATGGCTTATGGATTTCGTCCTGTCCAGATGGGCGGGTCTCAATACAACACTGGGGGGTTTGTGAAACTTCCCATCGAGGATGCCCTCGTGGGGACTCCCATTTATAATGGTGGTCCGCTTGCCTACACGGTTGCTACGGCGACTGCGGATACAGGCATTAGTGCCAACGACACTCCGCTCGACAACGATTTGTCGGTTGGGATTCTTGTTGGTGCTACCTGGGTCAATGCTGACAATGAGCAGAAGTGGGGACAGTATTACGACGGCAATTCCGGCAACAAGACCGGTAAGGCTTTCGCTTTTGTTGCTCCGCTGGAGAATACTATTTTCCAAGTTCAGGGCAGTGCTGCATGGGATAGGAAATATATTGGTTGGTTGAATCTGGTTGCGGGATCGACTGGATCAACCGCAACTGGCAATTCCAATATTTCCCTGACTCTCGCTACGGCAAATGGGGGCAATGCGTGTGTTATTCCCATTGGTGTTCTTGAGAATGGGAACGAGACGACTACAACCCCTGACGTGCTTGTTCGGTTTGCCGCTATTGGCATCTCGACAGTCCCGTTGATCTAGGAAAGGAGGTTAATCATGGCTATTTCACGAGCACAAATGATGAAAGAACTCCTTCCTGGGCTGAACGCTTTGTTCGGGCTGGAGTATCAGACTTATGAAGATGAGTCTGCGGTGATCTACGAGACGGAATCTTCAGAGAGAGCCTTTGAAGAGGAAGTCAAGCTGTCTGGTTTCGGTGCTGCGCCAGTGAAGAGTGAGGGGTCGGCTATCACTTATGATACCGCCCAGGAGCATTTCACGGCTCGGTACACGCACGAAACCGTAGCGATGGGCTTTGCGATCACGGAGGAAGCAGTCGAAGATAATCTCTACGACTCGGTTTCTGCGCGATACACGAAGGCTCTCGCGCGGGCGATGGCTCACACCAAGCAGGTAAAGGCAGCGTACCCTCTGAACAATGCCTACACATCCGGCAACTTTGCCGCTGGGGATGCGCTTGCTTTGTGTGATACACACCTGACGGTTGATGGGGGAAATAACAAAAACCTCCTGACTGTTGCATCGGATCTCAACGAGACTTCCCTGGAGCAAGCCGTGATTGATATCGCGGCCTTCACGGATGATCGTGGTCTTCTGATCGCAGCGCGCCCCAGGAAGCTGATCGTGGCTCCCTACAACCAGTTCGTTGCTACGCGAATTCTGGACACGGAACTCCGTCCCGGAACCGCAGACAACGACATCAACGCCATGCGGACGAATGGCACTATTCCCGATGGGTACAGTGTCAATCACTTCCTCACTACCGCGAACAAGAAGCGATGGTTCTTGATGACGGATGTTCCGAATGGCATGAAGCACTTCTCCCGTACCGCTCTTCAGACTGGTATGGATGGTGACTTCGATACCGGCAATGTTCGGTACAAGGCTCGGGAACGCTATAGCTTCGGCGTCAGCGACTTCCTGGGTATCTTCGGAAGTGGCGACATCTCTTAGTTGCCTGGGGGGGGCGGGGTAAAACCCGCCCCCTTCTTTCTTTACAACCAAACTCGCCAGACTTAATCAGACAGCACGCGGACTGGCGAGGTAGATGCGTGCATCGAGGTAAATGAAAATGGGACAGACTACGTTCAGTGGTCCGATCAAAGCTGGGAACATCTTCAATACGAGCGGTACGACTCTTGGCGAGGACGTTGCCAATGTTGGATCGGTTATCATGGCGCAGAGTGCTGCTATTACAGAAGCCGCTGCGTCTGCCAGTGTTGACATCGTAATCCCTGCGAATAGTCAGATTGTAGATATGTTTGTTTTGATACAAACTGCGTGGGACGGTGGTACGAATACGATTGACGTTGGTGATCGTTCTGATACCGACCTTTTCGTTGATGGACTTCCGGCCACTGTCGTCGGAAACCACAGGGTAACTGCTGCGACTACGGGAACTGAGGCGAACTGGAAGGATGTTGGGACAACCGATGTGGGTCTTTCGGTAGATTCCGTTGCCAACGGATCGGGCACTGGCGTTCTCACTGTTCTCTACATCCAGAACAATAACCTGTCGTAATCCACTGGGGGCACCTTCGGGTGCCCCCTTCCTTCTTTAGGGGTTCAACGGTGAAACTTCTTGTTTTGATTCTGTCGGTGGTGTTTGCTTCTCCAGCATTTGGGGGTGCCGATGCCGATTCTGGCAAGTCTTGTTCGGATGCTGGTATCACTGACTTCAAAACTTGGATGGAGGGAGATTGTACTGTTCTTTGCGAAGCTCATACTTCTAGTGATGCTTGTACTCCAGATGAAGGAGTTTTGGTTGGATACGGTAGACATAGAAGAATTAGAAGTGTTTCTATAGAGCTTCAGGAGAGCGACTGTACTGCCGGTGATGGAAAAATTTACGCTCGGTCTAAAAGTGCCGAATGTTCGACCCCGGCTGATTGCCCTTGGCACTATATCGGGAATCTAGATTTGGATGCGACGGATGATACTGGAATATCGTTGATTTCCATTGATGGTATTGCGGCTGCTCCTCTTCCGTACATGAAGGCTGTTTTTTCTAGTGCTGTGTGTAGTAGTGGTGCGACGATCTTGGTTCACAGGAGAGGTGCGCTCCAAAATGACTAGGATGTTTTCGATTGTTCTGATTGTTGCTTTTTGTTTGGTTTTCTCTGCTTATGCTGGGGATATATTGGTTATACCTAGCACTAGCAGTTCATCTACTGATGCAGCAAGCCGTTCTAGTTTGCTCCAATTGCGAGAGGTTGCGGTTCTTCCTAAGCATAATTGGAATGTTGACAGAAACGCTGTTCCATGGTCTTCGCTGCCAAGGCTGTCTAACGTGGCGATAGATGCAGATGATGCTACGGACAATACGGTTACAATTACTTCGCATGATATGCAGACCGGAGATGGTCCGTTTACTTTTTCGTTGATTCAGGGTTCCAATGCAAGCGGAATTGCTGGCAATGTAAATTATTATCTTAGAGTTTTAGATGCGAATAGAGTCCAGCTATATATGGATTACGCAACTGCGATGTTGGGTGTCAATTCCGTTTTGGATCCAAACGGTCAGTTGACTGCGGGTTCCAATGCGATTGAGGGTGTTACGTCAAACACCTGCACGCATGATGGGACTACGGTTTGCACTGAGCATACGACTTGTAGTGCTGCTGCTCCCAGCGCCCCGAATGATCCTCCATCTATTTGTTATATGGCACCCCAACCCATTGCGTTCCAATCACCCGGAGATCAGGGTGAGTTTGTGATTTATCCTACCAATATGTCCCAGTCGAGGGGTATGAATAACAATACTGGTGGAACAGGCAGGGATGGGAGCGATTGTTCTCCAACCGGTTCTAACTGTTTTTGGGGTGCGAGTTTCACTACAGGATCTGCATCGGACACTACTTCATTTGGGACTATTGCATATGCTGGCGGCAAGGATGGATATCACAATGGTGATATTGCCTGTGGATTGCAGGGTCTCCATTGCCGTGGCTCTATGACTATAGAGGCTACAAGTGCAACCCAATTTGGTGGTAGGCTGATGAATTGCGATGCTGGTTATGCTGGCTGTGGATCTCAATCCGTAACTTGTAATGCTAACAATGAATTGGTTATTGCTTTTTGCGGGACAACAGATTGATGGTGGTTAAAAAATGAAATTCTTCCTAATCGCGATTTCTGTGGTTTTCCTTTTGTTCCCAGCATCTTCTGTTGCTCAAGGGTATTTCACTGTTGGTCTAATTCCTGATACCCAGAATTACAGAGGCATCGGTTCAACTGCCGATGGTGTGAATTCGATCAAAGAGCAGATGAAATACCTCGTGAGGAATAGGGATCGTCTTCATCTTGCCGGTGTATTTGGTCTTGGTGACATTGTGAGTTCTGATTGCACGGGAAATGTGGAGTGTGCATACGTTACGACCGAAGCAGATTGCAACGCTATCCCTACTGGTGGTGATCCAGACTTTGGTGGATGCTTGTGGAATTCGGGTAACTCGACTTGTGGTCCGCTTGTATGTGAATCCACGGTGGATAATCGCTGGGAGAATGCATCCAGGGCTTGGGCTTTGCTAGGAGAAGTGGATTCCTACAATAATGCCGAGGGTGCAGGAATTCCCCATAGTGTTCCTCCGGGCAACCATGATTGCGACGAACCTCACAAGTATCGTTGTTCTGGTACTAAGTTTTGTCCCGCTGGTCCGGGTACGGCTGGTAATGAAGAGTGTGAGGCTGCCGGAACAACTGCTTGTAGCGATGTCGATGGGTCCAACCCCCCCGCGAAAAACACTTGTTGGGTTGCTGGCGATGCTTCCAATTTGAATGGAAACCCAACTACGAGTTCAAGCAATTGGACTCAAGCAATGAAGTATTTTAATGGATATGACTACCCGGTAAGTGCTTCTTATCGACCTGCGAATAGGTGGGGAAACTACACTTGGTATGGCGAGCAATTCGATCCTGCTCGTCCTAGCAGCTATAGGTTTTTTACTGCTGATGGTATTCGCATGATCAATATTAGTCTTGAGTTTAGGTATTCTTCTAATTACCCCGCATCGTATCCTACCAATCCAAATAATGGCGAAACTCTGTTGGAATGGGTTACGGATATTTTTGAGGATAACCCAGGTCTTCCGGTTGTTTTTTCAACCCATCACCAGTTGGAAACAACTAGGAGTGGTTTGTGCGCCGATGTAGATGGAAGTGGCGATAGGCACGGGACAGACAGTGCCTCTGGTCTGACCAATTATGATGTATATACAACCAACCATGTTAGTGGCACTTATGGCGTTGCGCTGAGGAGTGGGGTTTTCCGAACTGCCGATTGTCAGTTTTACGAGGAGGATCATGCTGCTGTCTATCCAGATGGTACCACTTTCTATACCGATGGCACCGCCAGGAGGGACGCTTGGATATGGACTAATTTTGTTGATGTCACAACTGCAGGTATAGCGGGTAGGGTGTGGGGAATTTTCAATGGTCACTACACTTATGGAAATGCTCAAGCCTCAGTTGTGACAACGATGTCTGGTCCAAAGGGTGGACAAAAGGTGTTTGAGTCTTTTCAAAATTTCCAGGAATATTTTAATGCAAGTCCTCCCGGTTGGTTCACTCTAATCACTGTTGATAGGGCTAAATCTGAATTGAGGAAAACAACGATATCACCCCATCGTGGTGATCTAATGTGGAGTCCTCTGAGTGATACGGAAAAAACACCAGTGAACTCCGCAGATGCAATTGGTGGCGGGGCAAGTCCTGGCTCTGCGAACCCGATTGATCCATTCACCCACACTATAAGTGGTTTTACTTTGTCCAATCTGACGGAATGCAATGATGGCTTGGATAATAATGGCAATGGTCGTGTAGATTTCCGAGGGGAATCTGCCGATCCAGATACACTCTGTTGTACTGGTTATGATGATCCTACGGAGTGTTAGACACCTTGGCCTTTTTTTGATGCTCCCTTTCTTTTCTCTGCCTGCTTATTCTGAGCAGGAATGCTCTATTTCTTATCTTGGTAGGGATGCTGAGCATGTCCCCGATGGTGAGCCGGGCGGTATTGATGGCGTGAAGAAACATCACTCTGCCTACGGTGAGAGGCTGAGTGGTGATAGTTATATGCGTAGAAATGTCTGGAACCTGTATATCCCTGTATTGTTGGATGCAACTTCATATTTGGATAAAAGAACTCCAGCTATCGATGTGTTCAGGGTTAATTGCAAGGACTAGGCAATGGACTCAACTCATGTCTCTTCATACTTCAAAGAGAGTGCGAGCGGGGAAACCGTTGATGTTTATGACGGACCCTGCACATTCAAGTCTGTTTCTTTTTCTTCACCCGATTCGTCTATTTACATACAAATAATTGATGGATCTACTGATTTGTTTAGAGTATATGGGGGGAACTATCCTCAATATGGTGGCGTTCCCAATGTTGCAACTGCTCCAGCTTTGGGCGTACGGATTAGTGAGTCACTTAAATTCAGTGTACCTGCTTCAGTGTCCGTTAGTTACGTTACGATTGTGTATCAATAAACATGGAGCGAACTGGGGTAGATTGCGCTTTTAAGTTGATCAACGATGCTGACGCGGTTACTGCATTTGAGTTGGTTCCTGAAGGAGGTCGGGTCCGTCTCTATTCTGCAATTTGGTTCCCGTATATGAATCAATCATCATCGTCTGTAGTAAATAATATGTCTATACAGTTTACAAATGGTCAATCTGGTGATGTTTTGTTTAGGGTTGGATTTGGTGCTGGTGCTGTTGGCTTAAATCCTGCCCTGTTTACGCCACCACTTAGCTATTTGCCTGTTCCCAGGAATGGTATTTTATTTGATAATGGAATATGGGCTCAGGGAACTGAGGACAATGCTTCCAACGGTGGTGTTCTTGCTGTTTCTATTACCTATCAAGGTGCGGGGAGTTCAGTGTTGTGACTTCTCCCATTTCTCATGTAACTGGGCAAACTTGGTTGGGTAGTTCTGGTTCTTATGGAGATGGGGACTTCGTTTCTGTGTCTAGCAGTACGGATATTCCCTCCCAGTTGTGGTTGCGTGGTTTCCATTTAGCCTGTGCTGGAGTTAGCAATTTTTCTAGTGGTGGTATTACGTTTGAGGTCTGGGATGGGGATGATGGATCCAAGAAGTTTGAATTGGGTATTGGGTTTTTTTGTTGTCCAACGTCTATGATTATGCCAGAGGATTCTTACATTGACATTGTTGACGGTCTTTATGTTAGGTCTGTTGGTGCTTCGTTTGGTGGTATCCCGATTATACGATCCTGCTATTTGACGGTATTTTATACGGCATGAGGGTTTTAACTAAATCTTCCGTGTCTTTATTTGAAGCTACTTCGGCTGGTGCAAGTGATTCTCAAGTTGTTCCCGCTGGTTCTAGTTGTGTCGTCCGTGGGTTTTCTGCTGAACATGTCGGACCCAGTAGTCAGAGTTCAAATGCTGTCATTGAATGGAGGAATGGAGATTCCTCTGGCCCTGTGGGTATCAAGTATCAGATGCCGTTCTTTGGTTCCTTTAATATAGGAGTCTCATTTGGTAGCAGGAATCCTACTCATTATATCGAGGTGCCCGGTATCGGCGTGCGGTTTGGCGATGGTCTGCATTTGAGGGTTACAATTGATGTTGGTTCTGGCCTAACGGTTCTTGTTACGACGATATACACATGAGTAATGATTATTACTGCAAGTCGTCTTTTTGGGAGTTGTCGGATGGCAATACCGAGATAGCCCCTGGGAGACTTAGGCTTTTGTCTCTAGTCGCGAGGCGTTCTGTTCTTGGTACGGTGGCTGGGGTAGTCAATGACGTAAAGCCAGTTGTTTTGCGTAATGACAATTCGACTGGTGAAATGAGGTACGGGTTTGCTGTTCCGGCGGGTTATGCTTCGATTGGAGCGCAAGATCCGGGGAGGTGCCAGGGCGCGGTGCCGATAGACATTGGTGGAGACGGAATTTTGTTTGAAGATGGTATGTATTTGGAAATATATGACGATGGGAAGCCCGGTGATACGACTGGTACAGGTACAAAATGTTGCGTTGATGCGATCACGTTCTTCTACAGAGAGTCATGAAATTGGAAACAGTGTCTACGACAGCATTCTGGAGTGGTATGAGTATTGTCGGCACTGCTATTGGCGCTTCTTTCTTGTTTGCACTCTCTCACAGTGCAGAGCCAAAGCACCCAGATTCTGCGTCTGAATCAGATGTAAATCAAATTGAGATTAAGCTGGAACGGGTGGCAACGGATGTTGAACACAATAAGGTTTTACTGGGAGACTTAAAGGAAGAGATTCGCGAGCTGAGGGCGGAGCAGCATGAGTCCAGCATTGAGATTTTAGAGGCAATTCGCAATGGCGATTAGCGATAGTTACGCATTCAACCCCGATGTTGGGGAGATCATGGAGGAGGCATACGAACGTGCCGGGCTAGAGCTTCGGTCTGGCCATGACGTTCGGACTGCCAGGAGAAGCCTGAACTTCCTTACATTGGAATGGCAAAACCGAGGCATCAATCTGTGGACGATTGAGGAGAAGTTCATTGAGACTGCTTCTGACGGCACAGGTCTGACTACGAATCTTTTGATCAAGGACAATGCGGCATACAGGCTGGCTACGGGAACGATATCTCTCTTGGATATGGTCTTGCGGACTGGAGACGGGAATTCTACAACGCAAACTGATTATGCGTTGAACAGGGTTTCTGAGCCTACTTATGCGACGATCCCCAATAAGCTCTCTTCTGCAAGGCCACTTCAATTCTATCTTGAGCGAAAAGAAATTTTGAATATCGGCAGCTCGACTGATCAGTACGATGTAATCAACCTGTGGCCGCGTCCCGATAGCTCGACTAAGTACAAGATCAAGTATTGGAGAATGAAGCGGATCGCGGATGCGGGGAATGCGGGTAATACGATGGAGATTCCTGCGCGTTTTCAGCCTGCCCTAGCGGCTGGGCTTGCTTACCACATTGCTTGCAAGCGACCAGAAGTAGAGGGTCGCCTCCAGATGCTGAAGGCAAATTACGAGGAAACATTTTTACAGGCAGCCGAAGAGGATCGAGTGAAGGCATCCGCTCGCTTCGTGCCTTTTATTCCGAGCTATTAGCTTGGGGCAGCCCTTTGCTTCTGCGAAAAATGCGGTTGGAATCTGTGATCGATGTGGGTTCCAGTACAAGCTTCAGGAGTTGAAGTCTGAAGTAGTTGACCTGCATGTTACGGGTCTTCTGGTTTGTTATGAATGCTGGGATCCAGACCAGCCGCAGCTTCAGTTGGGTCGTTGGCCGGTCAATGATCCGCAAGCGATCAGGAATCCTCGCCCTCCCCAGGGCTTGGAGCAGAGTCGTTACGGAGGGGCCATTCGCTACGACTTCACCGACAGTGCAGAGGACTTTACTCTGACTCGGAATACTGGCGGCGGTGACGTTTCTTACGGGTCGGTTACCCATGATTCTTCTGCCGGTACGATTGTTTCAAAGCCGAATGATACGGCAGATGGTCGAACCCTGAATGGAATTGTCAGCCCCACGGTTAGTGTCCGAACCGCAGATCTAGTCGATGGAGTTCGTGTTCCAAGTTACGTCTATGTTCGCGTTCGTGTCAGGATTTCTGAGTCTGTTGATGGCTCTGCCCCATTGCCCGTTCCGTCTCCTAATGCGTCCTATGACGGGAAAATGTACTGGCGTACATCTTCTGGGGCGTATTCATTGAGTGCTAGCTCTGTTTCTAGTCCTGACTGGAATCAAATGGGAGAGCCGTATCAAGTTCTTACTTGGGATATGAGTGATAACGAGGATTGGCTGGGTTCAAGTGGCACTGTTGTGACTGGACTTTACTGGATATTTTTTACGGGACTTACGAAGTCTGGCGAGTATGAGATTGATTATGTCCGATTCGAGAAGGAGTGAGCGATGCCGAAAGTAGATGGTACGAATTTTGGTTTTGGTCAGGCTGATAGGGCGAAGGCCCAGAAGAGATCGGAGGAAACGGGAGAGCCCATTTCATCGAACAAAAAGCCACACGAGTGGGATCTGGTTCATAGTTTTGGGGATCGTCGTATCCGGTCAAAGACTCGTGGTGTTGGCTCGGCGACTAGAGGTTTGGATTTTTACAGGGACAAGGATTGAGACATGCCTAGAATGGTTGACAAAGTTACCGGCGAGTTGGTTGAAGAGCTTGATTACAGTCCAGAGGGAATAGCCAGGGGCCAGCAGATGGAGGCAGAGAATGAAAATATTGTTATGGAGAAGACCCAGTACTACAGCACTGGTGGTCCCGTGAGCTTTTCAAATGAAAACAGGAAGCGGGTTAAAACTCGTGGAACTGGAGCTGCGATTAGGGGTTTGGACTTCTATGAGATTTAATTCATGAATTACGGCGAACTGGTCACAGCAATAAAAGACTATTGCCAGAATTCAGAGACAACCTTTGTCAATCACATCAATGATTTCGTCATTGGTTCTGAAGACAAAGTGTTTATGTCGGTTCAGATGCCTTCCTTTTGGAAGAGTGAGAACATTGCTGTTTCGGATTCTGCTTCTTCCTACCAGTTGGAAGCTGGCGTGATCGATATTCTGTCTGTTCGTGTCAATGAGACGGATGGATCCACTGGTTTAGTTGATAAGGGGCCTGTCTTGTACTTGTATAGAAAGGATTATGACTTTCTATATGAGGCATACCCGGGGGACAGCTCGGCCCTGAGTACTGGAGTTCCTAAGTATTACGCAGTCTCTTCCGAGTCCGTCTCTTCTTCAAACCCGCGAATGACCATTTTGATTGCCCCGAGGCCAGCGACCGGTAAGTCATATGCGATGACTGTGGATTATTACGGAAAGGTGGATACCGATTCCATTACAAATGGTGGCGACTCAAAAGAGACTTGGCTTTCGGTTACAGCACCGGATGTTCTTTTGTACGGGTCACTTGTCCAGGCTTATACCTTCATGAAGGGAGAGCCGGATATTATCCAGATGTATGAGAAGCAGTTTATGGAGGGTCTTGCTCTTCTGAAAAATTTGGGAGAAGGAAGACAGACAACGGACGCTTATTCTCAGGGACAAATGAGAACCCCTTCCGCTTAGGAACTAAAGATGGCAACGACATTTACTGACAACTATCAAATCAAGCTGATTGGCACCGGCCTAGAAGCGGGTACTTGGGGTACATCCACGAATGAAAATCTGAAGCGCATCGAGCAGGCTTTGGGTGGAAGCTCGATTATAGATGTTGTTACCCCTGGTGGAACTTCCACCTATACGACTGGCAATTTGGAGTGGTGTACGGCAGATACGGCTGCTGCTGGTGCGACTGGTTCCGAGGGGAGAGATTGTTTCGTCGAGTTTACAAGTGCGGCGCAAGCCACCACAGTTCAGATTCGCGGTCCTGCCGGTGGGGATTATACGGAGAGGGTTTTCTTCGTTTATAACAGCTCTGGGCATACTCTTACATTTAACAGCCATTCTGGTACTACAGCTCAATATGATGTTCTAGACGAAAGCTATGCGGTTATCTGCACACAAGGTTCCGCTGGTTTGAAGAACATTCTTTCAAAGTTGCAGATTGATGACTTGGTCTTCCCTGCGGAAGCGGACATTTTGGTGCCTGCTAGCACAGCAGCCGCACTTGAGATTGCCAGTGGTGCGACCAAGTACCTGACTGTTAATACCAGTACGAATGTGGTTGAGTTGAATACCGCAAGTGTTATTACCGGAACTGGTTCAGCGCAGTCGGTGATCAAGTCTAGTGGAAACCAAGACTTGAAACTTGAGACTGGTAATTCGACTACTGGAAGTATCTCCATTGTAGAAGGTGGTGGAGGGAATATATCGATTACTCCAGATGCTGCGGGGAAGTTAATTGTTGGAAATGCGAGCAATGCTGCGACCATAACAACTGGTGGCACCCGTGATCTTGTTCTCAATACTCATTCTGGAACGGCTAGCGGTTCAATTACGATTACTGATGCTGCAGATCAGAACATCCTGATTGCCCCGGATGGCTCTGGCAAGGTGATTGTCGGGAATTCCGGTGCTACCGGGAAGATCTCAACGGGTGGTGCCCAAAACCTAGTTCTTGATACCAACAATAATGCTGGGGCTGGAGCGGAGGTAATTGTTGGAGATGGCACGAATGGCGGTATCTCCCTGACTCCAGCGGGTACTGGAGCTGTTACGATTGCGACCGATGCCGTTATCTCTGGCACTGATGGATACATAGCGTTCAATACTTTGGCTGGTACGCCTTCAGATAGCTACGGAATAAGAAACAGTTCTGGAAAAGTCCAATCAAAGAGCGATGGCGGGGCTTGGGGTGGAATTTATAGTTCCAATCAAGTCACTGGTGATGGAACTTACTTTGAACTGTCTGGTATTGCTCTTCCCGGTTCATACGGCACAGTAACTACCCCCCATGGTTTTACTACTGTTCCTAGAATTTTCCAAGTTAATTTCGTTAACGAATCGACCGATGCAGAATGGGATCCCGGTGATGAAGTCCCTGCCGGAAACATAATGGGGTCGGCAGAAAGTGATCAAGGCGTAACCTACGGAGCGGACGACGAGAATGTTTTTGTTGCGTTTGGAAATGTTCTTTGGATCTTACAGAAAGAAGGCGCATTAACTTCGGGCAGATCCATTCAAATCGCTCGGGGTGATTGGACGTTTACTATAAGGGCATGGAAGTAGCTTGCTAAAGAAGATCCAAATACCTCCCGGCATCAACAAAGAGTCCACCCAATACGCGGCGGCAGGCTCTTGGTATGACGCGAACAATGTTCGCTTCAGGAGAGGTAAGGCCGAGGTAGTCGGTGGGTGGTCACGAGATGGGACTTACGATCTGCAAGGATTTGGCAGAGCGAGCTTTACTTCGCGCGACTATTCTGGAAATACTTACCAGTTTGTAGGTACGGACTGGAAGTATTATGCCATTGTTGGAGATCTTCCTTTTGACATTACTCCAGTGCGAGATAGTGGAACACTACCCGGTTCTACTCCGTTTTTTGCGGTTAAGGGAAATCCAGAGATTGTGGTTTCGGATGCATCTCATGGACTTTCTGTAAATGACTGGGTGGTCTTTACTTCTGTAAGTTCTGCCAGTGGCGGGATAACAGACGCTCAATTGACACAGTCTCACGGTTTTCAGGTTTCGACTGTTTACAGCGCAGATGTTTATAGTTTTTACCTTGTTGATTGGGATACGGGAAATCCAATTGAGCCAAGTTTTTCGGCTTCAATGGGTGGAACTGTTAATTATTCGTATAAAGAGCCATCTGGTGTGAGCACTCAGGTTTCTGGGCAGGGCTGGGGTGCTGGTGAGTACGGTTGGGATGCACCGGCAACTCCCTATGCTCTATCTACTTCAACCACTCCTGGGGAAAAAGCATTCGAGGGTACAGCGGATGGTAGTGGTCAGTTGGTTGTGCGTTTTTTGACCAGTGGTGTGCCTACGGTTGATGTGGATATTTCTGTTTATTTTACGGAGCTGGCTGGAACTGTTGGCGACTTGGATCTTCCATTGTTGAATAATAATTGGTGGAATGTCGATGCTATAGGCACCTCTGGCTCCTACACGGAAGTTACAATCACTGCCCCAATAGATCCCAATACCACGAATGAGGAGACGCTGACTGCTAGCGAAAATGAATTCTATGTTGCCGAGGCAGATGATGGTGGTTCTGTATTTGGTGCTTCGAGAGGTTGGGGGGATTCCTCTTCTTCTTCTACTGAGACCGGAACTATCCGCAGGGTGTTCATTGATAATTACGGTGAAGACGTAATTTTTTCAAACAGTGGCGGCGAGATTTACTATTGGGATTCAAGTGCGAATACTTCATCTGGTGTTCCGGTTGGGACCGAAGCGGGTGTAGCAAAGAGGCTTTCCGACTTTTCTGGATCTACTGATACGCCGGTTGTTGTGGAGAGTGTTCTTGTTTCCAAGAAAGACGGTCACTGCGTTGCACTGGGTTGTAATGACATTGGCGTGACGGATGGAACTTCAAATTCCCTCCTTGTCCGTTGGTCTGATCAAAATAATCCTTTTGATTGGACCCCATCTCCGACAAATACTTCTGGTGGTCAGGTTCTTCGTGTCGGCTCAAAGATCATTGGTGGGGTAAGTACCAAGGATGAGGTTGTAATATTCACAGACTCTGCTGTCTATTCGATGAGATTCATCGGTCCACCAGATATTTTTTCCTTCAACTTGATTACGCAGGGCGTAGAAATTTCTAGCCTCATGTCTGCGGTTAATGCGGCGAGTGCAGTTTTCTTTATGGGCACGGATGGTTTTTACCGATATACGGGATCTGTCTCACCGATTCCATGCTCTGTTGCTAATTATGTGTTTGATGATTTCAATGTTTCCCAAAGAGAGAAATGTTTTGGTGCAGTGAATTCCTCTTTCTCTGAAGTTATGTGGTTCTACCCGTCTGCCGATGCATTCGAGCCGGATCGCTTTGTGATTTTTAATTATGATAATAACTCTTGGTCTATCGGAAGTTTTGATATGTCCGAATTTTCTGAGGGTGCTTCAAGTTCAAATCCGTATTCGAGGACATCATGGAGGGATGCGATTATATTCTCGAATCCCATGTCCACATATATTACGGACTATGCCCCATCGACTTCTGCCGAGAACGATGCATTTGTTGGTGCTTCAGACTATGCCATTCCGATGGTTGAGAAATCTGCGGTCATGATTCATGAAAATGGAACTTCCGCCCAGGGGAATAGTTTGAGCGCGCACATTGAAAGTGGCGAGTTGGATATATCGGATGGAGAGAGGTTTTCCTTTTATTCTAGGGTGATCCCGGATTTGCAGTTGTTCAATGCCACGGATAGTTCTGCCCAGGTGACTGTATCCTTGGATAACAGGGATTTTCCGGGAGAGGCTTCTTCTGAGGGTTCTTCTACTAGTGTCGATTTTACGGTAGTTAGCCCGAACTCCAGTTCTACATTCACTCCAACTGGGAATTCAACAGCAATCCGGGGAAGGGCTCGTTCTGTCTCGATGAAGATCTCCAGTGATAGTTCTGGTTTTCAGTGGAGGCTTGGTGATATGAGGGTGGACATTAGGCCCGATGGTCGCCGCTGATGCCCATTATTTTTCAGCCACTCCCTGTCGCAGAAAGTTCATATAGTCGAGAGTCGGAGTCTCTATTCCGAAGGGAAGTGGAGAACTACCTTCTCCAGCTCTCCTCGGTGGTTAACGAAGCTTCTTCTGCGAACGATGGGGAAGCATCTGCTGCGTCCAAGAGGGAAAGTCTTCTGGCTGTCCCGGGTGGTGCTGTGGCTTACGGGGCTACTTGAGATGGCAGATCGTTATAAGGTCTTGAATCTCTTGAAGCTACGGGTGCCCCCCACCCAGCTTTTGACGGATACTCTTTATGAGGTTCCGGCTGCCGCGTTAACTCAAGTGGGTGGGGGATTGGGACCTGTAACTTCCCCGAAGGCTGTCTCTTCTCTTTATCAGACCTTGCTTACGAATATAGTTGTCTGTGATTCGTCTGGTGTAGCTGGGGTTGCGACAACATTCGATATTACTTTGTTGTCAACGAATTCTTCTGGCGATGCGACCACGACGTACTTGTTCAGGGTTACTGAGTTAAAGGCAAATAACACTCAAGTCTTGACACTGAATGCAACTTTATCTGCGGGAGATAAGTTGGTTGCAACTATTCCTACAACTGTAGGGGCAGAGGTAGATTTTACAGTTTTTGGAATCGAGATGATTACGGGCAGTGGTCCGAGGTAAAAGATGGCTGACGAATATTACGGTGGTATTGCGGACGAGCTAGCAAGCAAGGGTCGTTACGGAGACTCCATGCTTATGCATGTGAATCCGATTGAAGTAGAGGGTCTTTCATCCCTGGTTCCGATTACGAGGAATCCTCATACCGGTTTGCCAGAGGCTTTTTGGCCTTTGGTTATCGGAGCAGTAATCGGTGCTACCGTGGGTGGAGTTAGAGCCAAAAAGATGGATGTTCCTCTCTGGCAGGGAATTTTGGGCGGTGCAGCATTGGGAGCGACCGCTGGATCTGGTCTTGGTGCTATGGCTGCGCCTGCGGCAGTGGCTGCCCCGGTAGGTGGAGCTGGCACTGCTGCCGCGCTTACTGCACAAGGTGCAAGTGCTGCAAATGTTGCGGCTGCTAACGCAGCTTCGATGGCTAATATGAGTGGCGGTGTTTTGGGTGGGTCTGCTCTCCCTGGTGCTGGTGTTGTTGCACAGGGTAGCCCAGCTCTAACTGCCGCAGTTGTGGATTCGTTTGCTGGTGGTGCGAATGTTGCCCCTGCCGTGCAGGCTGCACAGGCTGCACAAGCTGCTCAGCCCTTGGTTGGTGCGCAGATGCAATCTGCGGCTGCTTCTGCTCCTGAGCTTGCAAGTACGTTGGGAGTAGACACTACGAGTAATCTTGTCGGGGGCAATGTGGATGTGCTCGCATCCCAGCCTCTGGCCACCCCCGGTGTGGACGTTTCACCTACGGGCGGTGGTATTGGGGATGTTGGTGGAATCAGGAGTGCAGTAAATTCTCTTGAGGCAAGTATGGGAGAGAATCCAATGAAGTGGGCAGCGGGCATCGCAGCAGCAAATGCTCTTGTGCCGCCGAAAGAAAAAAAGGAAGATTTCGGAGAGTCTTCGTTTGAGGGGGATCCCACTTGGAGGGATCGAAAACAACAGCCGCGTAGTTATTCAGGGGCTTCTCCTGGCGGAAGACAGCGTAGCTATTTCGGGAGGGTGTGATGGGAAAGAAAAAAAAGAGCAGAGCGCCTGCCTATTCGCCCCCCTCGTGGCGCAACCCAGATTTGGCGGATCGAGTTTTGGCTCGTCCTGTGAATGTCAGCACTGGCTTTGGATCGGATATATCTGAATCTCCATTCTCTGGATATATTTCAGATTATAGTTTGCCGTATTCCAGTTCTATCGGTGCTTCAAATTATAGCTCACCATATTCTAGCCTGTTTGGTTTTGGTTCAGTTGAAAATTTGAAAGGTTCCTACACGCCTTATCCTACCAGTTCGTCTCCTGCCAGTTCTAGCAGACCGGCCCAGCCTGAGTTGTTGGAAACTTGGGAGTATCATCCTCAGATAGGCAGCCCGATGCAGGCATCGAACCGCAGGTGGAGACCAGCGGAGGAGAGATACCGGCCTGAGTCTTGGACTTCCAGTAGTGATGGTAGGAGAGTTTACGAGAAACCTGTAAATGTCGGTCCTTCTTGGACAAGGATGATGGAGGGTGGGATGGTTCGTAGGTATCAGGCTGGTGGGATTATGGATGCGATGGCTCCCCCTGTGGAGATGGAGGCAGGCTTTGCCGAAGAATCCATTGGAGGAAGGGAGATGGAGGCTGGATTCGCGGAGGAGTCTGTAGGCGGAAGAGAAGAAGCAGTGATGATCTTCTCCGAGGCAGCAGAGGCTTTGCGTGGGGAGCATCCGAATCCCAATGATGCGTTGAAGAGATTTGTCGATGCCTTTGGGATTGATGCCCTGGAAAAGCTAAAGGTCACTCTTCAAACTGGTGACGGGATGAGCGACTCCATTCCCGGAAATATTGACGGAGTGGAGGATGTTGCTCTTTCAGAGGGGGAGTTCATTGTTCCAGCAGATGCAGTCAGTGGCATTGGGAATGGAAGTACGGATTCTGGTGCTCGCCGACTAATGGACATGATCGAGAATGTCAGGACGGCTCGCACGGGTACGCCCGAGCAGGCACCAGCGATAGAGCCCCGGCAGATGGGACTGGGTGGTTTGATCCGGCGGTGAACCCTTCGGACATTTCTATTACGCGGATTCCTGTGGAACATGTAAGCGATTACTGGGATCAAGTTTCGCTGCTTCTGAAGAAGGGCGTTGATGAGTCCGGTGGTAGGTATGATCTTGCCTCTCTTTATTCTCAGATCGTTCAAGGAGAGCAGCAGCTTTGGGTAGTTTTTGCCGTTTCTAACGAGATAGTAGCTGCGGTCACCACTCAGTTCTGCGTCTATCCATTGAAGACAAATCTTTCTGTGGTGTTCTGCGGGTCGAACGAAACGATGGGCGGGACTTCCGGTAATTGGAAAAAAGCTATGTCCGATCTTATTGATTGGGCTCGTCATCTTAACTGTGACTCTATCGAGTTCGATGGCAGGCGTGGCTGGCTAAAAGTATTTAAGTCTCTCGGTTTCAGGGAGAGCTACGTGGCAATCGAAAGAGAAGTTGGGGAGTAGTGGTTGTCTATTTCAGAAAGTCAATACGTCGTACCCGATAAAGACGCTAGTTGCCTTCGCTCAGTTACGCCATATGACTTAAGCGAGGATGAGGTTGGTTATTTTTTGCGTGCTGTCAAAACGCATGATCATGCTGGCGGTGTTGACAAGGTCGTAGAAATTATAAATTCAGGTCGTATGAATCTTTGGGTATGGCGAGATGGTGACTCAGTAGGTGTATGGGTAACTGAAATTACTTGTCACTTCGATGGAGAGACGGAGATGCTCCTATCGATGTTGGCTGGTAACAATATGTTGCAAAGTTACTTTGTCGCTTCGGACTTGATGGTTGATAAGGCCAGGGAGGCTGGATGCAAGCGTCTCGTTGCCTATGTCAAGCCGAATATTCTGAAGAATTTAAAGGAAGCTTCGTGGCGATCTGGAATTAATATGGATTTCAATGAACTCTATGTAGTGATTGCGAAGGAGGCTTAGGATGGGTGGCGGTGGTGGTGGTGATACCTATCAAACGAATATGCCAAAGTGGGCGATGGGAGCGCATAGGAGGCTCATTAAAGAAGCTGAGGAAGAAGCGTATGGTCGGGAATTCCCGGTCTATTCAGACCCTCGCGTCGCGGGCTTCAGCCCCTATGAGCAAGCTGCGATGGGTGCTCGTCAGCAGATGTTTGAGCTAGGCGATCCGCTTGGCGCTTTTGCGGCAGAGCGGGTAACTGCCCCTGGGTATCAGGCTTCGGAGTTTGATTTTGGGACGTTCAATGATGGGGCAAGGGAACAGTACATGTCCCCGTATATGCAGAATGTTGTTGAGGCGGAGAAGCAATCTGCATTGGATGAGTATGCCCGGCAGGGTATGAGATCGGATGCGGAGAGGATTTCTTCTGGTGCGCGAGGTGGATATCGGGAGGCTGTGGAGCAAGCGCTGGGCAGATCTCAGCAGGCCAAGGTGATGGGGGAGATCCAGGCAAGGGGATCTCAAGCTGCTTTCGAGAATGCTCAACAGCAATTTGAGAGGGATCGTGCATCCGCGATTCAAGCTGCCCAGATGGGTGATGCATCTGCTTTGGCGGCAGCGAAACATCGGATGTCCCAGGCGGCGGGTGCGAGTGATATTGCAACCACTGGTCAGGCAAGGGCTCAGGAAAGAATCAAGGATCTAGAGAGGACTGGAGCCTCGCAGAGGGAGATGGAGCAATCGAAGCTTGATCTTGCCTACGAGGACTTCATGAGGGAGTTCCAGTATCCCAAGACGCAGATGAATTGGCTGGCTGGAATGCTTACTGGTGTCCCAAGTGGGATGATGCAACATACGAGGAGCCCAACTCCCGGTCTTGCTTCCCAGGCATTGGGTCTCGGTATCGGCGCAGCCGGTTTGCAGCGTCTATTTAGCGGAGAATAGTAATGGCTAGATTGGGTATTGCTGGGGCTGGGAGTTCGATGGGCACCAATGCAGTGGATGTCCCTAAAAATATTATTGACCAGCAGGAGGAGTTGAAGTCTTGGCCGGATGACCGGCTGATTCAGGAGCTACAGTCTCCTTCCGGCTCGGCTCCTCAGTACCTGATCTTTACGGAAGTGGGCAGAAGGAAGGACGTTCGCGGCAAGTATCAGGCTGAGATGGCGAAGCAGCAGCAGCCTCAAATGTCCATGGCGCAAGAGGCGGTGATGGCAAGGATGGCTCCTCCCATGCAGCCACCGATGCCACCCCCCGGTGGTCCGATGGGGCCTCCCCCTAGTGGATCGATGCCTCCGATGGGACCCGGTAGTCCGATGGGGCCTCCTCCCGGTGGCCCGATGGGTCCACCCCCTGGTGGGCCTATGCCCCCGATGACTCCCGGTGGTATTGCCGGAATGGCAGGAGGGGGACCAGTCCGAGGTTTTGCGAATGGGACGAGGTCTCCGCTTACGATTGGTGGTGTTTCGTATGGAACGTCATACCAGCCCTATGGTGGTGGGATGTTTGGTTTTGGCCCGCTCCTGACTGATCCAGAAGAGCTGGCGAGAGCTAGATCCAGGCTGGAGGAGCTAGAGGGGATAATTTTACCTGGGGCTGTTCGTGGCCACGACATGAGCAAGCTTGCTCACGAGAGGAATCTTTTAAGTGAGGCGATTGGTCGTTCCAGTCCATCGTGGATGAGGGCTCCGGGTACGTGGCTTGGCGAAGCGGGAGAGTCGATGGGGGCGAAGCGAGAGGCGTTTGCCCCAATCGTGGAGGAGATCACTTCTCCTGGGGTTCTTGCTAAGGAAGAGGAGGGGATTATTCGAGGTTTAGGTCTAACTCCGAGCAAGGCGGGATCGGAATTCGCCCCCTCTTTCCCGCTTGGGTGGTCGCCGGGTAGTGAGCCCTATATGACGGCAGAGGGTGAAATAGTCGGAGGCTCTTCCCCGGAGCAGCTAGAGTCTTTCCGGGGTCTAGCGGAAGAACTGACTCCGCAACTCACAGAGGCGGATGCACTGGCTGGTGTTGCTGGACTTGATCCCAACATAAGTATCCCACCCCCCGTCCTCGGGAACCCCTCCTCGAAACCCTCCTCGAAACCCAAGGCGGAAGCACCCACTAATGCTGATGCCCCCATGGTTCCTAGCAATGTAACAAGAGAGACCCCGAGTGATATAGCAAGAATCAGGGAGCTTCTTGAGTCTAGAGAAAATCCTGGCAATGAATCTTGGAAGACGGCTGCGATGTTGAAGGCGGCTCAAGCTTTCCTGTCGAAGCCCACGTTCGCTGGTGCTGCTGGCGAAGCGTTTGGCGGAACTGCCGGTGTCATTGAGGACATGGAGAAGCGAGATGAGTCGAGGCGTCTAGCAAATATTCAGAATCAGATTGCTTTGGCAGGTCTGGAGCAGACCGAGAGAAGGGATGCTGCATCCAGAGAGTTTACTGGAAGAGAGTCTGCGCTGGAACGCGATGCAAAACGCGATATAGCGAAGCTCAACAATAATGCTAGAAGGCTTCTTTATGCGGAAAACAATGATGCTCGCCTAGAGCAAATTGAAGAGCAGATGAAGATGACTCTTCGCTCCGAGGAAAGGCAGCAAGTTGCAAAAGCAGTTGCAGATTTCTACGAAGACAACAAAGATGTTTATGACACGCTGGCCATGATGGAAGACGGGCCGGAAAAGCAACAACAGGAAGCCCTTATTGCCAGCAGGTACACGCAGTTGATTTCAGGTGTCAAGTCTGCTCTGAGTCCAAGGTCAGTCGGAATGAAGCGTGGAATGAAGCATGGTGGTGTAGTTCGTGGAGTATTGGGAAGACCGTAATTGAGTAGAGATCTATATCGGGATCTTGTCTATCGAATAGCGGAAGAGGAGGGGGTCTATGGACCCCTTGCCGAAGCTGTCATCCAGCAGGAATCCAACTGGGATCCTGCTGCCACATCCCATGCAGGCGCGCAGGGACTCATGCAGCTTATGCCTGGGACTGCATCAGATCTTGGGGTGGAGGATCCACTCGACCCCGAGCAGAATATCCGTGGTGGCGTTCGCTATCTCAGGCAGAATCTTGAGAAGTACGACAACGATATTGATCTCGCGTTGGCAGCCTACAATGCTGGCCCAGGCAATGTGGACAAGTATGGCGGGATCCCCCCATTCAAAGAAACCCAGGATTATGTTTCTCGTATCCGTGGCGAGAGACTCCCGATGTTCATGTCGGAGTACGGGGATTTCGAGGAAACTTCCGAGGAGGAGGTTTCCGCAGGAGTTGACCCTGCTGGCCTTGAAGATCAAGTAGTAGAGGAGGAAGTCGAAACAAGGACTGTCTTCCTTCCCGACAATACCTGGGTAGATGCCCCAGCGGATATGCCGGAAGAGGAAGCGCTTCAGCTTGCAAGGGAGAAATACCCAGAATCATTTAATGTCGTTGGAGTAGAAATACCACGAGGGGAATCCAATTCATGGGATGCGGCTGCCGCCGCCGCGTCACGCTCTACCTTCGGGCTGATCCCCGGCCTTCAGGCCGCTTTCGCCTCGGCCACCGGCAACGAAGATCTTTACGATCATGCCCAAGGCAGGCTTCGGGAAGAGTCCGAGGCTGCATATGACATTGCTCCGAATCTTGTTACGACAGAAGAGATCGGGAAGGTTTATGATGAAGAGGGCCTGATTCCTGCGGCAGCGAAAGCCATGGAGTTCGGGACCGAGCAAATATTCCAGTCCTTTGGATTCCAGGCTCCCTCTATTGCCGCCGGTCTTGGGGTGGCGGGTGCGGCACAGTTGGGAGTTCTCGCCGGATTGACAGGCCCGGTGGGAGTGGCGACTGCCGGTATGCTGGCTGGCCTGGGTACGATGTTCTCAACCTTCTTGAGCGAGAACCTTGAGCGTTCTTACGAAGAAGGAAAGATCGATACCAAGGATGTGAACCTTCTCAGGCAGGCTGTCTCTGCTGGCGGTCAAACTGCCCTGAACTCTCTCACCTATTTGCTGGTTGGCGGCAAGGTGGGAACGAAGATGCTTCTTTCTCCGGCAGCCAGGGAAGAGGGCTTCAGCGCGCTCGGGAAGACACTCAATAGGCTAGAGGATCTGTCTCCCGTCAAAAGAATGCTGTCGGTTGTTGCAGAGGAAGAAGTTGCCGAGATCGGGCAGCAAGCACTGGAAAGGTATGCGGCTGGCTTGCCGGTAGATCCCCGGCACAAGGGTGCAGCAGAAGAGTATGCGGAGATTGCTTTGGCAACTCTTGCTCCGTCTCTTGGTTTCGCTGCATTGGGTGGTGTCTCATCCAGTCTTTCGAGGCGAGCAGCGGAGCGGAAGGATCTCGACAAAGAGACCGACGTAAAGAAAGCAATGATGGAGCGGGTTACGGAAGCCCGTCTCAAGCTTGAAGAGAATCGAAGATCCGATGCGCTTCACAATCTAAGAGAGTCTGCTCAGTATCAAGCGGAAAGGGATTTGTTTCTTTCGGAGGCAGGGGATCTTGCTGGAATCACTGCTGAAGATATCCATGCGCTCGCTAAAGAAAGAAATATTAATTCTGAAGACGTTGCGTTCCATGAATTTTCTAGAAAGGCAACTGCCGGGATTGAGGATAAGACTGGGAAGAAGGGTGGTCAGGCTTATCTAGATGGAATGTCTCCGAAGCAGCTCCAGAAGATGTATGCCGATATCAAGGCAATGCCGGTTCAGGAGCAGCCAACCAGTCTTCAGGTTGTTTCGGAGAAGGATGCCAGGAGTTTTGCTGGTGCGTTGGCTAAGGGCAGGAAGAAGCAGAAGGTCACGAAAAAGCAGGTTGAAGCAAAGCTTCGGGCTCTTGGCAAGATCGATGAAGGTCAGATGGAGGAGAACTTCCTCGGTGACCTAGCAGACCAGTACATCTTCAGGCTTGCTGAGTTTGGTCTGGGAACGAAATTGGATGATGGGAGCATCCAGCTCAAAAAGACTGACCGGACTTTAGTCAGCGAGTCGGACTACCAAAAAATTATGGATGCTTCCCGTGCAGACGCGGGCGGCAGATTCATTACGATGGGCCGCGCGAAAGAGCTTACTGGCGTTCGCGGCTTCAACCGCTATCGGGCGATCAGAGACGAAGCAATTAGACGTGGTGATATTGTCAAGACTGGCAAGCGTTACATGGTTGCTCCTGCCAAGGAGTTTACGAAGAGCTTCTCTTATCGCATTGATGAGGGTCCGCAGCATGTTGTAAGAAATGATCGCGGGGAAGTGGAGAGCACCCACGCTAACCAGAGAGCGGCAGACAAAGAAAAGAATAAGCTCGCAAGGAAGATTGGATATATTGCACGGGATGAGGGTGGCAACGCCATTGGTGGTGCAGGCACTAAGCAGGAAGCTCGCCAACATCTTTCTAGGTACTTTGCAAGGCTTCGACAGGAAGCCAAGAATGCTGTGCTCAATAACGGAGTGGGCAAACTGCCTCCGATTGATCAGGCTTCTGACTGGATTAAGCCCACGGTAGAGCGCCGAGCAGAAGAAGCTGGCGAGGCTGCTGTTCGTCGTGCGAAGGATAACGTCGTTGGGGTGAAGCCCATTCGCCGTGTTTATACGGTGGCCAAGGAAGATGGCTTTCTCATCCGAGAAGAAAAGACTGGCGCTGATGGAAGAGTCAGTCGTTCTGCCAGGAAAGATTTTCTCGCAGGAGAAGAAGAGGCTCGCGCCCGGCTGTCAGAGCTTGAAGGTCGCCGAGTGGGCAGGGCAGCGGTGGATCGAGGGGAAGAGGCAGAGCTTGTTCGGAGCTTGAGAGAAGATCCTGCCACTCCGTTGGATGAAGAGCTTCCCCTCCCTGCCCCGGAACAAGTCAGCGAACATGCTGCCCTGGAAGAGGAGCTGAACAAGGTTCTTGCAAGCCGAGGCTTGAGTGAATTCAGGACTGAGATTGTTGAAGGTCTCACTGTGGATGCGAGAGTGGATCCGCTCACTCTGACAATCCAAATTGCAATGACACCGGGTTTGCAATCGAAGAAGATAGAGGATCAAGTAAAGGCTCTGATGCCACTGTTGAATCATGAGAGTATTCATGCGTTCAGAAAGATGGGTCTGATTACAAAGGCGGAATGGAAGCAGCTCAAGAAGTGGGTCAAGACTACTCCTGTTCCCTCGGAGATTGTCAATGCATTTAACGAGAAGCAAACTGCCGCTGGGCTTGAGACGCTGCCAGATGGTGCGACCTACTATGACATGTCCCGAGTTCTTTACGCAGACCAGGGGAATGCGGACAACTGGATTGATGATTCCTATGTAGAGGAGGCAGTTGCATTCCTCGGTCAGGATCTGACTAACATCGCGCCTGATCCAGAGGTGAAGGGAATCTTCCGAAAGATCGCTTCCGTTCTCAAGCGGGTGGGTCGAGCCCTTATGGGTAGGGGATATCGAACTCCAAAGGAAGCGTTCGACAAGCTTTATGGTCCCCAGATGGTTCAGAGGGCAAAGGCTGGTCGCTCGCTAGACACTTGGTGGACAGACCGAAGACTTGGGAATGATCAGATCAGGCCAGAGTATGAGTTCGCGGAGCTTGCTGGCTGGGCGGAAAGTCGAGGTCGAGTTCTCGGTGGAGAGCAAACAACAGAGGAGAAGGTTCTCGAAGCTCTTGATAGTGTCGAGAGTCCCGATGTTGATGTCTCCCCTGGTCGCGCTGCTGTTCCCCGCGCCGCCGAGGGTGCGCGTGTTGGTAATTGGGGGGAGTTGCCAAGAGGGGCGGACAACTGGGAGCAACTGCCAGATGGAAGGCTTGTCGGTTATCGCGTCTCAAGGAGTGTCGGCGGGCGTGCAGTATCGGGTGCCGATTCTCGTCAATCAGCGTCAATGGAACCGGGCGCACAGGTGGAATTTGAAGGGGATGGCGTTTTCGTTACGAATGATTTGGAATATGCCAAGACCTACTACGGGGTACATGACGAAAATGCTTTGCAGCGTGTCGCGTTTTCGCGCGACGATGTTACCTCTGGACGCTTGGCAGATAGTGAGCCGGAAGTAAGTGTCAGGTCTGGCGAGGTAATTGGGTCTGATGTGTTTACTGACCCTGACCTAGACCCCACCCCCCGCGCCGCCGAGGGTTTTCCTCGCCACACAGATAGATCCTATCGAAATGCAGTCAATAGAGATGAGGCTGCCCGCGCAAATGCAGAGTTTGACGAAGACACTCGCACTTGGTCTGATGGACAGTGGGAATCCGTTGGTGACTTTCCGAATACGCGACACATCGAGCTAACCAATCACTTGTCTCCAACCATAGAGGAGTTGAAGACCCAAGGCTTGGGTATGCACACGGATCACCAACGTAGTCTGGTTGGTAAGAACCGAGATATCCCAGAGGGAACGCCAGTTCGCTTGAGGATTGATGTAAGACTTTGGAAGGACTGGCTCAGGAAGATTGGAGAGGGGAAGTACGCTCAGACAGTACACGATATTTACAATAAGAAGGGGGAATATGTAAATATCGAGAGTGCTACCCAGGTTGGCACTGCTCTTGGGTATGACAATATTGCTCGACTAGATGGGGATGTTGAGTTCAAAGTTAATTGGAACCAAGCTAACAAGATACGGTATGCGGATGGAAAGAAGACTCCCATTGCCGTTGTCGAGGGTGCGATATCCCAGGATAGAACTGATCCTCGGGATATCCCCGACTTCGATAGCTGGATCCCGGTTGGTTACAACCCACATAAGTCTGTCTTCTTTTATGACAAGAGGACTGGTCAAGAGGTAGTTGGTGGTAGGGATGCGATCTCTACTGGCAACACTGTATTTGTAAGGGAAGCCAACTACGGGGATCGGAGTGTCCAGTCAGCTACCGAGGAGGGTGACCGGCAATTCGCACAGGATAGGCCGAGTCGCCGCGTGGGTAGGGCAGCGGTGGATCGAGGGGAAGCTGTAACTCACGCGCTCAGGATTATCGAGGGGATAGATTCCGCTTCTATCGACAGCAAGACTTCTAGTCCTACTGTGTTTGAGATTGCAAAGTATTTTTACGATTCAGTTGATGATCGAGTTGACCATAGGTCGGCCACTGATTCCCAGAATAAAGCTCTAGAAGATTTAATTTTTGACGAAGCTCTTTTTGCGGTAAAGAAAAACCCGTCTGCACTCGAATGGTATGATGAGAACCTGAATCTCACGATGTCTGTCCTTGAGGAGATAGACCCGGATCTAAAAAATCCAGACAACCGATTTGTCTTGAGCGCCCTGTTGGCGGTTACGTCTAACGGCAATACGGTGGATGAGCAGTTTAAGCAGTCATGGGATACTTACCGGCATTGGGTTGATAATGATGGGGAGTTGGTTGGCGATTATGCAGCGGGAGACAAGAAGAAATTTATCCAGAATCATATAGCCATCATCTCTTCCCTTGTGGAGAACCTGGGCTATGCCGGTGCTGCTGAGTGGTTATCTTCCAAGAGTCCCGTTTCGGAAATACGAAAGTCCGCTAGTGATTGGGGCTACCCGAATGCGAAGAAAATTGCTACTACAGAATTTGTAGATGAGGTGGTTCCGCATTCTGTAATTTTCGGACCCAAGCTTGGCTCGTTTTTTAATAACCTGTATGGGGACTACTCCACCTTAACCATGGACCGATGGTTCATGAGAATGCTGGGGCGGGTTGCAGGTAGCCAGCTAGATATAAATATACCTAAACTGAAACAAGCGGAGGCGCGAGGACGCAAGAGTTTAGGTGATCTCTCTTCTCAAGATCGCAAGATGCTCGGGCTGAATAAAAAGTCTTTTACTGGACCTAATATTGTTTCAAGCGTCGGGCGAGTTAATAAATACTTTTCCTTGGCGAAAAACCGAGAAGGGATTGCGAAGGGAACTCCGCTTGATAATTTCAGGAAAGCTGTAAATAATTTATCAAAGAAATATGAGCCGCTAATTGAATCTCCGGTTTCCCCTGGTCACCGAAGATGGATTCGCGCTAGGTTTAACAATGTAATCAAGAGGCTTAGGGATGAAGGTCTAAGCATAGAGCCTGCGGATCTGCAAGCGTTGTTGTGGTATAATGAGAAGGCGCTCTTTAATGCGCTGAACTATCGCGAAAAGAAGGGGTCTGATGACTATGCGGGATCGGCAGAAGCCCTCCACCAACGAGTGGTTGGCAGACCATCGAGAGTCTATGCAACAGGCGCAGGACGAGTGGCAGGAGTCGGAGGAGGGCCAAGCGCTGAGCGAGTGGGCAGAGCGGCTGCCAACAGGGGTGAAACTCCCGAAGCCGTCCTCCGGGACTTCAGAAGCAGAACCGATGGACGTTCGCTCGTGGCTCAAGAGGCGCTTTCCCGGCCTTACAGACGAGGAACTAGAGGAACATCTAGCGCTCTACGGGGGCTAGGGGCACCAGATAGTGTTCAGGTAGTAAGGTATAAGTTTGACTCTCCGAGGTTCAAGGAATCTTTTGATTCTGCCGGAGTTCCGACAACTGATATACTTGAGATATCTGGCCCTGGATCTAGCCAATTTTTCAGAGAGCGTATACAGAAATCAAAAGATGAAAACCGTTTTGGTTCTTCGGTTTACGTTTACGACGAACCCGAGTATTCGGGTATGCGGCTTTTCCTTTCTGATGATGGGCACTCTGGCATTGCGCTAAAGGGCGATGATATTGTAAGCGGATTTTCTACCCCGGAAGCTCCCAGGGGAAGTGTCTACCCCCTCATGATGAAGGCAATTGACGAGGGCGGTAGGCGCGCGGACGCCTTTGATACGGTCCTCCCGCGACTCTATTCAAATATGGGGATGCGGGTAGTAGCGAGAGTTCCATGGGATGATCAGTACGCACCCCCAGGTTGGGACTATGACCTTTATTCTAGATTTAATTCTGGAAGACCAGACGTAACCTACCTTGTTTATGATCCAGACTATTTGGGTTACTACGAGGGTACCGAGGGTTCGGTTGTTTCTTCTCCAGACGATGCAGTCTCGCTTCAGGATTCAGCGCTTGAAGAGATTGATTCTCGCCCGATAGAGCGCGTTGGCAGAGCCGCGATGAGCCGGGGTATCCCAAGAGGTGCGGAGAATCCAGTTCTTCGGCCAGGGACAGATGGTCAGGTCACTCTTGCGAATGCAAGGTGGGGGCAGATTCCCTTTAACAAGGAAGGGAAGTTCGACAAGCGCGGAGTAGCCTATGACATATTTGTCAAGGAAGGTTACGACGAAAGCGTTGAGGGCAAGAGCAGGGGATTCGGCGAACGGCACATCGAGAGGCATAACCCGGATATCCGAGACAACACCCCCTTCCGTGATTGGAAAGAACTTCTTTCAGAATTCACTAAAGCTTTGTCCAAGGGCAAGAAGCTTAGGAGCGGCGATATTTATCCAGCCCCGGATGGCGCAGGCCGGATGTCTTTCCTGTGGGACAGGGATGATTTCAAAGAGCCCGTTGTTGTCATCATGGAGTATGTGGACAGAGAGGGTGGCGAGAGTCTCCCCCCGAAAGCCCACCACTACAGCGTAGTCACTGCCTTTGCTTCGGACGATTACGGTGGAAATGTTCCTGATGGAAATCGGAGGAACAACACTCCGCTTCATGGGAGTCGGGTATCGACCGAGGCAATCAAGGCGTACCGGAGACCTTCCGTAGCGAGGAAATGGAACGAGAAGCAGCGTGGTAGATTTGCTCTCAGCAGGACGGACGGAGTTCCTTACACGCCAGCGCAGAGAGCTGCACAAGCGGATCTAAATGGAGGCATCCCCGAGACTGATAATTCTCTATGGGGGCAGGTTTCTAGTGCATTCCCTGTAATAGACACCGCCTTCTGGTCTGAGATGCGTCGCAGGTTCCTTGAGAAGTTCAATCGTCTTAAGGAAATAGGGGAGATGAGGGGCGCTCGCGGGGATACGGTGGGTAGCCTAGCGAGTTCATCTGCCTGGGCCTTGGCAATGATGGTGGATCGAGCGGGAGCTTTTCTTTCTGCGAGCTTCAAGTATGGAGTAATGACATTTCGTGATGGCATTCCGATGGTTGAGGATCTGGAGCTAACGGATACTGCTGAAAATGTTTTGATCTACAACACGCGGACTGGTGAGTACGAGAGAGTTACGAAGTCTGTCCCCAATATGTACGAAGGTGTGGGCGGGTTGCTCTCCATACTGGAGGCACTCGCAGTTCCGGGTAGAAACTTGGTCCCGAAGTTCTTCGCTTACTCCCGGGCGTTGCGTGGCTACAACCTGATGCAGGCAGGCAAGCTGGTTCCATTCGAGAATCCAGAGGAGTCAATCAAGCAGGGGTTGGCGTTCGCAGACGAACACCCGGAAATTGCTATTGCTCATGCCAACCTGCAAAAGTGGAATGAGGGTATGGTTGAGTTCCTCGTTCAGACTGGCGTGATGACAAGGGATATGGCTGACGTTTGGTTGCAGCACTCAGACTACGTTCCCTTCTATCTGAATTTGGACGGCGAGACGAATGATGCGATGAGGCAGATCTTCACCGAGCAACTGGGTGAAGGTGCTGACTTCCAGATTCTAGACTCTTTGGTTTCAGGTATTCCTTCCAAGCGGTACAAGGGATTTAAGGGTCAGCTCATGGAGCCAGTCGAGGCTCTGAGCAAGAATGCATTTGCCCTGATTCAGGCCGGTCTGAAGAATGTCGCATCTGCTAAGGCTATCGATGAGGCGATGGATATTGCCGAGCCGATGGCTCGTGAGACAACAAAGGATAAGTCCGACTTGACGGTGCGCCGTGAAGGGAAGGAATATTATTACGCAGTCAGTGATCCTGTTCTTTTGAATACATTGATTGGTGCATTCGAGGGAACGAACCCTGTGATAGAGGCGTTCGGTGCTCCTGCCAGATGGCTACGGGAGGCAGTGACTCGGAGCCCGGAGTTCATGGCTGCAAACATGCTTCGGGATTCGCTGTCTACTTGGGTGATTAGTGGTGGAAAAGCAGGTCCGTGGGATACGTTGTCTACGTTTGGAAAAGATCTGAAGAATTGGAAGATCGGGGAAACCTCCGAGACTCTTAAGATTCTTGAGAAGACAGGTGCAATTGGAGGGTATGATCTCCAGGGTACTTCTCCCAAGGCGTTGAAAAGATATTTCCTGAAGGCTTCTGGTGCTAAGTCTGGTGGTCCGATGGGACTAGGCTCAAAGCTATGGGGAGATCTTGGTGATATCTCTGGTTTGTCGGAAGCGGCTGCACGGCAGCGTGTCTACGAGCATGTCTACGAGATCACGATGGACAAGCTTGCTGCTGAAAACATTCGAGGCGAAAAGGCTGAGCGCATTGCGATGCGAGAGGCTGGATTCCAGGCTCAGGAAGTGCTCAACTTTTCTAGGAAAGGAAGCTCTCCCTGGCTGAAAGTAATCACTGCCACCGTACCGTTTTTGAATGCTCGCTTGCAGGGCCTCGACCGCTTGGGCAGGTCGGCCTTTGGTCAAGATTCGATGGTTGGGATGAGCAAGGAAGAGGCGATTCGATCCTTCATTTTGCGTGGCAGCTTGATCGCAGGGATGACGATTGCCTATACGCTGATGAACTGGGAGGATGAGGAGTACCAGAATACTCGTCAGGAAATTAGAGATGATAACTGGTTGATTCCTACGGGTACTGGCAATTTCATTTCTATCCCGATTCCGTTTGAAGTGGGAGTCTTGTTCAAGGTGATTCCAGAAATGTTGACTGCTGCGGCACTGGGTCGAGCGCCGAGGGAGTTGGTTGATTCTGCACGACATGCCTTGGTCAATACCCTGAACTTCAATCCACTCCCGCAAGCGGTGAAGCCAATCATTGAGGGTTGGACAAACTACAACTTCTTCACAGGTCGAGAGATCGTGCCCTTCTATATGGAGGATATGATTTCGGAGAAGCAGTACCGTCCGACAACAACAGCCCCAGCCAAGATGCTGGGTGCTGCATTCAATGTCAGCCCGATGAAGGTGGAGAACTTCATTCGAGGTCAGTTCGGAACGATTGGTTCCTATGCGATGTCTGCCACGGATGCAGTCTTACATAACCCGGCGTTCGGCTATACGAGTAGGCCAGACAGAAGGCTGACAGACTTCCCCTTCTTTAGACGATTCATGAAGGATGAGTTCGGTACTGGGAACAAGTCTCTCTACTACGATATGCGTGGGGAAGTAGATGGGATTGTTGCCACGATCAATGCCTTGTCTAAGACTGAGCCGATGGAGGCAATGAAGATTCGTAGGGAGTATGGAGGTCTGCTGCGGATGCGAGATGTGGTGAACTCGATGGACAAACAGATGCGTAGTCTCAGGAACCGTCGCATTCAGATCTATGTGAATCCGTCTATGGATCCTGGGATGAAGAGGAAGTTGATTGACAACTTGGATAGAACTGAAAACCGTTTACTCAAGAATGTTCCGGCGATGCGGAAGATGGCTGACCTGGGGATCTTGTGAGACTCTCTCCCCACTTTGTTCTTAGAGAGTTGACGAAATCCCAGACGGCAACTCGAATGGGAATCGACAATAGTCCAAACGATACGGAGATAGAATCTCTTCGTGTTGTATGTGAAAATATTTTAGAGCCAGTCAGGGCTAACTTTAAGGTTCCATTTAGTCCGTCTTCTGGATTTAGATGCAAAGAGTTGAACGAAGCAATTGGTGGTTCCCCTACGAGCCAGCATTCTTTGGGTCAAGCTGCGGACTTTGAGATCTTTGGTGTCTCTAATCTAGAGATTGCATTGTGGATTAAATACAATCTAGATTTTGACCAGTTGATACTAGAGTATTATTACAATGACGATCCTTCTTCTGGTTGGGTTCATGCGTCCATCCTGACTCACGGCAACAGGAAGGAGTGTTTTACTTTTGATGGGAAGATTTACTGGGGTGGTATTGAAGGGAAAGGTTCTTAATTGATCATCGATCAGTTGGCACATTTTGGATTCGCGTTCTTGGTATCTGGGCTAGGAACAGATACTGGATTGGAGGGTCTCTATGTTGGTTTTGCGCTGGGCGTTGTCAGAGAGCATGCACAGATGCAGGCTTCCGGTGATCAGACAATCGGTAAGAATCGAGTAATCGATGTACTCATGTGGTCATTGGGCGGATGCTTAGGAGGTATGCTTTGAAAGTTTTAAAAGAATGGATAGACAAGTTGGCGACGCAGTATGTGGTCGGCAGGTTTCGGACTGCGTTTGCCGGGAAGAAAAGATGGCTGACGGCTTTGGCGTATAGCGTGGTAATCTCGGGTACGCTTGCTGGTGTTCCCGTGGAAAATCTACTAGGGGAACTTGTCGGGGATCCAACGGTAGATAAGGAAGAGACCGTCGCCGCCTTGGTTGCTGCGGCAGTCGCGCAGTTTCGGTTCTTCCAAAACATGGGAGTTAACCGAGATCTCAAACAAAAGGTCAAGAGCCTTGAGGAGAAAAGTGATGGTTAGTAGAACGCTTGCTTGCTTTATTGCCCTGGGTTTTGTTGGTTGTGCTTCGGTTGGTGCGCGGATAGATCCCGGGTCGGGAACTTACGAGTTGGTGATTGGTGCAACGGACTGCATTGACCAGAAAAATATTCTGGGATCTGCCGTTACGGCGATACCCGGTCTTGGTCCCTGGGCGGTTTCCAACTTTGGTTGCAATAACTAGGCTGTTGGCTCTTCGATTGGGAACAAGGGTACTTGTTTGATCTGGTCAAGGAGGAATGCTTCCTCCCCTTCCATGGTAAGAGTACGGAAGATTTGCATTTCCGGGCACTTCTTGTTCCACATCCTGGCGTAGAATGGTCCCATCCTTCCTGGGATGTTCCTTTTGTCTTCCGGGTTGGCGTTAAACAGGCTCCACCGGACAGCTCCCAGAACTAATGATGTGGGTATTGATGGGTATCTTCCATTTGCACTGCGAGACTTGGTTACTGCTGCCCATGTAAATTTCTGGAACAGAACCCATACATCTTTATTTTCCCTATGAAATACGAGGAACTCTTCGCGGAGTTCCTCGTATTTTGTTTTAGGGATCATTCCTTCTGTTCCTGCTCTTCGTGAAGCTTCAGGTATTCCTCCCCCGTTAGGCTGGGATGATTCGCCTCACTCCTGCATTCGTTCATAACCCATGCATACCCAGCGAGATCTTTTATTGAGTCTTCCAGGGATGCATCCTCTGGGGCTTGTGCAATCCTGGCAATTTTTAGAAGTGCCATCATTGTCCCTACATCGAAAGCTTCTAGCTTTCTCACTTCACGATGAGAGAGATACCAGTTCCATACCTCGGCGATTGCTTCTTGCATCCGGTAGGCAGACCCGTAGGTTCCCTCCCTGGATTCTTCGCAAGTCTCCCTCACCTCATCCAAGAATGATTTAGATGTCAATTTCCATATCCCCCTTCCATTCCTTGATGATTTCATCCAGCCGGTTCCTTGCCCTCTTGTTGGTTGCGAGAGCAGACCGACTTGTAATTTCCAGTTCCTCCCTGAGAAGTTGGGCGCAAAGTTCCTCCGGCTTGTAGCCAGCCATCAGGTGATGGGGCTTGGCCATATCACCAATGAATCTGTCTTGGAAGCTTTCATTCCGGCAAAGCTGACCGGCCTTTGCCACATAGCTGGCACCTTCTGTTTCGGGAAGTGTGGGGTTTTCATCGTCTCCGATTTGGACTGCGACGATCTGATACCTAGTACCTAGCCTTGCCTGCATCATAAGATCGGGCGCTTCGTCTGGATGTACGCTGAACCCCACCACCCATCCATTCTTGTCCATGCGAAGGATCATCAGTGAACCCTCAAATTTCTGGATCGTGTCTTCCAGTTTCATTTTCCCACCTTTCGTGAAAAATATTTGCCCATTCAATCGGGTCTATCAGCCTGTCATTCCACCAGTCTGCTTCATCCCCACGGGTGTGGCATTTCATGTGGCACTCCGCACAGAGGGGAACTGCCCAACGGTCGGAATTCTTTCTGCCCATCCCTCTTCGTTCTGCGTGTCTGAGATGGTGAGCTTGAACGGAAAAGGGGGAGGCACACACAAGGCATACCTCCCCCCGCACCCGCTTGAGGTAGGCGGCTGACCGCCACGGGCGAGACTTAAAACGGGATGTCGTCATCCACCTGGGTGGGAAGCTCCTCCTCCTTAAGCTCGATGGTAATGAACGTGTAGGGGTTGCCTTTCTTGGATGTTCGCTCCCAAGCGGCGCACCTCACCTTGAGTTCATCACCGGGTGCTTTCTTCAACGCCTCGACCAGATCCTTGAGGGATTGTCTGCTGAATTCCCCGGTGCCCGTCTTCACCGGGTGATTGGGCCCGGCTTGATACTTGTTGGGATACAGCCACAGTTTGGGTTTATTGTCCATCGGTTTCCTCCTGTCGTAGGACTTCTTTGCGTGCCGTGAAGACTCCGAGAATTTCCCGGTAAGTCGCAGGCTCGCTTCTCTCTAGCTTCTTGAGTTCTTCCAGATTCTCTCGCCACCAATCTCGCAACTGGGAAGTGTTCTTCTTGTCTTCCGCGAATGCTCGATAAGCGTTGACCACTCCATCCACAACGTCCTCGGACTTGCCGTTTGGCTTTTCCTTGGTCTCAGTGGTTGGCTGGCTCGATGCGGCAGGGAGATCCTCGCCAGCATAGAGGTAGTGACCAAGGCCGAAGAGCGCGATGCACTTCGTCAGGCAGCGCATCTTTGCATTCGAGATTGCCAGACTGTCGGGGTTTTGGATTGCCTTGTTTCGGTGATCCATTACGGGAAGCCACATGGTTCGTGCGACGGGCTCTTCACCTTCGGTGTTAAGGTCGATGAAGATCGTGCATTCCACGGATGCAGTCCCGTCTTTTCCGATATGGGCGGGGGATCCATCCCAGTCTTTGAACTCAAATTGAGATTCTGGGTAGTAGTCCATGAGTGTGCCCCATGCCCATGCCCAGCTTAGGTAACTCAGGTTCCCTTTCTTCTCGACGTGATCGGAAACATCCACCTTGGACAACTGTTCCCAGATCAGTTTCGCTGCGGTCTCTTTCGTATCGTGATCTCTCATTTGTTCCTCCTGTTTTTCTGTTCGCAAAACTGCGCGACCTCGCAGTACCGGTCGCACCTCAAGTACTCGGCTTCAGTCTCCACAATAGTGGCAGGTTTTCCCAACTCTAGAGAGAACATCTCTGCGTCTGTCATGTTGGAGAAGACGCGGGTAGCCCTTGTCTTTGGAGTACCCTTCTGGGTGAGTTCGTAGACCTTCACCTTCCCGTCTCGCTTCCACATCTCCTCATCGGTGCATTCGGACTGTGGCAAATTATGACAAGCAACTCTTCCCATGATGTAGTCGAGACATTCGGTCGGTCTCCACAAGGGAAGTGCGATTTTTACAACAGGGTGTTGTGGGTAGTTCGTATAGTGGGTGCGTGCAGCCGACCAATCTCGGATGATGGCAACGACCTCGATCCCGCTTATGTCGAAGTGGTTAGCTCTGGCAATTGCAGCGTAAAGATTGAGCTGGTTGATCCACTCCCTCTTCCCTTCTGGGTTGTAGCGAAGGGTCGCTGCGGAGGTGGTCTTGTAATCGGTCAGTGTGCGAGTGCCATTCTTGTGCAGGGTTTGCAGATCAATCTGGCCGCCGATGAGCTTGCCGCCGAATTCTGCATAGAGACGCTCTTCCACGATTGTGTCAGGCGCTTCGGCAGTTTCGAGAATTGCGTGGACAGCAGTGCCGAGAATTGAGAAGATGCGATCTGCAACATCCTCTTCAAGTTCTTCGCTATACTGCTCTTTTAGCCGGAAGATTTGGGGGCTATCGATCAGCGAGGTGACGCTGATCTCGGCTCCTCCCCTCGAATACTTGTTCGCTTCTTCAAACATTACGAAGGGCTCGGGAAGTCCATGTCGGTTGGTGAGTTTCAATTGTTCTCCTTGTGAATTCGGATAGTATGATATGACAGAAACGATTGCAAGTGAGGGATGGGATTTCGACGCGACGATCTTGGGAGAGCCAGCGAGTGCGAAGAATCAGAGGCGGATTGTTTCGATTGGTGGCAAGCCACGTTTGATCAAGTCGGCAAAGGCGCTTGCTTACTGTAAGACTTTCGAGGCTCAATGTCCCAAAATTGATCTCATCGAGGAGGATTGCATCATTCGTCTAGATGTCTGGTATGCGAGTCGTAGGCCAGATCTGGCGGCTATGGATTTGGTGATGGACTTGTTGCAGGGACACGTCTATTCCAATGATCGACAAGTGAAGGGGACAATGTCACTATGGAATTTGGATCGCGTAAACCCTCGGATCCGGGTGAGAGTTTCGAGGGTCTGCGAAAGCTCAGTCGGCATGTCCTCGTTCAAGCTGTCAGAGATCTGGCCAGGAATCTGAAGGACAAGGAGCAGATTGTATTGTGGATGACCACCCAGAATTATGTGGACTGGGTCCAGTGGGCTGGGTGGGAGAGAGAATGGGTTGATGAATTCTTCCAGGGGATTATCGACTTGCGCCCTGCTGTGAGGAGAGAGGTGGGGATCCAATGTGCTCGGGGTCTCATGGCGATTTCGCATTTGGATTAATAAAGAATTTGTTAACTGAAAATATTTTTCTGGCCAGTCCATCAAGGATCAATGCAATCGTGCAATCGGTCGAGACTACTTTCGGTGACGCGCGTGACGCGGGTGACGCGGATTTCGGAGAACGTCCCCCTCTGATTAACTGAAAAAATATTTTCCTGGCCAGATAACTTAGATAAGCTTTGTCCGGCCATTGCACTGGGTGTTCAAGACGTGCGCTGTTTTAACTGCGGGGAAGAGATGATTGACCGCCGGGGGAAAGCTATCTGTTTGAAGTGTGGTGTTTTCGAGTCATGTTGCGAGGGAGAATGTGGCAGAGAAGTGGAGGAAGAATCACACACTGGATGAAGACAGCCTCTGTTGTAAGCTAGCCCGCACAGGGGGTCATCATGGAATCTATTGTTCAGGAGTTTCTCTCGAAACAATCTCTTCGCTCTCAGGGGAGGACGCTGTGCCCGGCATGTGGGCCGGAGCGGCGCAAGAAAAACGACCGCAGCTTGTCCGTCAAACTCGACGGGGACACTGCCATCTATCACTGCCACCACTGCGAGATTTCTGGGGCAGTACAGCTCTGGGAGCCGATGCCAGAGGCAGCTCCTCCGAAGAATCTGAGTCCCTTGTCGGGGGCACAGCTTGAATACCTCGATGGTCGGGGGATCTCTGGGCGGGCAGCCGAAGAATGCGGACTGATCTCCGGGGAAGTCTATGTCCAGTCAAGGGGGAAGGAAGTCCCTGCCATTGGCTGGGTCTATCGGAATGCCGATGGATCACAGGCGACCAAGTGGAGGGATGGGACCAAGTCTTTCACTCAAACC
>Ga0255047_10000091_pt1 | contig 59065 bp, 75 predicted proteins | sample JV7_2_1_MG_FD_183640 | JGI IMG/M metagenome (GOLD analysis project Ga0255047, IMG submission 183640) | Seawater microbial communities from Jervis Inlet, British Columbia, Canada - JV7_2_1 | ecosystem: Environmental > Aquatic > Marine > Inlet | place: Canada: British Columbia | collected 2016-10-06
GAGCAAACTAATTGGTTACCGTATTCCTACAGAGGATAAGTACTCTGTGTTCAACATTAAAGTTGTAGGGTTCACAGATCCTGCAGCAGGTGGAACGATTATCCTTCCAGTTGAGGCTACCACACAAGCAGGACTCGATTTTGATATTGATAAATTGTTTATGATTGTTCCTGAGTATAGAATTACTAAGGACGGTGAGATCGAGTACAGAAGTTACATCACTAAGGATAGTACTACTGAAGAAGTAGTCGACGCTATCTTAGATTCTAACAGCAGTTTCATGTCATTCGTCGAAACGTATGTACCTGCTGACGAACAAGAAGCTTTGATTGAGCATAAGGAAAGTATCGATAGAAAGATCTATGACATCCTGAAAGCCAAGAAGAATTTCAAAGGAGATTTAGACGGCAAAATTCGTAACCTTAGAGCACGTATCTCGAATGAGAATAACAAAGAGGTTAAGAAGAGTCTGAAACAAGAGCTGAGCGAAGCTTATGAGGAAGTACGGGACACTGACGAGTATGATGGAGCAGTGGCGGTGACTAATCAAGAGTACAAAGAAGTGAAGGAAGATCTAGCCAAGTGGGTAGAAGATACTGTAGACCCATCTCAGTATGAGTCAAGCTTCAATAGTACTCCTACTAGAAACAACAGACTTCTGGAAATCATGAGAGGAATCATGGAGAATAAGAATACTGCCTTGTCTATTGTAGACGGAGGTAACTTCGATCACCTGAAGGAGATTGGAAACAAGACTCGTGTTCTTCAAATCTCTCCTAATGCTACTGGAGAACTTGCTAAAATTCGTACAGAAGGTAGAGCGTTAGTAGCCAAGTTCAATAAGAATCAAATCGAAGTTGCTGATTACCGTGACGAGCTTAACAAGCTTGCTGATCGATTAGACAGTGCAGACTTCAACATCAACTTACCTGCCACACAGCTTACGTTATTCAGACGTAACATGACAGGTAAACAATTAATTGGAGTATTTGCTAATCACAATACACACCATGCTAAGGCTCAGTACACTAACTTACAGTTAGCTACTCCTATTCAGATTGAAGGGAAGTCTTACCAGATGTTGAATAAAATTTATGATGAAACGGGTCTTCGTATCTCGAAGTCCTTAGCCATCAAACTTGCAGCCGTAGTGGATAATGCCAAAGATCCTATCTCGTCTCACCTGAACATGAACCCTTACACTGCCAATGTAATTGCTATGTTATCGAGACTTGGAGTATCTGAGGATGCAATGTTTGCTCTTATTAATCAGCCAGTTATCGTAGAGCTTACAAATAAGTACTTCAACGAAAGAGGTTCTCTTGCTGATGAAAAAGAAATGATCCGTGATGTCACTAATAACTGGGTAGGCCAAATGCTTAAGTATAAGCTTGACCAGACAGAAATCTTGGAAGAAGGTTTGGATTTGTCACTCGAAGAAATGGAAGCTGCCTTAGATGGTAACGGTTCTGTAGAATTCTACAAAACTCAGTACAAAGCCATTAAAAACTTCGAAAACTTTTTAACAATAGCCACTGAGCTTAACCAAGGAGTACAAGCTTCTCGTGTAGATACACAAGGAGTAGGACCTTCAAGTGGTGATAACTACGTGATGATTAGTAAACAACAGAAAGTCCTTAACAAGGAGGCTCCTCATATCTTGAATATGAAAGAAATGTTGTTCACAAGCTCTGACCAGTTAATCAATCCTGCCTTTAATGAATACGCTTGGATCCGTCCAGTAGGTATTATGAACAAGATCTATCCTTCTATTGGAACGATGGATACTTTGACAGGAGGTATCAACTACTCATTACTAGGAAGAATTAAGAATCTATTCTCTGACATGAAAGGAGAGTACTTCAGTTTAACTGAGAGTGAGGCTAGAGCAATTGATACAGGCTTCATGAGTTACCTGGGATCTGCAATACCTTTCTTCGATAACAAAGGTTCGAAAGATGTACTCGAGAATGTTCCTGAACGATTGAGAAAGTTCAAGAATGATTTCCCTGGTTCATTATTTGCCCCATTCCTTGACCAATTGTACGTGAAGGATGCTGACAGAAATGTGAAGATGAGAAGAATAGAGTACTACGCCACTGGTAAAGGGCCTCTTGATTCAGCCACTTCTCGAAGATTGTGGAGAGAGATGTTCTCTTCCAAAGATGCTGCTACTCGTGAGCTAGCATTTGACCTTGTAAAGTACGCGTACTTCTCTAATGGATTTGCATTTGGACCACATTCATTCTTCAATATGGTTCCTGTTACTTTCTGGAGATCTGATTTTGCCAATCATCCTGATAACAATGACAAAGGACTGCTTACTTCAGATGGGAAGTCTATGAATGAATTCATGGCTGATGAACTTAAACGTATGGACATGGCTATCTTCATGAAAGGTGGATACGTCAACGTAAAAGCTAAAGGACCCATCTATAATTTCATCAAGCAGTACATTCAAAATACGGCGGAGAAATCTCTAATTGTTCCTAGTGTTAAAATTAACGAGGGATCAAGAGAGTTTACTCCTGATACAATCACTAAGCTTGCCGAAGACGAAGTATATGTGTTTGGAACAACAATTGAAGGTGCTCACAACGTAGGATTTGCAGGTGTAGCCTTCAAAGGAAACCGAGTGATGGACAAAACGGCTTACACCAAAGGAGCAAAAGGACGTTGGGCAGAATACGGAAAGACAGGACAGATTACTCAAGGAAACGAGGGTAGAGGTTTTGCTTTACGTATGCAGAAGGCTGAGTTTAATGGTGATACAGTTTCTTCTATCAAAGAAATCAAAACTTTGGATAAGCCTGTTCGTCAGAGACTTTTAGGATTCATGAAGAATGACTTGCTATCCTTAGTAGAAGTTGCTACAGAAGAGCCTAGAACTAATTTCTTGGTTGAACACTTGTACAAAGATACTGGATGGTCGACTAAAGAAATCCGTGATATTTTACAGCAAGTAAATGAAACAGTAGGAATTCCTAATAACATCATCCTTCCTAAGTACTTGGAAGTACGTAACAAAAAAGGTACGTACATCGAATCTAAGACTATGAAAGGCCCAGATGGTAAAGAAGTTACTGTTGAGCATTTAGTTGTTGGAAAGAAAGCAAACGCACACAGAGCCATTAAAGACGGGAATTTGCCTAGTTACTTTAAGGTTGCTCACAACGGTGTGACTAAACTGTTTGAAGTGGATCCTAATACGATCAATAAAGACTTCATTCGATACATTAGAATTCCATTACTGGGAACTTCAAACTTTGTCAAAGAGTTTAGCTACGATAAGGAAATCACTAAATCAGTAGTTCCAAGTTTGACTTTGAAAACAAATGAAGATCCTGTATCACAAGTACTTCCTCCAATCACTGGAGATGACCCTTCGTTACTAGCTCTGCAGATTGAGACAATGGCCAAGCTAGTCCAAGAAGAACAGGAAACTGCAGAAGATCCGTTAGGAGCTGTGAACCTTGATGAGAAAGGAATGTTTATCGAAAAATTCATTCCAACTGAGGACGTAACAGAAATAAAAGAAGTACCTTACGCTGTCTATCAATCTCAGTCAAAAGGAAAAAGTGTGACTCCTATGACAGAAACAGAGTGGGCAGCTATGGATGCTGTTGCTCAAAAGGGAATTATGGACTACCTGAAAACTTGTTAATATGCATTGTATAAATACCAACCTTCCTGAGTACCAAAGACTTGTAGCTTCAACTAACGAGCACCCTCACGTACTCCAATACAAAATTAGTTTATGGATGGATCACAACGGTAGCCACCGTTTTCCAACTGCTGAAGAAATCTCTGAAATCCCAGTAGGGAAAGGACAATTTCACCAGGTACATCCTATAAAGCAGCTTGCTTTTAAATACAATATGAATACTGCAGGGTTCATGCCTTCGAATGTAGATCTTGCTCAAGTACAACGTGATGCAATAAAGTACAACCTGACTACTCATAGAGCAGCTTCAGGTATGTGGTTCTTCAAAGACGGTAATAAACGCTTCGTCAATCCTCACAAATATCGTCAACTGGAATCGTCTACTGAATCCCCAATACAAGAGTTGACTGATAAGCTTAAAAAGTGGGCACGCACTCACGGAATTTCCGTGACCACTATGGAAGCACTGATCGAACAGTCAGAAGGCTCAGGCTCTTTCGGAGGGTCTGTTGCCGTGGCTGACTTGCTGAACAACATTATTGCCATTGATCCAAACTTGGAAGGTATCGATACAATGGCTGAAGAGGTGGCTCACTTTGCTACTCATATTCTTCAAGATGATGTCTCCGTGAAAAAGGCTATGGAGAAAATCGAAGCTACTGAGATTTACCAGGAAGTGAAGGAGCAATACGCTGACGTATATACTGATGAAGCTCAGTTTAAAAAAGAAGCTATGGATAAGCTTCTTACTCAAGCTATCCTTTCTGAGTTTCAGCAGACGGAACAAAACAAAGGAATCATTGCTTACTTGAAAGCTATCTTCAACAAGATCAAACGATGGTTGAATAAGCAGCACAAGTCTTCTGCAGCCGAGGAAATCAAAAACGATTTAATGCCTATTGCTCAATCGATTATCAAGAATGAGTATTTAGGAACTGCCAATACTAAGCCAGGTGACACTGTGTATCACCAAAAAAAGTCTCTTATTTATGAGAAAGAAAAAGAGACAGAAATTCTGAAAGGAATTGAGAATACAGCAGAAAGAGCTAAGGCTAAATTTGCCATGGAAACTGCCAATCAATTAAACGATCGTCTTAATGTTCTACGTAGAAAAGAAAAGAATGAAAAAGTTCTTGGACGTTTGGAAGATCAAATTGAAAGTCTTCAAGAACAAATTGCTGCTAATGAATTTACAGCAAGTGTGATGGGAATCATTGACCTTGCCAAAGAAGAACTTCCTTCTGTTCAAGGACTGCTTACTAAGCATGAAGAAAATGGTACGACTGATGGTAACGATTTAGAGCTTGTCCAAAATTTCATAGAGATGTATGACCACCTGTTCGAAAGACTTCAGACAGACATTCATTTCTACAATTTCTCAGCAGAGGAAAAAACAGATTTATTGAAAACTCTTAGTGATACTCTACGTTACATTCGTGACATTGAAGGTCAGGCAAGAGCTTTGAATAAACGCCATGCTATCAATGTATTACGTGAAGGAAACACAGGAGCTGATGGTTCTAAAATTGATCCTTCTTTCGATGAAATAAAAGCTTTTGATTACACGGAACACGATACCAACTGGTGGAGATTCTACATGGGTAACTACAAGTTCTCAAATTCCCCTATTCTACGTACTGTGCACAAGCTATTGTTTGATGCTGCCCAAAAGGTAAAACGTCATACACTTGATGTAGGCCACACGTTACTTCAGGCTCAAGTACTCTTGGAAAAGTCGGGTGTCAAAGTTGAGGATCTGATTGAAAAGGATGCTAATGGAAAGTACACTCAATACCTGGTCCGTCGAGAAGACTGGTCAAGTTATTTCAAGGCTCGAGAAGAAATGAAGAAAGAAATGGAAAAGCATTTTGATGTGGAAAATTTCTCTGATCTTCAGTATGACAAGTTAGACAAGCAAAAGAAGAAAGAATACCATAGCATTTTAAGCAAGTTCAATAAAGAACACACTACGAAAATTTACAATGAGAAAGGTGAATACGAACGTAGTGTTCCTAAGAAATTAAATCCGAAGTATCAGCAATTGATGAAAAATCCTCATGTAAAAAACTACTACGATTTGCTAGTGGCCACTAAACGTGAGGCATTGAGTAAATTGCCTTCTCACTACAGATCTGAGTCACGAGTATTCCTTTTACCAGGAATCAGACAACAGTTCCTAGAAAGAATGACTGATCGTAACCACGGCTTCTTGACAAATTTGAAAGAGATTGGTAAAGAATCTTTCTTCTTAGATGAAGATGATACTCAGTTTGGAGAAGTTTCTGCGTTAAATAACAGAATGGTCCCTATTTATTTCAACCAGAAATTCGATGATCCTGCTCATGTGTCCAGAGATCTGACACGTAGTTTTTCTGTTTTCTCAGAAATGGCTGAGAATTTAAAATCTATGGGAACTCTTTCTGGAGACATCGAAGTGCTTAAGCGAGAGCTAGGGCGTAGAGAGTATAAGAAAGGTAAGAAAAATGTGTCTGGTAAGGAGACTAATGATTACAAAGTGCTTGAGACAATGCTTGCAGGTCATGTGTACAACATCGAAAAGAAAGATGCTACCATACATGTGCCTGAAAATTGGCTTACTAAAGCTATTGGGATCAACGACAAGGATTTCTCCACAACTAAATTCATGCAAGCTTTCACCAAGTACATCTCGACGAACAACTTGGCTATGAATATTTACACCTCTACAGCAGGTGCAATCAAAGGTTCTATCGATTCCATAGTAGAAGACCAAGTAGGTCTTTACACTACCGTAGAATCAAAGAACTGGGCCCGTGGAGAGTATGCTCGAAACATTGCCCATGTCCTTTCAGAAGTTCCAAAGAAAAAGCAGACCAATAAAATGCACCTACTTCTTCAACGAAACAATGTTGTTGAGCTAGGGAAAATGCTGACTAACACGAATAAGAATAAACTTATGAGTGAAGCTGTCAGCAGAGACATGCTGTTCATCAACTACCGTACTGCAGATTATGCCATCAAAGGGCGAGTGGCTCTTTCTGTATACGATAATACTCGTTTGGTAGGAGATAAGTTCATGACTCGTAAGCAATTTATCGAGGCTAAACAAAAAGCAGGTATCCCAAAAACCACTTACAATAAAGAGTGGAAAGCTCTGAGAACTAAGAGCTTGTACAATGCCTATCACGTAGTCGACGGTAAACTTGCCGTTAAAGAAGAATTCAAGCCTTTCGTTTCTGAGGCTATTGAGAATATCACAGCAGGTAAAATTACCCACGTATCGAATATCGTTGATGGTACTTTATCAGATTCAGATAAGGGAGAATTAGCTCGTAGTGTATACGGAGACTTTATGTTGATGCACCGTGGATGGTTTATCAATACGATCGATACTCGATTTATGAAGGAAAAAACTGTGATGACTACAGGGGAAAAGGAAATTGGGTACTATCCTGCAGCCTGGAGTTTCATTAAGAACGACATCATCCACGATAAGAACCTGACTCCGTGGGCTATGGTAGGTGCTTACCGTAACATGGAAGACGGAGCCGTCAAAAGGGGGGTTAAAAAGACCTTCTTGGATCTCCTTTATCTACAGCTTATTGGATTCATTGCTGCCATTGCAAACGTAGCAGCAGACGACGATGACGATGACAATTTCTTACTTCAATACTCAGCATACCAGTTGAATAGAGTACTCTTGGAGCAAGCTGCAGGGCAACCTCTGATGAACCCGTCAGAGATCCTCCAGATTATTGATGAGCCTGTAGTAGGAGTTCGAACAATCAAAGACATCGTGGATATTGGAGAAGCTTTCAATTTCACGGAGTACAAATCAGGGATGTATAAAGGTAGCTCACACGCTAAAAAGTGGTGGCTACGTAAAATTCCTGCATTTAAAAGCGTATATGAATTCCCTGAAGCAGAGTTGAAAAATAATTTCCTGCAAAATCAGGTAATCTCTAATAAGTACTATGATATACTGAAGGAAAAGAAGGATGGAGATGAGCTTACGATTTTAGAACGTCTAAGCCTTTTATTCAGAGATCAAAAGCATTCCAACATGTCAGAAAGAGAGGCTGTGAATTACATAGCAGCTATGGAAGAAGATATGTAAAAACGCCAAATTTTTTCAGGGAGCCTGTTTAGGCTCCCTGATTATATTTTCTATTAATACGTGGTGGATTTCTGAACACAAAATTCTTAAAGGCTTTCCTTCTAAATGAGGCAACCTTTTCCTAGTGTATTGGCCATGCTGATGGTCTATTATATAATAAATGTGTTCTGTTTTTCTTTCTTGGTAAATGCCGTAGCTTCCTACACCATAATTCCCTCCCCAACCTTGAATATGGACAATATCCGTTAATTCCATTGTCCAATCTGGGTCTCCTCCTGCCCAGGCAGTCTTATCCCAATGTTTAATTAGTCTATACATATTCCCATTTAATAATTTGATCAGGAGTAAGACGATCTCCTTCCCATCCATCAGGTAAATTCACTCCTTTAAAATCTGCCCATCTTGAAGGAACAGAAAAATAACCATTAGGAGGTTGGATAAATTCATCTTTAGCATTGTAATAACCATAAGCACGAGAATCTTTTGGAACATTAAACCAACCTTTTTTAGTTACTACAGATTTATAAGTTTCCATACTATAAGGACCTGTTCTAAATGTTTTTTCAAATGTGACCATCACATTTATACCCTCTTTTTGTAATTTCATAAACTAAAAAATGTATCGAATTGTATTCCAAGGAATTATTCGATTGTGAATACTTTTAAATGTCTCAATGTATTTGGCTTTGAGATCTCGTCTGTAACGAATGTTTTTTCCACCGTATTGAGACATCTTAATCTCTTGAATTTCAGGAGTCCATAATAAATTTTCTCCTGGAATTCCTTCTTGTACGTTTCTTACATGCTTATTCTCGTTATGAGTGAGAAAGATGACTTCTGACAATACTTCGTCTTTATGCTCTACATAATCCTTCATCATTTCGAAAAGTTCTTCGTAATCGTTCTCCCAGTTATCATATACAATCACAGGAGAATAGTTTACATGAATATCATATCCAGCTTCAATGAAAGCATCGATAGCTTTGATACGTTCCAAAGTAGTAGCTGTGTTTGGCTCTACGATTTTACGTATTTTTTCAGGCATTAAACTAAAACGGATACGTACTTTTTTCTGAGGATTGAAGTTCAAGAAATTGACAGGCACAATTTTCGTAGCCAATGTTGCTTTAGCTATCGGATGATCCACAAAGAACTGAAAAATTTCTTGCCAATTATGATGCTTAGAATGCAAAGCAAAGTCTTCATTACACGCAAGATCATATGTGATAAATTTAGAATCTGTCTGATTAGGTTTTTTTGTATCAGCATAGAAATATGCGTGATTATTAATAGCTGTTAATAATGTTCCGTAATTTTTGGCTATTGTTAATCCTTCGGGCTTATGCCTTTTCATGTAACAATAGCTACACTTTAGTAAACAACCAAAACCAAAAGAAGGAGTAATATAATCACTACTCCTTCCCGATTCTCTTATTTGTAAGCTTTTTCGTTCTACAAATTCTATTTTCTTCATATTGGATCGTTAGGATTTCTTTCTTTCTCTTCTTGTCGTTTTCTGTTCCAATCAAAAGCTAACTCTTCTTGAGTTCCTTCGTAATTGGCTACGTACATCGCCTGAGAATATTTCATCTCTGCACAGGAAAATAAAATCTTCCCTGTTTGTGGATGTATTTTGGTGAAAAATCTTTGTACTATTTTCTCCATGTCTTCAAAATTATGAACCACATCCTATGCAATCAAAGTGACTGTCAGTAGGTTTGGTTCCGTTTAACTTCATTTCTAAGTTGTGGATCTTGTCCTTCAACTCCATGTCTTGAAACATGTCTCCAGTAAGCTCTCCTTTGAGCTTATCAATCTCTTCTTGAATTCCTTCTTTTGTCATTTCACTAAGGTAATTAAATGGGAATAAAATATCTAACATTATCAACAACGAAATAGTACCCTAGCTTTTCTAGGGTACTAGAACATCGTACTATCCCATCATCAAGTATTACTGTCACTTTAATCAGTTGTTAGTTTAAGTCTCCAAAAATATCCAGGCTCTAATTCAAATAAGAATTGTTTAGAACCTCCGTCTCCACGATAGATATTGTAATCATGATCATCCTTGTATTGCTTTTGAAAGCAAATCATAGGCATGTATTCTTCGTCAAAATAGAACAGCTCATCTGTAATTCGAATAAGCTGCATTTTTCCAAGGGAAATATGTTCCCAATTAAAAGGGTTCAGATCCGTAAGAATGTACCCCATTTTGGTAGGATAGTTGCTTCTTAAGTGAGCGAGAGCCTCTTGTTTAGTAGATTTCAAATTAGTACTTCTCCAAATGGTGAAGAAATTTTCTTGATAATCTCTAAGATGAATAGGGCTTCCGTCTATCATACAGTACTTTTCCATGAAATAGACCGCATCTCGACTACATTTTAAGTATTCGATAGCCTCTTCTTTGGTGAGGTTACTTCTGATGTACGCTACTGTAGGAACATCTAATTCTCCTACAGCCAAAGATGCTTGTAGTAAGTCATCTAAGGTCAGAGCTTTCTCCCCAAAAAGCATTTTACGTTGAATAACATCTGCTTCTGCAGCCGTAGATTTAGCTGCTCTGCAGTGTGGACATTCAGAACTATCACATAAGGATGGATATTGTCCGTTAATAGGATCAAACCATCTTTGGCCATGAGTTTTACAGTTGCTAAAAGCTGTTTGTTCTTTTGTTCTAATCATAATCAAAGTTTTGTGGATAAAAATAGGAGGAACGCCTGCGGCTATCCCTCCCTTACACATTCTAGTATGTCATGTGTATTACCATTCAATAGTTTCACCGTTCAATTTCTCCAAGATTTTGTTTGCTTCTTTGAAATGTGGGCAATGCCAATCTTTCTTTGGATAAACGTAATCTGCAGGATCGTCAAACGTTAGAACATAATTGTTCTTTTCTAGATAAGGAACAAGTTTTTGATTCTCTTTCCCCCATAGCATGAAGATAACTCCATGTTTTTGTCCCAGAGCATTAAGCACTGCTGAGACGAATTTTCCCCAAGGTTTTGTGTGTTCCCCTCTGTCATTCTCTCGAATAGAGAGCTGACGATTCAAGAGTAGTACTCCTTGAGAAGCCCATTCTTCTAGGCTAAAATCGAAATCTAAACATAAGCCATTGTAGTATTCTCTTTCAATCTGATCGTAAATCACACTGATAGTAGGTGAGTAAAATTGAGAACTCAATTTATCACCATAAGCAAGACCATTGGCCACACAAGTATTTGTGTGTGGCTTCTGACCTATAATAACAACTCGAACAGATTCCCAAGGGCAAAGTTTAAATGCTTTGAATACGTCAGCTTTGGCAGGCTTTACGGAGTTCATTGCATACTCAGTTTGTAGAAACCCCATCAACTTCTCAGTTCCGTAAGGAGTTTTGAGAGTATCTTTTAATTGGAGAGCCCAACCTTTTCCAAGGGTTTCTGTCCAGAATTGTTTTTTAAATTGCATAATACTAATTATCAAATTCCTTTGCAGGAGTTAGCTTAGGCGTATTGCCTAGATTCTTTAATATCTCATCGCTGAGGCCTTCTTTTTCTTTATCTATCCTAGACCACACTTCTGCGTCTCCTAAGAGCACAGTCGAGTCGTAACGAGAGTCTGGATGTGGAGCAGATATTGCTCTTTCCCAACTTGCTTTTAGTTCAGCACATTTATTCAAAATTCGAGGCAAAAGGTTTGGATCCATTTTGAAGTAATTGTTTTTCAAAACAAGAGTTTTTCCTTCTGCTGTTAGCTCTGAATATCTGCCCTCACGAATAGTTCGATAGTGTTCCATATTTTCTTCTGGAACTTTGAAGATCATTACAATATAGTCACCTTTCCAATACTCATCTACATACGTAGAAAGAGCAGTAATAGTGGAATGAAATTGCTCATAATTTGAGTCCCTGTAGGGCTTAACTACCACAAACACATAAGGTCCGTAGTTTTGTTCAAATTCTAAGTCTTTATCCCACATGTAAGCATTTAGAAATCTAGTCGTCATAATACGTCTTTTGAAGTTACTCTGCACATCACATCTAAATAACTGCTTTGGTACATTAACCAAAGGGAATAAAAATGTGGCTGTCTGGGTGTACTTCATGTAACTCATACGCGAATGTCTAAATAACCATTTTTGTAGTACTCCATTGGAAATTTCCATTGGTCTGTACTTTGGTGAAACGTGAATCTTTCTAATGCTTGTAAGAAGCCTTCGAGTTTTCTTCCTGAAGAAAGTGTACCTCCTGACCATCCAATTTGAGACACAGCATTTGTTACTTTGTGTACCATAGGAGGATTGTTCATCTCTTTCTCTACAACAATGTATTTGAAATGAAGGAGTTTGTATCCTTTCTTAACTAATGCTACTACTTCAGGATCTTGTGAGATTCCGAAGAAATAAACAGCAGCTTGGAAGTCATATCTGAACTTCCAGAAGTCATGATTAAAGCTAGTGATAGGAGAGCCTGTAGTCTTGTAATCGATCGGTTCAATTGTTTTGTTTGTATGATCAATGAAAACTTTGTCAAGTTCTCCTTTGAAGTCATACCCTTTGTATTGAAACGTAATCACTTTATGATTCCAGGATTCCACATCTTTTGCTTTTGAAAAATGCTTCTTGGTGTAATCGTCTGTTTTAAGTGCAGCTATACAGACAGTAGCTTTGTAATATTCTTCTTCTGACACAATCTTTTTACCTGCTGCAGCGTATAAACTCTGGAAGTAGGTCAAGCATTGTGTCTTGATTTTGTTTACTCTAGTTTCATCTTTCCAACGACTCTGATACTCATATTCATTACATGCTTGTAAGATCACTGTATCCATGCTATCCCATTCAACAGGGGTTTCACATGTATTCATATAATCAAACACGTATTGAGTAATGTTCTTTAGAACCTGGGAAATATCACTGTCTTGTAGAACGTAATACTTCTCATCCAGGTCAAAATCACCTAGTAACATGTCGTCTACCAATGAACCAAAAACAAAGTGTGTTTCTTCAGAATCTCCCTGTTGGTCCCGTTGCTTTAAGAAAGCAGCAGGACTCACAAGGATTTTCTTCAGAAGACTTTGGTTTAGTCCATCGAGTTCTCGATAGTCAGCCATTACTTCTTTTTTATGGTTTTTAGTTTGTAAACTAGTTTTCTCTCTTGGAGAGTGGGAACTTCTCTAAATTCGTAAGAAGTCTTCGATAAAAATTCTACTGTATCATCAGGGAGGACACCTTGCTTTTGCAAGACATCATCCAAACACTTGATCCATACCAGGGCAAGATTCCCTATATCCCAACGGGGGCAATAACCGTCTGGGGCTGGATTCCAGCTAATTCTACCTTGACCTGTTTTCTTGTCCTTAAGTCGTTTAACATCTCCATAATTCAATGGAGCATAAATGATTAATTCTGTTTCAATAGGTAAGGCAATTTCATAACCTTGAGGAACGTGTTTCTCTATGTACTTGTGCATTGCTGCTACAAATGCTTGTCTCACGGTGTAATGGGCTGAAGCATGGATTTTGTTATATCCAATCTTTACCCACTTTCTTCCGCTTAGAGGAACATGTGTGATGAATTCAGGGAATTCTATCGTCATTTCACTTAATGCCATTTACATTGCTTTGTCTACACGAGACTTCACAGCTTCTGTCATATCATCAAGACTCTTCTGAAGTCCAGAACTAATAACTCGCAATGAGTCTTTAGAAATTTCTCTCGGAACAATCTCATGCTCAACAAGGGACTCAAATCTCGAATTGTTTAACATTTTATTGATTTCTGCTTGAGTGTGCTCAGCATACTCGAACTCAAAGGTAGCAGTTTCCAATGGAATAATACGTCCATTTTCATCGTATTCTGCTACGCCAACTGGTAGGTACTCACAGCATCTTAGTTTTTCTCCATCTCGGTATGGCACTGCAACTACGTGCATTGGATTACAAAGACAAATTAAGCCTTCTTGTCCAAACATACCTTTATACATGAATGAAGGAGAGCCTAAGTGTAATCCAGAAGAACACGTTTGATTAGGATCTGCATTACATTTGTCACGATCCATAAATACACGTTCTCCAATCACGATAGTCATTGTTCTTGAATGATTGTCCGTATACACAGTAGTCGTTTCTTCTTCAACATCAGACAGTCCTTCATACAAGTCTTCCAGATTACCTACTAATTCGTAATCTTTATCAGCAGTACGCTTATCGAACCAGCCAGTGCCTTGACGTACAAACTGAGCTTTACCAGTAATTTCAGGTTTCAATTGAAAGATGTCAAATCTATGAGCTCCTTTCTTCTGAATCTTAGTCTTAGTGTAGGCATCAGCAACGAAATAATTTAATGCCTTAGCACCTTCTTTCTTCTTTCCTGATTCCTTGTCTACTTGAATCTGTACATTTCTGTACGATACGAAGTAACCTGATGGAGTAACAACCATATCATGGTTGACTAAGAACTTGTACAAGTCCTCTCTACATCTTGGATCTTTGTTCAAAGCACATAATTTCCAGAAATTCATCAATGATGTTAAATCTCCTTCATTATCTCTACGAGAACAAAATTCAATAGCCAAGAATTCAGGCACAGTGATGTTGATTCCTTTCATGAACAATTTAATGCCCTGTACTTCGAAATGCTCGTCACCGTTCTCTTTGATGTCTTCCATCCAAGAAAGTAAAGTTTTCGTTCCCTCTACCTTTTTGATTTCTTTAGCCAAAGCTTTTTCTTCCTTAACTTCTTCTGCAGTTTTTTTACGTTCAAAAATTTCAATAAGAGCTTTGACCTCTTCTGGGTCATTCTCATCGATATTTAGAGCTTGTTCCATAACTGAGAGCTTTTCTGCATCACTTTCAATTACTTTGTTATACATTTTCCCATTCAGGTGACACACTAACGTGTTCCCTACCATCATTGCTTTAACGCTCATAATGTTTGAATTTAGGTCTTTGAATATATTCAATTAACTGTTTATCTTCTTTAGACATCCAGGATAACTCATTAGAATTGAACAATGCATAGTAATAAGCATTGATTCTTTTTCTCTGTTTTTTAGGCATATAACAGTTATGCATCACGATTGCTTTAACAATTTCTACGGCTACTTTTTCGTAGTTCACCTGATAATTCCAACGTTTACTTTCTGCAAAGTATTCAAGGATTGTCTCAAGCGTAGGAATGTTAGAGATGTACTCACTTATGAGATCCAGCTCTTTTATAAAATCTGTATCAAAAGCATTCAGCTCTTTCACATACTCATATCCACTGTGGATAATAGAGTTTTGTTTAATAGCTTCTTTGCTAAAATAGATTCCATTAACTTTCATGTATTGATGTGCTTTGCCCATCAATGTATTTGCTTTGTCGTAAACGTTACTCCAAAGCTCGTTTTTGTACGTGTCTAGTACTTTTAATGCTAATTCATATTTAGGAATTGTCCTAACATGATATGCAGTCATTGCCCTTTTGAAGGGTTTTGATTTGTGAAAATTTCCCACGGTAATAAGATTAGGTACGTCTTCTAAATATTTCAGATTGGTTGGAGCTACAAAACCTACGTGCAGATAACCTCTACTGCGTTCTCCTTCCATAATTAAAACACTAGGATGCATTTGATTGAAAAACTCTCCAATAATTTTAAGCTCCTCTTTTTGATCTTCAATCCCAGCTACAAAAAGTTTTCCTTTAGCTGAATCTACATCACCCTTCATCAAACGAGTTTTTTCCCATTTCCTGTGGTACTGAGAATACTTGGTCATCAAGAACTTACGCTTATCAATCTGTTTTCTAGCAACTCTTTGAGACTTTAACCACTCAGGATCTACTACCACATTATCGTAAGAGATTGTCTTCGATAATACATATTGAAGAGCCACTTTTTGAGCAACCTTAATTTGGTCTCTCCACAAATGCTTTTCATCCCACTTCAAATTCAGCATTTTACGATACCCTCGAAGAGAAACCTTTCTCTTTCGAACCAAAGGAACGTTAGAATTTTCCAATTCTTCTCGAATGTACTTACTCTTTTTAGGAGTATGATTATCTCTGATACGATAAGGAGTACAGTAGTTGAATTTGTAACTTTTGTTCTCCAAAACATTAATCAAGTTGAGCTCATAATCTATCTTTCGTAAACCTGCTCCAGTAAGTTGTGAGGATATGTAAAATCCTGCAGTCAACTTATCTAGTGAAGGTACAGTAGTCAATCCCACATCTGTAAAGGGTTTAAATTGCCATAATGCAAATTGTTGATTTCCTAAGACAGATCTCAAGTCTAATGAAAAAGACCATCCTCCGTCAACGGAAGATTTGTACTGCACACTTGGACCAGTGCGCTCCTTAGAATAGTACTCTTGAAGGTCTGTTATAATGTGTGCCTTTTCATTTTCCCATTTGTTTAACACTTCTTTACGAAGAGCATCGATCTTAGTATTAATAGCTGCCTTAGTCTTGGGATTGTACTTCACATCCTCACGAGTAGGAATTACATCAAGTTCACCAATCTCAAATTTCAGAGCTAAATCAGCAGTTAATCTTTCTCGGTTAAGCTGATCCCAATCAATAGGATAAGCTACTTTTCCTAGACACAAGTGTAATCCTGAAAAAGGATATCCATTACTACTCTTGATCCAGTTCTCTCCTTGAAGAATAGTGTAATTGTTAGCAATCTCTACTCCTTGATTGAAATAAACATTATCAAAATAAGCTAATTGTTTCGAACACTCCTGACGAAAACGTATAACATCCATCTGACTTTTAATGTAAATCTTGATTTCTGTTCCGTTTCTTTTGGTAGTAGGTTCTTCTCCTAATTTGTCAAGGCAAGGAGCTTCTTCGCCTTTTCGTAGCATAAAGCTGTATTCCATACCGTTGTATCGTGTTCTAATAAAGAACAGGTCAGCATACGATAATCCTGATTTAGAGCCAATACCAAAGGCTCCAATCACATTGTTTGTGTTTTCTTTAGTGGACTTTAAATAGCTACAGAAAACGTCTGTAACTCGTTGTGGTGATAGTCCTACACCAAAGTCTTCTGCAATCCAGAAGTTCCCTGTTTCATCCTTATCCAGAGCCACGTACACTGCATCATCATTAAAGACTTCAAGATGTTTCTTGAGCTCCATGATTTCTGCATCAGGTACTTGTTCGTAAATAGGATATTCCAGACGAATTTCTGTTAGTGTGCTAGCTTTGATGAAAGCAGCTTCTGCATGAGAGTCGAAAGAATTACTTACGTATTCTCTAACGACAGCTCCTATCGAGTTTTTGTAAGGATCTTGTAAGAATCCAAACAATTTCGACATGCTTGCTTCATCAATGGTAGCTTTAACACTGTCGTCGGAAACATTTCCTTGGACAGCAACAACTTTACCATCTAATTTCATCTAATAATTTTTTAAAATGTTGATGTGAGTCCTCGACTCCTAAAAATTTGGTCATATCAGAAAAGTCTGTGACCCATGCTTCGAAAGCAGGAATGTAGAAGTGAGGTACATCATACCTCTTACTGAATTCTTCAGATAATTTAATACCTGCCTTATCGTTGTCAAATAGACAGACAACGTGTGTGAACCTGGATTTATACTCTGCCATTACGGATTCCTTCATCATAACAGATTCTGATTGTAGTCCCACACTTGGGATTCTCATCACATCTCTTAAGCTCATCACATCCTTTAAGGATTTGGTAATGATTAAAAGTTTTCCAGTCTTTGGGAGCTGCGTATACCCTTGATGTACGGTATAGTTAGCGTTGTTGATCCATTTAAAATGCTCACTGTATGGCTGATAAATTTTGTACGTAACCGTACCATCTTTGTATTCAATGTAGGCGTAAGCGTATTTATCTATTTTGTTTGCGTTTCCATTAAAGAACACATGACTAATAGGTACTACATTATATTTTTCAAGAGTACGTCTCGTAATGCCGAACTGCTTCCAGAACATGGCATCGTGTCTTTCCCAGGCTCTTCTCTTAATTCCGAGTTTTACCTGCTGTTTTTGGACCACTCTTTTTGCTGCTACAATGGCCTGTCTCTCTGCGGTTACTTCCGTATTCGAAAGATTGAAGTCATAAGCAATTTTCCATAATGCATCTTTGAAGCTCATTCCAAATAAATGAGAAACAAATACGACTGCATCTCCACTATCTTTAGTGGCAAAGTCGTAAAACATTAACGTACCTGATCCATTCTTGTGATAATACAACACGAATGAAGGAACGTTATCTTCTCTTAATGGGCTACAAATTTTTGTACTATGAGCTACGGGCATACCTATGTAAAAAGCATAGATGTCGTCTTGTGGAATACAAGAAAACAGATCTTCTTTAGTGATCTGTTCATTATAGATAAAAGAATTCAAATTTATCTCTGCCATAGTTTAAAAAGAGGGGAGGAATTTCACCTCCCCATTTTGGTTTCTACCAATCCTCTTCATCATCGGCAGACTTAGAGCCTGCTCCTGGTGCAGATGGTTTGTCCTCATCCTCTTGCAAACGAGTCATTCCGTCAATATCAGATATTCTCAGAACTGATTCAGCAACAGGCACATTCATAGCTTCTATGAAAGGAACCCACGAACGTGGTTGAATGTATTTTTTACGGTATTCCTCAGTACCGTAATTTGCTAAAATACGAACTTGTCCTAATGTAGGCAATGCTCCTTTCAGCATTTTCATAGCTTCGTCTAACATTGCTTGTGCACTGTTGACAACTGGAAGCTGTGCGTTTGGACCTAAAGCACAGTGTAATAAGTGTTTTAACACTTTACCTTGCTTCTTGATTAATTCTTCCACAGAGTTCCACTGAGTTTCCTTTGTCACATACCATAAAGGTGTGTTACAAGTTCCTCCGTTCTCGTCTGTGAAAATGATTTTGTAATCAGGGGCAAATTCTTTGTCCTCTGCTGTCTTTTTAGACAACGTAACTGTGATGTTCTCTGCAACACCAGCTTTACCTCCGTTAAAAATAGCTACGCCTTCCGAGGCGTTAAAGCTATTGTCATTCAAATTAATTTCCATCTTTTATTTTTGTGGATTTAATTAGTAATAAAAAAAGGTAGGCACTAGCCTACCACTCTTCTTCTTTTGTTTCTTCAGTTGCTTCAACAACAGGTGCTTCAGCTTCTTCTGCTTCTTCTCCAGCAGCAGCAAACGGTTTTCCAGCTTGAGCAACGTTTCCTCCTTCTACAGAAGCAGCAGGCTCTTCAGTAGCTGCTACTGCAGCAGCTTCAGGACCATTTACGTGAGCAGGCTCTTCACCTCCATTTGTAGCAGTATTTTCTGCAGTTGTATCAGCAATTTCTACAGGTGATCCATCAGCTTCATGACGAACCACTTTGAAGTAACCTTCTCCTTCTACTTCTTCGATGTGAAGGTGATTAGTCACAGAATTTGTCAATCCTAAAGTATTGACAACAAAATCGTATGTTTTAGCATTAGAAAATGCAAACGATTTGTTGGTTTCGAAAGATTGTATTCCTTCTACTTCTTTTAATGAAGCCATAATAGCTACTTCACCTGTATCAGTATCTTTACCGATAGATACATAAGAAGAATTGTCCTCGTCTGGAGAAACTAATCCTAGTGCATCTTGTGCAGCTTTGTTAAACATGATTTTACGACCAGAACCTTTTCCTGCTAATGCTGCCAAGGTTACTACTGGTGTAGAGAATTGCTCTACTTTCTTCTTTCTTTGTACGGGTACTCCCCAATTAACTCCCATTGTTTTGTTTTTACGGGTTACTAAAAATTTACTAATTCAAAAATGCTAAGAAGTATGTACTACTTCTTAAGCGTGTACTTTGTTCCTCCAACAATTACATATTGGATAGTACGTGGATCTACTTGACGCAAAACTGCCATATTGATGATTGTTTAGTAATACGCGTTGATAGCCTCATCGACTAATACCAAATCGTTTGGTATAGTTTCTAATGGATTCTCGTCTTCGTCGACAAACATTTCAAGAGGTGTTTTACAAGTATCGTTTCCAGATGTTCTGGTTCTGAAGACATGCTCATTAGGTTGCCCAGGAGCTGTCTTTACTTCACAATAAAGAACAATAGAACTGAAACTTTCAGGTACAAATTTTTCAAGCTGTTTACCTTGTACAGCTACTCTTTCCATAGGAAAGCCTGCCTCATCGTAATGAGTTTCAGGATGTGCAAAGAGATAGACGTTGAGGTCGTCTCTCACTTTGTCGTTAATAATATTCATCAGGTCATACATAGCCCCAGAGAATTTTCCCCACTTTTCGAACCCTTTACCTGTTCTAAAAGCTTTGCTCATTATATGATCCGTCATGATTCTTGACCATGTATCAATAATGAAAGTTTTTACGTGAGGTTTGTTCTTATGGACATCTTTCAATGTGCTTATGACTTCATCAATACTAGATGATTTTTTGTAGTTCCCTTTCTCCTCAGAATATTTGGATTCAAACTTCTTGAAAGGTAACGGTTTTTGATCCGTGTTCATGATGAATGTCTCATCAGGATTTAGGCTTCGTAAAGAGGTGGATTTACCCATCCCAGACTTACCTACAATAAACACTAATTTTCCCATATTTCTCCTTGATTTTTAAGTAGTTAAAGATACGAAATTTATTACGAATTAGCAATGATTTCATGCTTAATCTGCACACTTTTTTTCTTACGTTTTCCCCAGTATTCTCCTCGTAAATGAGGGTTTTCTTCCTGCACTTTTCGAGAAGCTCTGGCAATGGAATCTAGGTAAGGAATTTCACGGTTACTCATGTCTTTAAGAAACTGTTTGGCAGTTACATTATCGACATCATAACCAATGTGTTTTAAATAGGAGTAATACAGTTTTTCATTAGAGTCTCTACACTTCGGATTCTGGGTCAGTCGTAGTTTCACCCACGGTCTTAATTCCATTATCATAATGTACTATTAGAACATTTACATTAGTGGAGTGCTCTTCGATTAGCTGTTTGACAACATTCCATTGTCCTCCTCCTATTCCGCAGCCTATTTTAGGGAAAGCTACAGTTTGACCTGCAAATTCCTTATTGATTTTCAGGAGTACTTCTATCAAGGCTAGATATTCGAAGTTTGCTCCAGGGTAAAATTGGGTGTAACAGTTCAGAATTATCTGTCCATTAGGCAGTTCTACTTTGCTGTACGTTCCCAATCGATTGTAATTGCCCATAGGCTCTTTCATTTCTCCTTCAGCATTTAAGCCTCTGTCCACAGCTAGAGCTTCAGGATACATTGTTGATACTTGCCTAGCAAGTCCAGCTCCCATAACTCCGAAGCAGTTGCAACCTTGGGCAATAATTCCAATTTCTCCTTTATGGAACATTTTCATCATGTTTCCATGGATTTCTTTTACAATCATTTTCCTTTGTTTCTGTCCAGTATGGCCTTAAGCAATCTAGGGTTTTCTTTTATCTCAGAGGCTTTAGGAAGTTCTTCGAACTTACCTACTGCTCCTTGAAAATAGAATCCCAAAGAGAGACTGTCCATACCATCACGGTTTTTTAAAATATGTCCTGAACGGTAATTCCTCCTAAGAGGGTAATCTCCATCCAGAATAGGATAACCACGATGATTATCCATTCCATAACGAAAGGGGTTAAACAGTGCTAACACTGTATTTGCGTCCTCTTGCGTTGCTCCTGTATCTTTAAAGTCAGAGAGCTGAGGTTCTTGTGAATCTTGTTGTTTTCGATCCATTCCTTCAATACCTCTATTGAACTGACTTACTACCACAGGACTAAACTTGAAAGTGTTTCTGAAGAATACTAGCAATTTTGAAGCTCTGTCCATTGCATCTTTCTTAGTCTTGTCCTTTTTCACATTACGATCGATAAGACTAATGTGGTCTATAATGATGAGTGTGATTAAGTTTGGATTATGAGGCGTGTACTTTGTGACAATGTTGTCAGCATTACGCTCTACTTTCCCTCTTGATTCTGCATACTTCATAACGTCACTGTATAAGTAATCAGGACTTAAACTGTTCCTGAAAAACAAAACGTTATCTTGCAGCTCATCAAAGTACTCTTGATACAAAGGAATGAGCCTTTGCACTTCTGGCGGTAGTTTGTTAACACCTCGACTGAATATTTCATTAGTATTCGTTAAAATACCATGATCTTCCCAGATCTTCCTAGCAACAAATTTTGCTAGTTTGACCACAGGATCTATCTCCAGTGAGTAATAAATAATTTCAAGTGAATAAAAAGGGTCTGGTATCGATCTCAAATAATCATAAGGATTAAACACGTATGCAGAATCCACAAAAGCAGTTTTACCTGTTCCTGTAGCTCCTCCAATAGTATCGTATCTTCCTTGTTGAACATCTGAAACATGTCTACCGAATCTTGGAAATCCCATAGGAAGTCCTATATTAAGTCCTTGAATCCCTCTATCTATCTCCACTTGCAACTCGTGCCAAGCCTTTCTCTTCCCCATATTAAATTGAATCTATGTGATCTGCTGATTTTCCTTCCCCAAATCTAGTAACAAATACTTCCCAAGACTCCCATTTTGCATTATTTATTACCACTTCTAATCCACTGAGGAATTGCATTTTACTTGCAATTTTTTGTTTCCTCACGAAAGCTTTAGTGGCTTCTACTGCACGATGATGTTGGTCTAGTGTCGTTACCTTCAAAAGGTACTTCTTTTCCAGTTTCTTTCCTTCAATCGTATCAGAACTTTTAGGTCTTAGAATTCTATTCCCCACTTTCATGGGGTATTCATTGAAGAACTCTAAGAAATTAATGTTATCTGAACGAACACCTAGCAATTTCTCTACGTTCGATGTGCTTAAAACAGTCTCTGAAAATCGTTTGTCAAAGCTTTTATCCAAGATAAACTTGGTGTTGACTAACGAATTTCTGAGTGCTATAGCTTCTGGAAGGGAAAACAACTTTTTAGCTGTTTCCCAATCCTTGTAGTAAATGATTGCTAGAATCACATATTGATCAGGGCGGATGTCATTACGAGAAAGCTTGTTTAAATCAAGCTTTAATGTCATACTAATCTCGATGAGGAAGTTTAATAAAACGAGACTTCACATGATGCATGGTCTTCCCTAATTTTAGAGCAGTGTTCATGTCATGGGTTTTCACCAAAGTAATTACTTTAGTTGCCCCGTAGTACAAACGAGTGAGAATTGCTTTCAACTCTTTGTTTTCTTGACGAAGTTCGTCTGTCATAGCAATTTGCTTAAGGTTAGATTGCTCTTTGTTATGCAACTGCTGCTTCAAGTCGTGAATTATCTCTGACTTGGATTTCTTTGGATTCGCCATTTTCTACGTATTTAATAGTTCCAGTTTCTAGGAGTTCACCAAATATGGCTAGTTCACTAGGTTTCATTGTTGCCACGGCAGCAGCAATTCTTTCTAGTCCGTTTTGGACTTTACGAGCATTTTCTTCGTCACTTTTCCATAGAGCATCAATGTGATGGTCACAGGCATTTGTGAGTTCTTTTTGCATTCTAACAGTAGCTTGTTTCAAGGAATGACGGTAGAAGCTTGTGTACTCAAGTTCATCCAGAGTCTCATGGAGAACCTGGCTCGCTGTGAGAGCTACTACTACGATCATTTTTGTTTGTGGTGTTACATCTTGCATCTTTTTTTGTATTAAAGTTATTATTTGGCATAGTGATCAATGCTCCTATGAAAATAGTAAGCATTATGATGAGTATTCCTGCAAATATTACAGTAATGTTAGGCATTTCGTTGCCTGGATCAAATTCAGGTTCCATTTTGTTGAGATTTTATGAGTTTAACAAATTCCTTTAAAGTTGTCTTTGTGACAAATTCAGGGTTCACTCCTTGCATTCTTTTTTCTAGCCATTTTTCTTCTTGAGTGTTAGGAGTAAAGAGATTTATGAAGTAAGCTTCTTTTCCAGGAATATGTCTTACCACTCTTCCCAATTGTTGGATAAATGTGAGCTTAGTAGAATTACTACCTGCCACTACTCCCAAAGAACATTCAGGAACATCTAATCCCTCGTTCAAAGCCTTACAAGTATTCAGCATTCGAATTTTCGTACGCTTATCTTTAAAAGTCTTCATCACGAGATCTTTATTCTTCTTGGTTAGTTTGCTATGAAATGTCATAGCAACGTCCCCAAGGACATCCTGAAGGGCATCTGCAAAGGCAATATTACTGCTGAAGGTAAGTCCATTCCTAGTAGGAAATAGGTCCACGATCGTCTTTACAGCTTGGATTTTGTTCGAATTATTCAAACACAACTTCTTTCTATTCCTCATCGAATTGTAATAGGCAGCAGCTTTTCCTTTTTCCGAGGGATCATCAGAAGTAATCCATTCTTTTGCCGTTTTAAAGGCTCTCATACCGTTCCCCATTTGCATGGCGTAGTATTTGAACCCTTTGTCTGCTTTAATGTAAGCAGCAAGCTCTTCTGGGGTAAATGAGACGGCTATGTTGAAAATTTTGTATGGAGAAATCCACTCATTCTTCAACGCTTCCTCGATAGTGATAGTATCAAATACTTCCATGTATTGAAGAATAATATCGTGGAGTCCGTCCTCTCTCTCCAATGTAGCAGTAAGTCCAAGAATGTACTTGTACGATGTTTGTACAAAAATTTCCTTGAACGTCTCTGCTGCATATCTATGCACCTCATCTAAAATCAACAAATCTACATCATGGTGCACTTTAACAGCAGAGTTGATCACATACACTTTAGCTATTTTCACCTTACGTTTGGCCAATTCTTTCTCCCATTGTTCTTTGAGGGGAATAGTAGGAACTACTACTACCACGCTCTTGATTCCTTTTTTGGAGATCATGCCTATAATTGCTCTAATAGCTGTGTAAGTTTTACCAAATCCTGTAGGATATTGGGCAATGCCTTGAAACGAAGACTGTCTCCATTTACGAAGACCTAAAATTTGTCTTTCATCTCTATTCATACTTAAAAGTTTGGAAATAAAATTTTTCGAATAGCTACATCATAAGAACGGATACCCTTCTTTTGTCTGTATATATCGAGCAATTCTACTTGTTGTTTAGTTAAATGTACTGTAACTGCTTTTTTTCTTTTAAATTCAGGAAGAGACGCTTGTTTAGGTTTAGGAGCTTCCCATGAAGGGAATTCGTGCCTCACTTTATGTGTGTTCACTATAAAGTGTTCATCTTTTCTTAAATGGTAAGCATTGTCTTTGCAAAAATTAATACTAGAAGGAATTTTTCCAACTAAATCTCCAATCCTCTGCTCTGTCCATCCAAATCTGTAATAAAGAATATTGATTAAGAAATTCCGAGGGTCAATTACGTCTCTCCTTTTAGAATTTCTATCTAATTTATCAATCCTGATGCGTCTTACCACATCAGACTCAATAATTAGATAATCGTCTGCTGACATAATGTGTGTTTTATGCCAATAAAAAAGGAACTACAAACGTAGCTCCTTTTCTAACCTTGGCTGATTATATCTGAGTTTTCACTCAGAATCTTTTTTTCTTTCTTTTTTCTTTTGAATAGCTTCTAATACTGCATGTAATCCAGCAGCAAAAATGACTATAATAACGAATATTGCCATTAAAACATATTTTCGTGTAATGCTGCTAAACTGAATGTACTACCAAATCCGTGAGTTTTTTGAACTTTGGCCATTGCGTATAGCAAATCCATGTTCTCATTTACTGATCCCCAACAGCCTGCAGACCATTTTCCCACGTTGTTTCCAACGGTTCCCATGTCATGACCGTTTGTGTTGAAAATCATATTTTCTTGAGGATTTACAAAATCTAAATACTCATCACGGTTAATGTCTCTCCAATAGTCAAGCCCTCCAGTTTGTCTGAAAGCTTCTTGTCCATTGTGCCCACCTTTTTCCATGTAAGTGAATGCTCCTCGGAATTGTTTTCCATGCTGTATAATAGCTGTGCCATCAACATGCATAGGATTTAGTCTGTAGTACAGACCTGCATCAGTTGTTCCAGGAATAATGATAGAGTTAATACCTCCATTTTCCGTAGGATGAGACATAAAAATCCAATCATTAAATTTTCCTGATCTGTTATCGTTAGTTCGAATCCATCCTAATGTACAGTCATAAGGAGAAGTGAAAACTTTCATTCCCTGTTCTGCCATTACTTCGTGGATTGTTTCTATAGTTGGCCTTTCCATATTATGTGGGTTTTTAAACCACTAATATACGACTTTACTTTTTCTTTGCATTAAGATCTATCTCTTTTTCAATAAGCTTCTTTCGTTCTGAATTGCTTATCAATAGTACTCCATCATGAGTGGAGAAATCCCTAATCTTTCTGTCAAGCTCATTTTTATTGAGGTCTGAGATAGGTAAAGGCTTCCCTTTCTTATAAGTACGTTTAGCAGCACGAAACTGCAGCTCTTCCCATTTAGGGTCTGTTTTCAATATTGCCATAACTTTTTCAATTCCCATGATCGTTAAGGTTTTCAATCATCTCATCACGATAAGCTTCTGCTTCAGATGTGATAAACTCTTTCAATTCTTTTGTGATTTTCATCTTATCCAGATCTACACCCGAGATAAGTACTCTTGAAAGATTGAATGTAGGAGTAATATGCGGAGGACATTCCTCGTGAAACAACTCTTCGTCTACATCCTTTTCCAGGATAATTTCTCCTAGAACTTCTTCACCAAGATACATCAATAATAACTCACTTCCAACATGAGTGATTTCGATGTCTGCAGGATAACTTTCATCTACCTCTCCTTCAAAAGGAAGTTCAGTAAGCTTTGCTAGATTATTAGGATTGTCTTTGACCACACTTTCGTTAGTCTTAACAAGCTGTAATTCTGCCCAATCCCAATCTGTGAAGGTTTTAATAGGACTTCCTCCTCTTGTAAGTAAAATTATTGATTTCATACTTAAATAAATAAAGGGTTATGGGATGCAGTATAAGCAATCCCGTACTTGTTACAAGTGGATTCTCCTCCTATAACATCGTATTCTTCTTGCATCATAGCAGTTGAATCTTCTGCAAATACTATATAATTATTATCTTCTTCACTCATCTTTGTTTTGGTTTAATATCTTGTTAGTTTCTTTAATAAAATTATCAAGATCTGATTTAGTAAGCTCTTTGTAAACACGTTCTTCCCATAAACATTTTGGACAGTTTCTTCTATCCTTGTTGTCTATTAAAGTTGAGCTACAAAACCAACATAGTTTCTTATTACTCATTATCTTTGTTTTGGTTTAATAAATGTAATTGATAGACTTCCCACTAGCTCACAGCGGTCCTACAAATATCATAGAGGGTAACTCTCAGAACCCTATTACATTACTCATCTTTGTTTTGGTTTAATTCATTACTTGTGTTGCATCTTGTACAAAGTCTTTTATTAGAAGCTACTAATCCTAACTTAGGGGTATGCCAAGTGTCCTGCTTACAATGACTGCAATACTGCCATCCTTGTTCTGTAGCTTTGTATACACTTTTCTTACTCATCTTTGTTTTAAAAATGCTATTGTTCGTTCTTGATTAGACCATGTTCTTCATCGAACACGATAGCATCCCTGAATCCATCGTAGAAGTAATCAGGGAAGTCGCAAGGGTCAGAAATGAATTCGCAGAATGGACACTCAATATCATCGACTCCAACCTTGTGAAGTAATACCGAACCACAGTTTCCACAATTAACCAAGTTAACATTAGCATCTCTTTGTATCAACCGTTGAAGGTCGCTCTGCTTCGCTAATTTTCCTCTATTAAATTTCATCTTCTAAGTTTTCAATTATATTCTTTGCCTTAAACAAGTTTTCTATCTGTTCGTTTATTCTTGTTATGTCCTCTCCTCTTTCTTCCATTAAATTTCTTACGTCTAGTAAGCACATTAGGGCTGTCGAAAGAGAGGTGTTTGCTCTGCTTAGTTCTTCCATAACTACAAGTTTTCTTTAATCCATTTACCTGCTATATCAATATCAGAATAGTAACCATCCCTGCCATAGTAAAGATTGTCATTTTCATATTTTCTAATCATAGATTTAACCTTACTTAAGGGTATCATCTTCTCCTCTACATATAATACATGGAAGTTTACTCCGTTAATCGTATAAAGAGGTATATTATCTCCTGTCTTAATAGAGAATTGCTCAATGAAATTCATGGTTTCTTTGCAAGTAACTTTAATAGTTACTATTTTGATTTCTTCTTCCATATCTATAAGTTTTCTTTAATCCATTTAAGAGTATCATCTAAAGCCCAAGGGAATCCTGCTTGTTCCATATTGAATTTATGAATCAAATCTTCAACCTCTTCCCTGCTATACATCTTCTCCTCAATCAAATGAGTAGTAATAGTGTTGTGTATTGGGTCTACTTTTAATCTACTCTCAATACACTTAGGCTCACTTAAAGCTTCAGTTTCAATAGGTTCTTTTGAATAATCAACTATTGTAGTATGAGTAGAAGTTAAACATTCATACTCAACATCAACTTCATCAATACCACCTTGCTCACAATAAGCTTTGATGAATGCTTGAGATGGTTGAGGTAACGGAACTCCTGTACCACTGCCAACTATACCTGTAATTATTTTAAGCTTAGGGTCATCAGATGCTATGATTTTTCTGCATTCACTTGGCAACGCTTCAGTTTCAGAATGTTCAGGGTGACTTAAAAATATCATCTCTTCATCTATACTTATCACTTGGTTAATATCAGAAGTTAATCCTTCTGGGTCTTCCCAATATACCCAATCACCTTCTCTAATCTCTTCATCTGTTGTGAAGTAGAGGTGTTGCCCTTGTAGATGATTGCTGCTAGTTTTAGTGTGCAATAATTGACCACTTTCATTTGTCCATAAAGTATGTCCTTGACCACCTTTAATTTCTGTAGGTAACATATAAACCTTTGCAATTTTTCTAGCTTCTTGTTTTGTTCTTGCCATTGTTATCTGTTTTCTCGTTCGTTAAAAAAAGCTTTTCTCATTTCCTTATAACTTTTGTGCTCTGAAATAATCGATTTTATTTCACTGCTCAATGTAGGAGAGTCACAAAGCAAATATTTTGTTTCCGTTGGTCCTGTTATTGCATAGCTCAGACCGTTGTTTCTGTAGCTCATTAGATAGACTCTTCCTGTTCTATCTTTGGTCGGTGTGTAAAATTGTTTGATATTCATTTTTAGCTTTTTAGATATGCGTTTATATTCTTAATTAGTACGCTTTTGTTTTTCTCTTCAAAACTGGGGTTTGCGTATGCGTTGGCTCTGAAGTATCCACTTATGTAAATAATTGTGAATCCTTTATATTGAACGGCTGGAATTCTTCCTGCTTTCAATTGTGTCAAATTTGCTGCTGTCGTTGATTTCATTGGTTCTGGTTTTTTTTGAGAATAATCTAAATTCTTGTTCTTTGCTCATCACTTCTGTTTTAGTTGGTTAAATGTTTTCTCTTTGTGTGTCAAAAGATCTGTCTTTGATCTGATCTTCAATAAGATCAACATTTAATGGCTCAATATCCTTCCATTTGATGTCTATAATTTCCATGTTGCCCCAGTCGTTTACTTTTACAAAAACTGTAAACTCATACGCATGTCCGTCTTCACAATATGTTCCAGGATGGTGCTGGATTGTCACTGGCTTTCCATAACTAATAATATCCATACGCATTGGTTTAAAAAACTAAAAGGACCTCTATGGATCCTTTTACTTACTTAATCACTTAACTGTTGTTTAATTGTTAGTCTTTCCTAATCGTCACTGATTTTCTCCCAGTAGTCGACCTTAGGTTTCACGCAACTGTGAAGCTAACGAGGGTTTGTCTTTAATCTTGTTCACCGCGATAACTACCTCTTGAATAGTTAATGCGTTGCTTCAAAAGCTTTCTTCTAGAATGAATGTTTTTGACAAAAGCGCGATCAGAAACTATCTTTATCCGCTTTCTCAGAAAATATATCTTATTGTGTTCCATGGTATAAGTTCTTCATGTAAAGATACAAATTGATCAATAAATTTTTTCTTAAATCCAGCTTTATATCTAATGTTTTTCCCACCATATTGAGAAACTTTATTTTCTTGTATGTTAGGTTTCCATTTTTTGAAGCTGCTTCTGCATTTTCTTTCTTACTTCAATCATTTTGATTGGTTTTAAATTTCTGACACTACTCTTTTCCGTAATCAGATTGGTTAATAAATTCGTCTCGTTTATTCTGCAATTCAACTAAACAAACTGTATTTCCTACAAATTTGCCTGTTTTAATGCTGATACGTCCTAACTCATCTCCTACTTTAATTCGATGATTTATTCCTCCTACGTTAAGATCTAATTTATCTCTATAGGCTACGAAACTGTTGTTTTTCTTTAGAATTTTCATTGGAAAAATTTAATAAAAAGAGGCGACGAAGTGTATAAGAACACACCTCGCCCACCTCTTTTCAGATTAATTACAGTCGGTTTTCTGTTTGGGTAATTTAAACCTCCGAATTTCACGGTATACAGTCGTAATCAATCAATTAATGTAAGTAACTTCCAGGTTTACGGGACACTCGACATCCCCATCTGAGCCTGGAAAATTATTTTTGTCTCAGCCTCTGTTACCATCCCGTTAGGGTACATTAATGACATGAACACAGAAAGTAAAAGTGAATCACCTTTCAAGTACATCCCGAAGTATAAGACAATGCTTGGTTTAGCTAACAACACTCAAAGTTTTCTATACTCATCGACTGCCTTTACTTTAAGTCATGATCCTGACTTTTCTGTATTCAATATTATTTATCATTTCTGAATCCGTAACACACAGGAAAACGAGGTAAACCGTCGTCTGTATGCTCAAAGAATCGAATCTCTGCCATACGTCCTATGTAGTCTGTTTTGTTAGTTAGAATTTCTTCACGTTCTGCATGAGAGAATTTCATTCCACAACGGAATTTACCTGCTTCAATTTCACATTCTACTATTCCTTGTAACGGATCTTTATCCGAAGGAACAACATCTACTACTTTAGCAGCAATATCAATGAAATCTTTGTATTTCAAGAGCTGTCTGTCACGCTTGCTTACTCCGTAAGGAGCGTCTGTATGACGAATCATAGTTCCTTCATATCCTTGCTTCAAGAATTGAGCATGGTAACGAAGAAGCTCTTCCATATCATTGACTTTGTAAGAAGGTACAAGCTCGATGTGCTCATATCCTGCTCCAGAAATCAATGCAGATAATGTTTCGTATCGACGTTCGAAGGGCATAGGCAAAGCTAGGTCGTACACATGGTACTTTACTAGTTCAGACTTCCCTGGACGATACTTTTTAATGAGCTTCATATTCTCTTGAAAAGTGAGTCCATGGGCGTATAATTCCCCGTCGAGGTAATCACTAATACCAATTTTGTCAATCTCCTCTTGAATGTGAGCCATTGTGTCAATCACCTTCCCAGTACGAGAAAGCAAAGGTTGTTGATGTCTTCCGTTTCCACGTTGACCATCAAGTTTAGGCTGTACCCAACAAGGGAATACAATTTTCTCCATGTGCTTTTTAGCATCTTGGGCCAACATAGGCCCAAATACTTCTGCAGTATCTGTTTCAGTCACGGTGTTAAAATATTCTCCAGAAAGCTTATCCTTTACTTTGGATTCAGCTTGTAATACAGCCTGTTGCTGCGGTGTTGTTTCATTAGACTTCCCTACATTCTTTGCTTTTGCAGTTGATCTATGAATAGTTAATTTTCCACCAAGTAAACCTGACTCTTGAATCAGATCTGCTCCTTCAGTATATACGTGGAGTACACGTAATTTTCCTTTGGAGTCTTTCTTGTAGATTTTTTTAGAGTAGCTCATTTTTTTCAGCTTTAATTTTCATTTCTATTTCAAAAGCTAGTTGTTCTTTAACGCTGAACCATTTTTCTTTGTTATTGAATTTGAATACCCAGCTTCTAGGAACCCATATTAAAATGTCTTTTTCTATTTCGTATAGAATAGCTTTTTGGGTCATACGTTTGATACTTAGAAATCTAAATTTTTGAGGTCTTTGAACGTAAAATCGTCTCATGTTATTTCTTCGCAGTCTTCAGCATAGATGATTTTGAAGGTATTCTCTCCTGTTTTCATTTCATACTTTGGATGCTTACTGCCTTTCACGGGTTTAACTTTAAATTCTTGACCTATTTTGTTTCTGTACCAAAGGCGGTCATTCTTGGCTTTAAGGATTCTTACTGTAACTTTCATCGTTATGCACGTTTTTCTAATTCATTATCACTCATATACTGGTTTGTTTCCCAGTAACTTTCCACGTTCTCTTCGATTGCTCGATTTCTACGAATAGGTAATCTCAATTCCTCAACAATACTCATCATCTTTCCCATCTCATAACGATGGCGTACATCACAAATACCTGAAGTATATAACTTGTCTATTTCTTTAAGTAAAGCGTGAAGTTTGTCTGTGTTAATGAATTCTTTAGGTCTTGAGAATCCAGTCTGTTCTTCCAAAATTGTTTGCATAGGAACAAAAGCTCCTTTGAAGGGGATAATCTCCTCAAAAGTACTATGTACAAGGATTCGATTATTTCTAAAGATCTCTTTCCATTGATCTCTATCACATATTAAATCAACACTGACACTGAATAGTTTAGCAAATACTTTTGCTGTTGTAAACGTAATCCATAATGTGCCTGATTCAATTTTTTGGTAAGAACTAAGAGCAAGTCCCGTTTGTTCCGAGACTTGCTTTGTAGTTAAACCAAATTGTTGCCTGACTATTTTCAGTCTTTGGGCATTGTACTTACGGCCTTCTTGTAACATAGGCTACACGATTCCATAAATTGCTGCTTCACGCATCAACATATACGTTTCTCCTTCAATTTTGATTTCATTCCCTGACATTTTACCATAGAGAACTTGATCATCTTTCTTAACTGTCATAGGGCCTAGATCAGGTTTCCCTGGTCCAACGGCTACCACTACTCCAGTTAAAGGCTTTTCCTGAGAATGTTCAGGAATAATTATCCCTGATGCTGTTGTTTCTTCAGGGCTATCAGGTAAAATCAAAACTCTGTCTGCTAATGGTTTAAAATTCATATACGTTATTTTTAATGGGTCCAATAAGGTGTGATACACGGATCAGCTTTAAGAGGAACTGTTTTACAGAACACATCTCCAGCATCTTCCATGCATTGTTTTAAAACTCCTGACATTTCCTTTGCCATGTCAATAGGGCATTCTGCATGAATCTCATCATGAACTACATTAGGCATCAACACGGTAAACAATAAATCATTCTCTATCAGATGTCTGAAGAAATAGATTCCTGCTAGTTTAGTGATGTCTGCAGACGTACCTTGAACAGGATAGTTCAAAGCATCTCGTTCGATTCCTCCTTTCTTTACAAAATACTCACGGACTTTAGGCTTCAGATGATTTTTGAAGTATTCCGTATTAAGTAATTTTTGCTTCTTATACTCTAGCCAAAAGGTTTTGTCATCATACAATTCTTTGTGAAGTGCTTGGAACTCTTCGAATCCATATACATAGCACTTTCTGTGGCTTACATCATTGAATGTGATGTAACCGTCTTTGACAGCTTTTGCTCTCTGTCTCTTGAAGTAGGCATCTAATCCAGGGAAAGCTTCAAAATATGCTTTATACACCATTTCTCCTGTTTCCAATGGAACACCTAAATTCATAGCAATAGTCATTCCCACTCCACCATAATTAATGGCAAATCCAGCAGCTTTAGCCAATTGCCTTAAATCAGGTCTTGCTTTCTTTATATCATGTAATTCAACATCTGCTAATTCTTCAGCAAATATCTTCTTAGCTATAAAGGAATGCATATCTCCTAAGCCTTTGGCATAGAACTCAAGCAAGTTTGGTTCCAATGACTTATTAGCCAATACAACCTGTTCTTGTCCAGAATAATCTGCTACAATAAGAATGTTACCTACATTAGTAGTGAAACAAGATCTTGTTCTATCCTCTCCTGGCACATTTTGCATGTTAGGCTTTTGAGGTATTCCACGTTTCTTATTTCCTTTCTGTCCACTGGATAATCTACCAGTGTTCATGATTTGCGTATAATTCGTATGAATACGTTTGGTCACAGGATTAATGTAATCAAACCAGTTTTCTCCATACGTGGTCACGACTTTGTTGGCCTCACTATACTCGACGTAGAGAGGTACTATTGGATGTTTTTTCTTCTGTGGTCCTAGCACCTTCTTATCGATCGAATGCTTCATCAAACCTGTCTTCTTATCTTTCACTTGGGTATTGATCCCTAGCTTCTGCATAAAAGGAATCACTTGCTTAGAGCTATTCCAATTTATACGGGTTTGAAGACTATCATCGAAGAGGTTCATTTGATTATCAATCAGATGTGGAAATAAATCAGGATTTGCAAATACGAAATTATCCAATTCTCCAGCCTTGTTCTCCAGATGTTTTCGATCTTCCAAACATTTGGCTTTCCATTTTGTTGTGTCCAATTTCACTCCACAATACTCTGTGTATGCCAGTACTTTGACATATTCATTATCCAACATAGCAGTTCTCAATAATCCTTGCTCTTGGAGCTTGTATTCCTGCTTACGTTTGATTTCAGGAAGATACTTAACGTCATCTCCTGCATATTTTATGACTCTGGTTGTTAATCCTTCTCGATGTATATTACCTCGAACAGATTTATCCAGACTCTGTTTACAATATTTCCACACTAATACATCTAGTGCTTTTTTAGCTGTGGGAATTCCCGTGGTCAAGATCCTTTCTACTAAAAAGGTATCGAAGATTCTCCCAGGGACAATACGATGATGATACAGGAACTGCAAGTCAAACTTAGCATTCTGCATTATCATTACTTTTTCCTCAATAATAGGCTTGAATAGTTGAATATCAACAGTACTACAATCAATGACGAATTGCTTCTTATCATCTCCTAATTGTATTGTCAATAATTCTTTAGTGTAAGGATCAAATCCTCGTGTTTCACTATCAAAACCAATATCATCCAGTTTAGCTAGATATGACAGGCATTGTTGTACGCTGCAGAAGGAATATCCTTCAGGGGTAAACATGCTCTGTTGATTGGTAATCAAATACGTTTTCATTCAGTATTCTCCTTTGGTTATTTGAATGTTGAAAGAGATGGTCTTCGCCTTTCTCTTCGTCCCCTCTCCTAAGAAAGTGCCGTAAACACTGGGACTCTATAATTTACATACAGTTCGTATGTAAAATATAAAACGGCAAATTTTTTAAGTATAGTAGGCCAATTAAAAAAGAAGAGAGAGAAATCCAAAGATTTCCCTCTCTAATTATTTCAGTGGTTATTGTCCACCGATTGCTTGTGCTACAGCATCATCTGTAGACAATCCTGACTCACTACGTTTTGTATTCTCTAAGAATACGTGTCTCGCAGCACCTGATACAACATCAGATTTTACGTAAATGTAAGCTCCACCTTCTGAAAGGATGAAGTCACCATCTTTTCCTGCTCGTTTAGCACGAGTTTGGAAGTTGGCTACATCGTAATCATCGCCTTTTGTTGTTTCAGTGATCTGAATGTGTAATGGAACTCCATCAATCGCAGGATTAAGTGCGTTGATTTCCATAACGTCTCCCTCATTAGCAAGGCTGGAACAGTCAATCCCCAAAGCTGCTTTAATATCCGCAACCTCACCAGAATGCCAGGCGTAACGTGGCTTATCTTCTGTGGTAAAACGTTCGTCGGACTTATTCAAGAGTCCAACAATCGATGTTGGTCTTAAATTAGGGTTTGTAATCTTTTCAGCAAACATAAGCTGAATTTTGTTTCCTCCTACTTTCTTTGCACTAACAATCATGCACTGTCCTGGTTTCAAATCTTGAGTATTCATAACTTTTAAATTTTAATAAATAAATTAATGTATATATTTCTGTTTGTTCTCTAAAAGTTAGACTTGTCATTTCGACACATTGCACAGCACTATTGACTGACTTGGAGCCTGTGGTTATGTCTATTTTGGTAAAGTCTTACATGTAACAACGAGAACGCATTGTTACATGATATTCTTGACACGTTAACAACGTGTGATATTTTCTGTTTGGTTTATCCAATCTAACAGTTTCTGATCCCTCTTGGAATAAGCTCTGTAATCTGGATTTAATGTGTGAATGAAATCACACAAGGAGTCTGCTGTTGGATCCTTTGTGTTAGGTATCCAAAGACTTAAAGCATGTTGTACTTCATCTGGTGTTAAATTAATCTCCAGATTCAACTCTCTTTTTTCCTCTTTTACTATGCAGCCTAATACTACAGTGATAAATTCTCTTGCCATAATTGTAATAAAAAACAAAGAGAGCTCCACTTCACAAGAGCTCTCTTTTCCTTAACTTTAATTATGAACCATCGATGGTGTGTAGAATGTGGACCATCGATTTTTCATTTCTTATTGATCATAGAACAACTCTTGCACTTGATCATTTGGCACTAAATATGACACGTATTTTTGAAACTCTTGGTTGTAGTAAACTACACCGTGAGTTGTCCATTCAAAATTTACGTTCATGGTGTAATATCCTGGATTTTCATCTAATTCCAACCATAAATATTTATCTCCTAATGAACTTGTAAATCTTAGAAGATAAGTTTCATTAGTACTCATTATCATGTGATAAGTATTTGAGAATGTAGTTGTATCTCGGCAGGTCCATAATCCTGCTGTATCCACTACGTATACAATAATGTCTGTTTTTAAGTCAGCATTTGTCAGTTGTCCTTGGACTTCAAACTCAGCTTGACTATGTACTACTGAGGCCGTTGCCAATAGTATCATGGCTAATAACTTCTTCATTTCAATTCAATTTAAGTAAATAGTACTGTGCTCGAATGTAATTTTCTTCAATGAGAAATACTCTGCACAATATGGAGTACTCAGTACAAGCAGCAGAAACCTTTGAGCTACCTGTACCTCAGACATACCTTGATAATATTCTGTGCTGTAAAGTAATTCTAAGTTCTGCTTCATAACTGATAGTTTTTAATTTCTGTTCATGAGTTGTGACAGCTTTTCAAGATAAACCTCACTTGAGATTTTATCATAGATTTCTATGGCTTCTTCGGCTGTGTAACGAACAATACCGTCTTCATCAACTAAAGCAGCTTCAAATCTATCTCTGATTTCTTGCATTATTTCTTTCATAACTAACTGTTAAGGTAAGTAAAAAAAATATTCCAGGACACTAAAAACTGCTAAAACCTAACGAGCAGTCCCTAACCACTATTCACTGAAATTGTACGATTGTACGTTCTAAATCGTGTCCTGGAAATATTAAAGAGTATTCTTGTGGTATGTCGTATCAGCTTGGATAAATTTATCCAATCCTCCTGGTTTAATGACATATTCTTTACCATCTTCACGGTAAATGTGTGTCTCATCAGGTTTCAGATCGATTATGTAATCGTAGAACTTAGGACTGCAGTTGCATTCTTCGTTAACGATTGTACTTCTGGCTTTTATGATGTATTCCACACCAACACCAGCAAACGTAAAGCAACAGATCAAAATTAATACTGCTACTGTGTACATTCTTTTTTCAAATTTTGACATATTGAAAGGATTAAATGAATAAATAGTTCCCACGGAAGGATTCAAACCTTCGACCTCCAGATTAGTCTCTGGTGCTCTATCAACTGAGCTACGCAGGAAATGTATTATTTTAAAGATTATGCTATAAATACAGGACGTATTTATGTGTTTTAAAGAAGAGACCTCAAACCTGCTTGCCCTAGCTCACTGTGTACAGGTTTTATATTTCCACATCAGTTGGTCATCTTTTTAAATGCATTACAGATCTATTGCATTAGACGCAAAGATAATAAATAAGTTGCTTAATCTTAAAAGTTAAGGATTTAGTAGTAAACTACTGCCTCCGTGTATCTGTCTTTTTTATGCCGTAATAATCACAAATGTTAATTTGTTTTAGACAGGAGTATTCATACTATTGCTGATTGCTCAGCTCAACTCGCCCCACTTTCGGTCATTGAGACAGTAGCTAATCCTGAGAAGATGCTACTCTCAGGATATAATGCTATTTTGCTATTAATTATTTGTTCTCTCGGTACGATTCGAACGTACGACCTCCTGTGAGTTTGGAACAGGCGTTCTACCAACTGAACTAAGAGAGAAATATTATTTTAGAATTGTTTATCTATAGGATGTATGGTTTCGACTATAGGACTGTCAGGTGCTACTAACCAAGTACCAGCTCCTGTGATACACATGTAGTCTCCAACATGGTTATTAAGCCAATCCGATTCACTTACGTAAACCTTTTTGTTGACTCCTGAACACTCACTTTCTACTGTGAGAGTATAATGCAAAGTGCCATTAGCATCTGTTTCAAGGGCATCATCTTGAACGATACCACAATTACAAGTTTCAGGCTTTTTCTCACATGAAGTACTCATGAATATTACAGAGACGATTGATAGGATAAAAAGTAATTTTTTCATTTTTATGAATTTAAGGTAAAACAATTTCAAAGGCATTCTTTGTGATACAATTCAGGTGCCATAGTAAATGCAGGAGCACACGGCTCATCTTTATCTACTGATGTCACTGTTTGCTCACCTGTATTGGGATTTGTGTAAATACAGTTACACTTCTTCTCACATGATGATGCAAGAATGGCTACTCCTAAAATTGCTAGGAGTAACCATACGGAATAATCTCGTTTCATAATTAAGGTCTTTTGGTTTCTCGAACTTGGATCTTGAAACTCAGTCCATTTCCAGCTCCATTGGAGAGTTGTCCTGCTGCAAATGTTCGAAGTTCAATAAAGTCCTCACTGTAATGACGAATATCACCTGAGAGAGCTGCAGCAGAACCATTGTTTAACAATGTGAATGTCTCTCCCATTGGGAAACCTCGGTCACGAGTACCATGATAGACACCTTCTGATACATAACTCCACTCAATATCACCCAGATTATTCTCAAATACATCCATAGTTGGAGCATTTGTGCCTGATTGGTTTTTAATGACTGCAGAATATGTTTTTACACGCTTTTTGTTACAAGAGGTAAACACTGTTGCTACTACGAGCAAGGATAATAAGATTAAATTTTTCATGATGATTGTTTTTTGGGATTAAAGGTAATAAATGAGCTACAAGGGAAATTTATGAGTAAGTTGTGAAGGGCGCTGTTTTTTGTTAATAGTCTGACATTATGCCTTCTATCATTGATGCTTTTCCTGCATTTGCAACTACACTAGAGATAAAACCCCCTTTTATGTATGGGGAAACTTGACTCTAACTTCTAAAGGTTATTTACACCAACTTACTCAATTAATCTAATTGATAATACCCAAGGTTTCTTATTGCTTGTTATATACTTCTCAAGGATAGGATTTCTATCGTATATATGTTAATCCAGAGACAATCATTCTTTAGGAAGGAACCAACCTACCTTACTTACATAGGCCTTTTACAAAGACGCGACCTTAAACTATATAAGTTTGAATTTCTGAGTATTATCAATAATTTGACTAAGTACAATTTTAGTATTAAGCTATAAATTGTACGTAAGAATATATGTAACAGTCAATCCATCACGTACTTTGAGTACTTTAAGTGTTTGTTGTAACTGTGCCATTTTACGTAATACATCTATTGGCTCACATTGAGCTTTTAGACTTACGTGTGTCATGATTGATAACATGTTATGTTTGTTACCTCTCTTCTCCTCTGTATCAAGGAATGAGGTAATTACTTGTTCGATAGGAAGTGCTTGTGCCATAATGTAAAGTTAAGAATGAATAAAATCGTAGACCCACACACTGGATCTTGTAAATGCTTTGGGGAAGAATAGTTAGCTGTTTAAAGGTATGAGAGCATCCTACTTCTAATGGTTCAACTTGTAACATTCTGCTATAAAGAATTAAATGGGATAATTCTATTGACTTACTGCGTATATATGAAAGTCATGGTGAGATGCCTGTGCACTGTGGTTACGCTGTCTACGATTTTATTCAAAAAAGTTAATGATTTGTTTATTAATGTGCTTTATCCGTTAGGATTTACTGTGTCATGGATGTCTAATACAAGACTTCCATTGACTAATAAGAATACTTTATCCATAATAATGAAGTGTTTGGATGTGTTAATACTTTAATGAGTGTCACGGTGCTTTGGTGTTAAGTCTCAGGAGTACCAACGCCTAGTGCGTTGATACTTTATCCTGTGAACAACAAAGCATTGGACTACTTGAGTCCAACGATTTGCTTCAGAGTTACTTCTTTCGGGCCCTCTTCAGTCTGTACTTCTACTAACTTTTCAACTACAACATAGTTGTTGATGTCCATGTCGATAGTACCAGTCAATTGTTTCTTACCCCATAGGTAGTAAGTCTGTTTAGTCTCAAGACCAATTAATTCGTCTACTGACTTGTGTACTAGTTTAGATTGAAAGAATGTACCAAATTCTTGCTCGTGCTTTTTTGAAAATTCTACTGTGAAGTTCATAATTAAAGATTTAAATTGTCAGGGGGACTATTCCCCCTTCCAAATCTTAGTAGGGGTCGTTGACCTTGCTGGTCTCCACGGTTAAGACAACTCAAAAAATTCTATAAAAAAAATTCCATGAGAAAAGAGGGGGGGGGGGGTATTATGAGATCTAATTTCCAATGGGGGGTATGTTTCAGGAAATATATACTATAATGGATATACCCACTGCATGTATGCATAAGGGTATAACCTAAAGGTTTACCTTATATGTAAAATAGCTATCATAAATGTAACAGTAAAAAGAGCTAATGTGTTGAACAGCATGGACTTAACTATTTTCTGTACTATCATGTTTGGTTGGCTATTACTGTTACATATATGATAGTAGTGGCCTAAGCAAAAACTATGGTCAGTACTGTTACGTTTGTGATAGTAAGCCCTGTAAATTATTTTAACCATGCAAGTAACTCAGGAATTATTTTTGAAATAAATTTATCCATCTAATAGTAGTACTCTTGATAAATTGATTACATTTGTCCTATGACAATACGCAATTCATATCTATCGTTATTTAGTCTCTTGTTCTCACAAGGGTTAAATGACTGTGGCCAGAATTGATATTCATATTTGGTTTGTAGCATGAAGCCCTTCTGAGAAATCAGAGGGGTTTTTTGCATTATGGGAATATTGCCAACGTGGTCAAGGCAGGAGATTGAAAATCTTCCAATCGAAGTTCGATTCTTCGTATTCTCACAAATTGCATAGTTGGGCAGGCGGTGAGCCTAGCAGACTGTAAATTTGTCGTCTATGACTTTGAGAGTTCGATTCTCTCCTATGCAACTTAATGCCTCTGTCGACAAACTGGTAAAGTCGTCTGATTTAGGATCAGAAGTGTGTGTGGGTTCGACTCTCACTAGAGGTACAAATGCCCCAGTGGTGAAATTGGTTAGACACGTAGGACTTAAAATCCTATGCCTTGAGCATGCAGGTTCGATCCCTGCCTGGGGTACTAGACTATCATTTTTTGATATTATTACTATCATGTTTGTGATAGTAACTTAAGTTTTTTATATTTGTACTATCATTATCTGATAGAAAACATTACATTTGTGAGATACGGAAGAAAAAAGAGAAAAGTGATTACAGTTTATTTAGACACACAGGAAAGTATTTTATTGAAGTCGAAAGACAAAACGTTTCATGTGTTGTACTATATCCTACGCCAAACTGATATGGAGACCCACATCTGGTATTCAGATAAAATCCATAAGCAGAATATCATGGACAAACTGGAAATTTCTCCAGTGACATTAGACAAGCATATTAGCTCCCTTAAACAACGTGACCTGATAATCACCACGAGTGTAAGAGGGAGATACCGTTTAAACATGCAAATTTTTTCAACATGAGTAATTAATCACGCTACTGAGAAGAGGAGAAAACTTCTTAAAAGCTACAAATAGCAAATAAGTAAATCAAAATAAAAATGGCAAAAGAAAAAAATAAGGCTACTGAGGGAGAGGAAACTACAGTGCCTACTGGAGAGATGAATCCACAGGAGTATGCAGCACACCGTAAAACTCGACGAGATGAGTGTGGAACTAAGATCAACGAATTGCTTAAAGAGTATGGAGTTGATTTATCAGCTAAAATGATTATTGGGCCAGGGGAAATAGTTCCTCAAGTGATCTTGATTGATGCAAGACCACAAGGTTAATTTGTAAATCCACAAAATGGAATTGAAAGCAAAACAACAGTCTGACCAACTGTACAGTATTTTAGATGCTGTGTTCGAAGGAGTCAATCAGTCTATGTCTCGTCAAGGGACAGGGAAGTCATTTGAGTACAGATTGAAAGCAGTCGTACCAGACATTCCTAGAGCTGATGGAGGAGTTCCTTACAACTTCACAGTTATCATGCGTGAATTAGGTCACGGAGAGAGAGAATTACAAACAGTACCGTTCCTGAAACCAAAAGATCTTCACAAGTACTCTATGGAAGTCAACGTAATAATGTCAGTAATGACTATCTTCGCTGAGACAACTTTCTTTAACTGGGTAGAACTTGGAAAGATTTTGAACACCGATGAGGAGATGCGAGGAATTGCATTAGGTAAAAAATCGTAACTGATGAGTAAGCATATCATTAACATACCAACAAACGACAGCATAATCTACAAGCAGATTCTAGCATTCATGAACTTCCTTATGGGAGCTACTGAGCAAGAACGAGCAGTATTGGCTGAGTTAATTGTACTCAACCATGAGTACGAAGCTCTTCAAGCAGACAAACGTGCTAAGTTCATTTTGAGTACTGATATGCGTAAAGAGGTTAGAGCCAAATTGGATATTGAAGAGAAACAGTATAATGGCCTAATCTCTCGATTAAAGAAACTCAAGTATTTAGGGCAACCTGTGATGAGTGCTGATGGAATTATTACTGAGAATCTGTTATTTAAGCCTGATGAAAAAGGTATGCAGATTCAAATTAATATGATCATGAGCAGACAGCCTGCACAGAGAACTGAGCCTGAAGAATCGACGATTACTGAACCCGTTAAACAGGAGGAGAAGACAGAGCCAGAGGAGACAGCACCTCGTAAGTTGGCTCCTCCTGCTAATGGTAAAGACACAATCATTGGTTCAAATATTGATTCAGACGACATCGTAATTCTAGGAGCTCCTAACGAATGAAGAAACAAAAGAAAATATTAAACGAGCTTGCTGCAAAGTACAATATTCCCATAGGACAGGCTGAAGAAATCTTCAGTCTGTTTGTGGATAAAACAGCAGAGACAATTTCTGCACCTAATAAGTTAGTAGATGGCTTATATGATCAGAGCAACTTTCCAGTTATCCATATTGATAATTTTGGAAAGTTTGTTCCTGATGCTAGAAAAATTCATCACGCAAACATTCAACTAGAAAAGAAGAGAAATGGACATTAGTATATTCGAAACTAGCTTTTGGAAAGTGCATCCTGAGATGACATTTGCTCCAAAATTAGATAAGCTCTACAAAGATGACATGTCAAAGGATCAAGCAGATTCTTCGAAAATCATGTGGGCTATATCATTGTGTGAAACTCCGAGTTCGAAGTTTTACAATCGTCCTGGTAAATACGAAGAGATGTCTGCCACATTTCTTAAGTCCATTGTACACAGTTGGAAGAAGCTTGCTCCAGTAATCGACTCTTTTAAGGATTCTGCATTAACTGATGCTGAAAGAGCTTTGACTTCTTGGAATGAAACAATCAAGATGAGAGACAAGGCTATTAAAGAGCTATATGAAACTCTTCTTGTTAATGCTATGGGAGACCTTGATACAAAAGCTTTAGCTGATGTAGATAGAATGCTAGCCTTGACTCCTAAGTTGTTTGACGATTACAACAAAATTAAACAGACCTTTGAAGAGGAAAAGATCCATAAGAAAGGAAAGAGCACTCCATCCTTATCCGACGAAGATGCATTATGATTGTAAACAACTCCAACTTCCTAGTAGGCGACATACCCAACCTACATCCTGAATTAGAATACTATGAACGGCTAGCCTATTGGCAGGTACAGAAACGTAGATGTATTGAGGGACATTGGCACTCTGGGAAATGGATGCCTGGTCCTCTTTATTATTACGTAAACTTCCACAACATTCTTTTCGAAGATGACAGCTCTGTGGCACAGGCTTCAGGACTTCCATGGCTACGTGACATAGATTGGGAAATGTTTTACATCTACGAAGAATGTAGAGGATTCTCAGGATTCGTTGGAGATAAGAAATATACGTGTGATAGAAAATACGGTCCAGAAAAAGATCTGGCCATCCTACTAGGACGTATTACTCAAAAGGAAGTTGACTCCAGAATCTATATGGATGCTCGTCAGTACTTGAGAATGAATCATGGTAAAGACCTTGGAAAACCACTTTACAAAAATGAAGCTCAGCACTTAATCAGTGTTCAGTCTCGTGGGGGAGGTAAGTCCTACGGTACGTCAGGTATTGTTGATCACAACTACTTGTTTGACGGAGCTACAGATTACGATGTTTATTTAGAACGTAAGAAAACGAAAAATTATATTGCCTCTGATACGATCGTTGGAGCCATTGACACAAAATACACAGGACCTTTAATTAAGAAGGTTCTTCATGCACTCGAGATGTTACCTGGAAGTTACAAGATTTCCTCAGACGAAGTGCATCCTTCTCCCTTACTCGTAAGCCACATAGGTTCATTAGCAGCCAATAAGGAATACCAATCTAAAACTGGATCCTTACTTCGACACAGAACCTTTAAAGATAATCCTCTTGCTGCCAATGGTACAAGACCTAACCTAGTGGCTCTGGATGAGATTGGTTTCATGAACAACATCAAGGAAGCATGGGCTGCTATTGAAGCAACACAGCAATCGAAAGAAAAGAAGAATCTTGTTATATGGGCTCTAGGAACTGGAGGACTTGTATCAGGTAAAGCAGCTCTGTATGCTGAAAGTATTTTCCGTAATCCACAGGATTATAATTGCCTTGTGTTCGAAGATATATTTGAGAACAGAGGAGACATTGGATACTTCGTTCCATTCTGGAAAACATTGAATGAGTTTAAGTCTAAGCCTGATTATATCACAGATGAGAAACGTGCTATGTTATACATCGAGCACAGACGTAAGGAGGCTAAGAAATCGGATGACCCGTCAGTTTACCAAGGAGAAATCATTAACGGACCTATCTTCCCGTCTGAAGCATTCTTAGTTGTGGAAGGTTCTTACTTCCCTACTTTATTCCTTAAGAATCATTTGTCTGAGCTTGAAGGAGGTACTCATAGAAAATATCTTGACAGTTCCTTTAAAGGAAACCTGATTTTTAATGGCCAAGGTGAAATTGAGTTCTCTTCTGTACAGGACATTAAACCTATCAGAAATTACCCTCTGAAAAAGAATGATCCTAAAGCAGGCTGTGTAGAAATCTGGGTTAAGCCTCAGAAGAATGAAGAAGGAGTTGTTCCAAGAGGAACTTTCATTGCAGGAATGGATGTCGTGGATAAAGCTAAGGCTACTACCTCATCTCTTCCATCGATTGTAATCATGAATAGATTCACTCGACAAATTGTAGCTGAGTATACAGGACGTACAGATGATCCAAATGATTTTTACGAAATCTGTAGAAAGCTCCTATTGTATTACAATGCTACAGGAATGTACGAGCAGAATTTACCTGGACTCTTCACATACTTCGAAAAGAAGAAATGCCTTTACTTACTAGCAGATACTCCTTATCAGTTACGTAATGCTGAAACATTCAAACAAGGGTCTAACACATCTAAAGGTATTAACGCATCTGGTACAGTTAACTCGACAGCTAGAGACTTCATTAAATCATGGCTCTTAGAGAACATATCTAATAACTCTGATACACGAGTACTTGAATTGATCTATTCTCCTGCTATAATTAAGGAGCTTATCATGTGGAATCCTGACGGCAACTTTGACCGTGTATCTTCTTTGGGTATGTTAATGTGGCATGATGCAACTACGCAGATGCACATCAAGGAACAAAAGTCTGAAGTGAAAACATTCTTGGACGATTCTTACTGGAAAGATATGGGAGTGCTCAGAGAGGCAAGTGATTCACCTGCAGCGTTTACTGATTTTACAGATCAATTACGACTTGGTAGTTAACTTTAATTTTTTATCTTTAACTTTGTTACTTAAACATATTCCTCATGACACAATACGTAGGTACTAAAATGAATAACTTAATCAGCTTCCCTCGACAAAAGTTATCAGATAAAAAGAAGACAGACAAATGGTTTAAAGACTGCATAGATTATGCAGAAAACCTTTTAGCGTCTGACTACGGACTAAGGGCCCATTTCAAGAAGAAAGACACGAACTACAAGCTTCGATCGAACGTCATCAATCCAAAAGATTTTCAGCAGTACATTAACCCTGACAATCTGGATCTTTCTAAAATGCCTGCCCAGTTCCAGCACATTGGGATTGAGAATTCAAAGATTAATCTCCTGATTGGAGAGTACTCAAAACGAAGAAAGGAATACAGAGCCTATCTTTCTGCCAACGATAAAGAGGGAATATCGAGAAAAGAGAAAGCACTGAAAGCTCAAATGGATCAAATAGCCATGAGCATCATTATGGGAGATGCCCAATCTGAGGAAGAGATTCAAGCAAAGTTAGAGGAGCAAGCGGAATATGCTCGTTATGACTTTCAGGACATTGCTGAGATTACAGCCAACAAAATTTTGAAGAGAGAATACAAGGAGCAGAATTTGGACTTCTTATTCTTACGTACTTTCGAAGACCTATTAGTAGCAGGTGAGGAAATTGTCTACTGTGGAGTCTTAGGAGGTGAGCCCGTAATGAGACGAGTTAATCCTATGAACCTATACACATTAGGTGGGAACTCGATGTACATTGAAGATTCAGACATCATTGTCTGGTACGATTACATGTCAGTAGGTCAGGTAATCGATGATTACTGGGACGAACTAGAGCCAAAGGATGTAGAGTTCCTGGAGACTGGTAACAAAGTGAACACTGATGCAGCTACTGCAGTGGGTCTCAACAGAGATTATGCTGTAAATGATATTTTTGGTGATGTAGATGCATTACAAATTTTCCACCCTTCGGAATTAGGCTCGAGATCTTTTGGAGGCTCTTTCGATACTCACGGTAACGTACGTGTAGTAAGAGCCTGTTGGAGATCAAGACGTAAACTTTACAAACGTAAATTCTACGATGAAGATGGTGAAGAGCAATTTGATTATGTAGATGAGTACTACGAAGCTAAGAAAGATTTAGGCGAGGAACTTGAAGAAGTCTGGGTGAATGAGTGGTTAGAAACTACGAAGATTGGGGACGACATCTACGTTGGAATGAAGCCTGTTGCTTACTCAGGAAAAAGCCTAGTAAATAAATCTAAGGGCACACCTCCATTCGTCGGATCAGTACATAGTACTAATGATAATCGTGTTCAATCGATGTCTGACGTAATGAAGCCGCTTTCGTATTCTTACGATATTGCCTACTACAAAAGAGAATTGGAGATTGCTACGTACAAAGGAAACTTTGCTGCTATCAATGCCTCTATGATTCCAGCAGGATGGAAGCCTGCAGAATGGATTCGATACATCACTGTAAACAAATTTGGATTCTTGGATCCAACGAATGAGATTCTAAAAGGGCCTTCTCAAGGTAAGTCTGCAGGAGCATATAATACTTTGACTGCAACAAATGTCCAAATAGGTGACCCTAATGCCATCCAAATGTACACTAACATCTTAGTGGACATCGAGAACACTTTGGGTAAACTAGCAGGTGTTTCTGGAGCTCGTGAAGGGCAAATCCAAAACCGTGAAGCCGTAGGAAATGTGGAACGTGAAGTTGCTCAAACTTCTCACATTACAGAAAAATGGTTTGCAGTCGATGCTAACTTCCGTAAACGTGCCATGACCAAATTCTTAGATTGTGCCAAATATGCATACAAAAAGAATCCAAAGCGTGGCCAGTATATGATGGATGACATGGGAATGATCATGTTAGAGCACTTCGATGAGTTTGCTGCTTCTGAAATGGACATTCACGTAGGTAATTCAACAGAAGATACAGCTTTGTATCAAGACATTAAAAGTCTTTCTCAGGCTGCTATTCAAAATGGCCAGGCTAAGATTGAGGATTTAGTGGCTATCTCTACTTCAGAATCTGTACAAGAGACTTCACGTAAATTAAAGAACTCCGCAGAACGTATCAGAAAAGAAGAAAATGAGAGAGCTCAGCTTGATAGAGAGTCTGCACAACAAATGCAACAAACTCAATTAGCTGCTGCAGAAAAAGCTGCTGAAAGAGAAGACTTCCATAAAAACGAAGATCGTAAAGTTGAGTACGCTAAAATAGAGCAGAAACGTGAGGAGGTATTTCTTAAAGAAGAGGGAAATATTTTCCGAGAAGGTTTACGTGTAGATTCTGATGGCAATGGTATTGCAGATGAATTAGATCTTAGAAGAGTAGATGTGGACGAAACTCACAAAAAAGAATCTATTCGAATTCAGGAAGAAAAACTTGCTGAGGACAGAAGATCAAATATGGCAAACGAAACGATTAAACGACAAAAACCTGTCAAAACTGTTGCAGGCGGTAAGTAACAATTTTAGGATTGTGCTATAGCACTAAGAGAAAAATAACGTAACAACAGTTAATAGAAGGTAAAAATAATTTTAATATTGTAATTAAATAATGACAGCATGAGTGGAGAAAACGAATTATTTGATGGGATCCAGATCTTATCACCTGCAGAAGTAGAAGCACAGCACGGAATTGAGGAACCAGCAGCAGAAACTACAGAAGGAAAAGATACTCCTCCAGTAGTACCTGAAGCAGGATCAGAAGAAAGTGGCGAAGCAGTTGTCGTCCCAGTTAAACGAACGAGTTTTTCTGCAATTGAAAATGAAGAAAACGAGAATTCAAATTCTACTACTCTTCCTGTAGAAGGAACTACTCGTTATCAAGCTCTAATTAAAGATCTTGTTAATGAAGAAATCTTTGAAGGACACAGTGAGGAAGAAATGGAAGAAATGCTGAAGGATGCAGATGCAGGAACTATTAAGAAATTGATGGAGCTCACACTGGATACAAAGTTGAAAGCTAAGCAGGATTCGTGGATGAATAGTTTCGATGGTGCTAAGAAAAGATTCTTAGAAATCGAAGACAAATTCACTGATACTGACACAGCTATTCAAATGGCACAACGTCTCGAATTCTTTGATGGTGTTACTGAACAAACTCTTAAGGAAGATGTAAATCTCCAAAAGAATTTGTACTTCGAGTATCTACGAAGTAAAAATTTCTCTAATGAGGAAGCTCGTGGAATGGTAGAAGAAGCAGATGGTATCGATAAGTTGTTAGAGAAAGCACAGTCTTCTCTTCCTGCTTTGAAGCAACAAGCTGCTGCATTCGTTTCGAATTCTGAAGCTCAAAAGCTAAAGAATAGAGAAGCCTACTCGGAACAGCAACAAAAACAGTTTCAGTCACTGATGGACAGTGTGGATAGTAAAGAAGCTTTTGTACCAGGTCTTAAGATCAATAAAATGATTAAAGACAAAGTGAAAAAGAACATGACTACTCCTGTACATAAGACTGACGATGGACGAGAGCTTACGAGTTTGATGTATAAGCAACAACAAGCACCTGGAGAATTCCAAGCCTTGATGAGCTATTACGACACACTAGGTCTCTTCGATATCGATAAAGAAGGAAACTTTGCTCCTAATATTGATAAGTTGAAAAATATAGCTAAGACTAAAGCTGTTACAGAGCTTGATAAAGTTTTGCAAACAGAAGAACAGAGAGGAATTGGAAGACAAAACTCTAATGCACCATCTGGCAAGTCTGCAGGAATCTTGGACATCTTAGAAAGAGGGAGAAGTAAATAATAATGTATTCGTCGAATAATTTAAAATAAAGAAAAATGTCACAATTACTTCCGTTACAAAAGTATGCTGCGGTTGACTATAACGGTCTCGTTACGGACAATCACTTTCATGCTTTGTACCAACAAAAACCTGAATTGATCTCTGATACAATCAAATCAATTTACAAAACTAACTTACAAGGAAAGTTACGTGAATTCGTAGACCGTTTCCCAGTTAAGGAAGTTGAACAAGAAAATGGATTCTACAACTGGATGCTTCAAGGTCAACACGACAAGAACGTAGCTCTTGTAGATGCTGAGGATTTCGCAGGAAATACTATTTCAGCAGGGACTTTCCCATCACAGATCGGAGCCAATGGAGCTCGTTTCTACCTTATCTACGATGAGCCATTCTTCGAGGAAACTAACGTTATCCGTGGAGAATCTGATGCTTACCACTTCTTAGTGAAGAAAGTAATCGATGCAGGTTCACGTTACAAAGTAGAGGTTGAGTTGTTCACAGATGATGAGAACATGAGTGTTCCTTCTGATGAACTTGCTACAGGGATTCGTTTCTCTAAGTTCTACGGAGCTACTCCATCTACCTTGTCTTACCAAGGTGCTGAACCTTACTTCACTTCTCCTTGGAGAATGGAGAACCGTCCTTCTCAATTGCGTATGCAGTACAAAGTTGCTGGTAACACAATCAACAAAGGAAAGAATGAGCCTTTAGAATTTGGATTCAAATACAAAGGACAAACTGAGTCTATGTGGATCAACTACCAAGATTTGGTAGCACACCACCAATGTGAAGAAATGTTTGCGAGAATGTGTCTTTACGGGAAAAAGAACTGGACTGCTGATCACAAGTACTTGAACAAAGACGATAACACTAAGTATGCTATCGAGTCTGGTTCTGGTTTCTTTGAGCAAGTTGCTCCATCAAACGTTCACCACTACAATACTTACGACCTTGATTGGCATCTTGAGATGCTTCTTGACATGGGAGTTGGGAAATTGGAGCGTGGTAAGCGTGTCGTTCACATCATGACGGGAGAGTTTGGTGCAATCGAGATTTCTAAGCAAATTGCTCAGAAGACTGCTGCACAGGTAACTATCGTTTCTGATAAGTGGTTGACAGGTAAAACAATGCCAGGTAACATCGGTGGAAAGAACACTATGTCTTCTTTGGAGCCACAATACAACGTGTACCAATGGTACAACGGTGTTGAGCTTCGAGTTGAGATCTTGGATTTCCTTGATGATGATGTTTACTTCCCACAACGTCACCCAGACGGATTAGGAGGAGTAGAGTCTCACAGAATGATTGCTCTTGACTACGGTGAAGATGCAGGAATCTACCGAGTGAAACCAAAAGGAGTTCCAGATTACAACTGGGCCTACATTGCAGGTATGCGTGATCCGTTCACGGCTGCAGGTAAAGGTACTCCTAAATCAGTTGCTTCTGCAATTGATGGATACGAAGTACACTTCCAGAAATGGGGAGGTATGATGGTTGAAGATCCAACGAAAGTTGTTGATTTACAATTGTCTATCGAAAGATAAAAATCAGCTCCCTTGCTTTAATTAGTAAGGGAGCTTATTTAAAAATTGAGGAAAAGTTAAATAATAAAAGACAGCAAAATGAGTGCAGAAACAGTTGAAAGAAAAGAAATTGTTTGGGGAACATTTTTACAGAAAAAGATTGTAGAAGTTAAACCAATCGAATCCTCTGGTAAATGGAGGAAATTATTAGTGGCAGGGCAGGACATGAAAAAAGAACCTTTCATGTTCAATAAAGTGAAGAAAAGCTTTCAAGTCCCATTAATGAGTGCTGCCAAAGGTGGTGGCGTGAAAGTAGTTTTTGATGATGTGGAAAAAAAACACATCAAAAAATATCATTCTAAATTCCCTGACGGGATGACAGAACGAGAGTTCTTTGAACAAGAGTTGGGAGTAGACCTTAACCCTTACGGTGAACCAGGAAGTAATTTCTGGAGAGATAGTAAGAAGGCTAGAGTAGTACTCACTAAAGAAGGTATGGTTTTGAATCTCGAGACTGCCATGGGTATGTTGAGATACAAAATCTTACTTGCTAATAAGAATCTGATTTCACCTTCTTACGAGGAGAGACGAAACAGAGCAACTTACGAATTCATGATTGTGAATCAAGGTAAGCTTACTAGCCAGAAAGCTGAAGCAGGTAAACTTAAAAGTAAAGCATTTGCTGCCTACGGTAAGATTACTTCAGATGAAGATTCTATGAAAGGATTCATCCGTTCTTTGGGAAGAGCTATCCCTGCCAATTATACAACTGATTGGTTGGAAGCAGAAATCTTAGACGTTCTTGAGGAAAATCCATCTGGATTCCTTAAAATTGTAGAAGATCCAACTTACGAGGCAAAGATCTTTGTGCAGAAAGCTGTCGAATGTGGAGCAATCAAACGTATGAACAACAGACGTTACGTGCTTGACAACGGTGTTGAATTAGGGGATTTATCTCAAACGATTCAGTACCTTCGAGACCCTGAGCACCAAGAAGTAAAAATGAGAATTAAGGCCCAAGTAGAAATGGCCCAACGAAATAAATAATTGAAATGACGGCAAACGAAATGGCAAACGAACTTGACCAGCAAGTAGACAGAGCAACGAGCTTTGGATCGCCTGGTTATGAGAATGAAGAGTACTCTTCTGTTCTTACGGAAGCCATGAACGTTTACGTCAAACAGTTCATTGACAGAAAGAATAACCGTAAAGGTGAAAGCCTTGAGGAAACAGAAATCAGAAACCAGGGACTCAGTGCTCTCATTAAAAGAGGTGCTGGTCTTTCGGTTTCTTCTGATCAAACAGGAGTTTTCACAAACGGTGTATTTTACGATTTGCCTACTGACTTTATGTACACTATACATGAAGAAGGTACGATCGACAAGAACATTTGCAACGGTGACACTAGAATCGAAACAGAATTTAGAGTCATTGCACATGATGAGGTAACTCGCTTGAGAAAGAATAAATACAAGAAACCTTTCTTCAAGTCCTACGGAGATGCTATGACATGGAGACTCGTGTTCTCAAGAGAGGCCGATGGATATGACTCAGCTATCCCTGCAACTGCTAAAAGACATCAGCTAGTAACTGATGGTACTTTTGATGTTGAGAGCTACTCTATCAACTATTTGAAGTTCCCAGAACCGATTATAGTAGACAGAGATACGCCTGCGAATCAGAGAAATTGTATTCTCGATGATTCGACTCATTTAGTGATAATCGATATTGCTAAGAGTCTGCTTCTAGAAAGAGTAAAAGAACAGGAGGTAACCAACGGTGTTTCTCCAAAAGATTTGGAATAAGGATTTATTAATTAAACATAAAGTACAATGCTAAGAAAAGCAAACAATGTATTCGGAGTCATCTTAAGTGATGTAACGATTGCAACATCTACACTGCCTTCTGTAGGAACGGCAGTAACAAATGATAATTTAACCGCAGGTGCTGTTGTATTAGTAGACGCTGGAAATCGTCGAACTACATTATCAGCTTTGGCTGCAGGAGACAAGTACCATGTGGTACAGGGTCGTGGTGCTAACAGCCCATTGAACAAGTCTGCTGCTATTGAGAAAGGTACGGAAAGTATCTCTATCCAAAAGCACGTTCCTGCTCAACAACAAATTACGGTTATCGGAACTGCAGGTCTTCCTGCTGCAAACGATACTTCGTACTACATCAAGTTGCGTAAGAACGACAATGATGAAGGGAACCGTTCACAACCTTTCAGCTTATTTGGTCAGTACAAAACAGGAGGATCTGCTACTCAGTCAGAAGTGGCTTATGGTTTAGCAGGAAACTTCATCACGAACATGGCTCGTGAAGCTCGTGGAACAAACGGATATGTACTTATCGAAGTACGTAACGCTGCTGCTGCTACAAACACTGCCTTTGGAGGTCTTGGAAACGTAACAGGTAACTTGACTTTGGTTAAGGGATCTAAAGGAGTTACAATGACTGACACTCAGGATTTGGCTGCAGGGGATTACTTCCGTGTAGACTCTTCAGCAACGGAAACGTTGACTGCTCCAGTTTACAAAATTGCTTCTGTAGATTCAGCTACGGCTATCACATTGGAAACTCCTTACCAAGGAGCGTCTGTAGCATCATTGGACGATGACTTTGTTCACTTGATTCCTGCAGCAACAGGTGACGCAGCAAACTTCTCAATTGCTCTTACAGGAGTAGAGTCTAAGTTTGATGTGAACAAGTTCCGTAACTATTTTGCAAACCGTTTCACAGCAACGTTCTCGGATACTGACACAGTGGTAACACTTATTCAGGGAGCACGTAACGGTTCTGGTGTATGGCAAGCAGTTGCTATGGACGAGTACATGAGCTACGGTTTCGATGGTCAAAACGAAATGCTTGCAGTTCCTCCAACAGGAAGAGATGCAGTAGTGAAAGTACCAGGGGTAGCTTCACAAACGGCTTTGACATCAAAGTATTCTACTATCAACATTAAGTGGAAATCAGCTATTAACGGATTAGTTTCTGCAGGAAACGGAGACGGAAATGTGATCGTCCACTTAAACCTTGAAGATAGTTCAGGTTCTGGTATCTTGGATACCGTTACAGCTAACACTGGAGAAACGTTAGCAGCAGCTCTTGGCCTTACGCCTGGAGACTTGGACGAGTAAGATTTTTCTCCTCAACCCTCAGTAGCCCGTCGAAATTTTGCTGTCAAGACGGGCTACTTTTTATCTTCCCAAAATTATTGCTATTTTTGAATAGTAATTTAAACCCAACAAAATGGCTCTCGTTCCTAAAATCAATATCTGTATTCAAAGTAAGTGTGACAAAATCGATGTCTACGAACAGACAGGCCCTTATGATGCTACGAACAACGATGAGGGATGGTCAAATTCTGGCACAACTGCTGGACATATTGATACCTCTGAGATTCAAACTGCAGTACTCTCTATCTATGACTATTTGCAGAATACCCTTTACGAAACAATTACTCTAAAAGATACTGTGTCTGTGGATGTTTACACAGGCGTGACAGGTGCACCAGCTCCTGCAAACTTTTTAGCTGTATCAGGACAAGCATGGACACAACCAGATGGCGTATATAAACTAGTGTACGTAATCGACGACGGATCATCAACGTATACTAATGATACGCAGTATGCTTTGTTGACATGCAACCTTGAAAATTGCTTAGATGGCTTAAAGAAAAAAGCTATCACAGAATGCTACAGCAAAACATTGTCTAACATAAAAGACAAGATAGATCAAATAGAGTTATTAATCTACGGAATCGAATCAGCATTTTCTTGCAATGACATGACCACAGTGGTTTCCCTGATTAAATCAGGAACAACTATCTGTGACAATTTATGTGATTGTGGATGCGGTGATTGCTAAAAAATGAATTATGAGTGGATGCACAAAATGCGGTTCTATCACACTGTTTAAAGGATCAGACGGTAGAACTATTTATAATGGGACAGGGGCTCCTACATTGACAACAGCCAATGAAGGGGATTTCTATATCGACACAGCAGCGTCAGATATTTATGGACCGTTTACTTTAGGATCTTGGGGTTCTGGGACTTCTCTAATAGGAGCAACTGGTGGAACAGGAGCAACTGGAGCACAAGGAAATTACGGTGGATGGTCTTCTGAATGGGAGTTTGATAATGCAACAGGAACAGGAACTGCTTCTACGCAATACCGTTTTGACAATGCTTCTCCTGCCTCAGCAACGAATTTGTATGTAAATGATACCAATATCGATTCTACGGATCTCTCTGCTTTCTTATTGGCCTTTAACAATGGAGGCGATTTCGGATTAGTACGTATCTCAAAGACGGACGACCCTAGTGTATTTTGGATGGGGGAAGTAACATCAGTTACGGATTCAGGAACTGAAGTACGTTTTGGAGTAACTACAGTCTTAGCTGACGGAACGTTTACAGATGGAGACAATTTTGTTATTTCGTTTGTTGCTAATGGAACATCTCCTTCTAAAGGATATAGCGTATACACAGCACAGATGACGCAAACAGGAACTAATGCTCCAACGGCAAATATTCTTGGAACTAATGACATAGGAGCTATTGTTTGGACATATACAGGAGTAGGCCAATATTTTGGAACATTAGCAGGAGCTTTTCCTGAAGACAAATTTTGGGCAGTAGCAGAAATGTCTAATTCGTCTGGTTCAGAAGCACATTTTAATCGCATTAGCGATGATGTTATTCTTCTGAGTACACGAAACACTTCTTTTGTTTTTACAGATGCTATAATGGCTAGAATGCCTATTGAAATAAGAGTTTACGATTAAAACTGAACTATAATATTTAGCCATGCATACGAACGAACTTACATTTAATGAACTATCAGCCAGTGACTTTATTCCTAACGATTGGGGTAACATTAATCTTTCTGGATATGATTATTCAGCAGATGAGGAAGTATGCTTTAAATTAGTTGTATGGTCATTACAATGTAAGTTTGGAGGATTAGTTAAAAAATATTTTCAACAATTAGAGTATGGTATTAATGATACCTGTACTTTAAATGAATTATTATTATTCAAATGGGGATTAGAAATTTTAAATAATTATAATCCTCGTGATATTGTAACTAATACAACAAATTACAATGTTATGAAATACTCAATAATATTAAATATATTACAAATATTAAATAATAAATATTAATTATGTCAAATAATAATGTACGAAAAGTTAATAGATCTATTGTACCAAACGGTACAGTTAGAGGATTAGAAATTTTTCAAGATACAACTGATAATAAATTATATTATAAAGATGGTAATGGAAATGTTATACCTTTAGGTCCATCTACAGTTTCACCAGAAAACACTTGGGAAATCCCTACAGTAGCATTTGTTAATCCTACAACAGGAGATGACTTAACTGCGGTTATTGGAAACGGAAATAAACCGTATGCAACTATTGCAGCAGCACAAGCAGCTTCTAATATTGTTTTTCTACAACCTGATGAATACACTGAAGTTATTGCACTAGATAGTGGTAAAACTTACTTCTCATACCCTGGTGTTATTTTTACGAGTGGAGGGATAAAGAATGTAGGAGGTACTTTAGTAGGTACTAAATTTTTAGGATATGCTAAATTCTTTGGTAATCAAAACTTAATTAGACTTGATAATATTACACTTACAGATGTAGTTATAGAATTTGATAGTGCTGAAACTACATCAGGAGCATCAGGTGGATGTTGTTTCATTGATTGTGACAATCCTAGCACATTGACTTTTAAATGTAATAGTCTTAAAGATATATATAATGGTAATGCATTTGGAGCAGTATTTAAAGGCCCGATAACAGGTACTTTAGATGTTGCTGAAAGTATTATAGGTTCTTATGGTGTTTTGCAGTTAGGCTTCTCAGGAGAGTACTTGAGAAATTTCACTGTTAACTGTCCTAGAATCGTTTGTTTAGATAGAGGTGATTTTGGTAATCTTGACCCATATAAGCAGGCTGTTAATTATATGGGTACTGAAGCTGGATACAAAACAACAATAAATGGAAACATTTATCATGAAGTAGTAGGTGTTTTAGTACCCATTACTTTAGGTAATTTTTCAGGATGTGTTGTAGCTCGATATTCAGGAGGAGGAACATTGGAGATTAATGGAAACATTATTGGGGGATACCAAAGAGGTATTGTTAACCTATCTACAGATAGCATTATTCTTAATGGAACTATAGATACTATAGCTTCAGCTTTTACTATAACTACTGGAGAACTTTTAATTAAGAATTCATCAATCATTCAAGGAACACCAAGTAGTATAACTGGGTCTTCAAAGGTATTCATTTATGATACAACTATCGATCACTCTACTAGGTCCATAATGCAGGTAGCAGGTACAACAGGAACTGCTAATGTAGACATTGATGGTAATGTTTATTTAATGACCTTTGATACAGATTTAGAAACAACTATGAAAAATTTTATTACAACTCATGCGGCAGCAATATTGTCAGATTCAGGAGCAACAGTTGTATTAAGTAATGGTCGATTATTATTCACTAATATTCTTACTCTAAATGTAGTTACTATAGCAAATGTTACAGGTGATTTATCAGGAGCAGTTAATACTCCATTACAAAATGTAATTAATAATACTTCTGCTACATCTAAATTAATAATAAGAAATCTTGAAGCAAGAGGGTTTGGTGAATTTGTTAACACAGGTGGAGTAGCTGTTGCTGTAGGCATGATAAATGTTTCTTCTAATCTGGCTAACGATGCTGCAATGACAAGTGAATATACAACTCTTGGATATACTCAAGAAGCTAACACATTAGTACCTACTTTTGTATAATAGATTATGAAAACACTTAAACTTATGAGCAAAGCTTTACTAGTAATGGCTATGATGTCAACATCATGTACTAAACAAACCATTACGGAGCCTGATAAAAAGGTGGTAATTCTTGGAGATTCTAATGTGAGAAGAATAATATTCTACTCTTCATGGGGTGCGGAATTAGGAATGAATGATGTGGTTAGTCTAGGTTTTGATGGTTATGCATCAAGTAACTTAATTTACACTGGTAACCCAACACCTCTTGCACAAGCAATAGCTGAAGACCCTGATATTGTATATCTAAGTGTGGGAGCTAATGATGTGTTTGGTAAAGTAGCTCCTGAAGTAATTATGGCAAACATTAAGATTATTTGTGATTCTCTTATTGCTGAAGGCATACCTGTAGTAGTTACATCAATGTTATCTCAGATTAAATCAAGAAATGATTTCTATAAAAATCAATCACCTTCATACGACTTTAATCAAAAGTTTTTGGAAGCCAATGCTGCATTACTTCAACTGTGTGTAGAGAATGGTTATGAAATGATGGATATTAGACCGTACTTATGTGTTAGAGACTCTGCAAATATATGGGAGCTTGCAGATGAGTTTAGTTCTGATGGTATTCATCTTAATTTAGATGGTTATCAGCAATGGGTAATTCCTTTAAGCTATAGCATTAATCAACATTAAAATTAAATAAATAATAATAAATAATAATAATATGTCAAAAATTAAAATTTTATCTCCGTCAGATATTCAAGCATCTAAAAGTACAAACGGTATAATTACTTTATTTTTAAATAAAGATACTAATACAGTATGTTATAAAGATACTAATGGAAAAATTATACAAGTAGGTATTGTAGAAAAACTAGAAGAAGATGTGAGGGGAGAAGCAGGAGCTGATCGACCATAAACACAAAAGCAATAGTAAAGACAGCAGTATTAGATAATATATACTAAAGCCTATATCATTAAGGTTTACAATTAAAAAATTATGGAACAGAGATTATTAGTACAACTAACAAATAAAAATGGAACTAAAGTAGAAGTTAGTGATAAAAATGAATTACTTGTTTCAGAAGTAATTTTACCAGGAACTCCAGGAGTTTTAGATATTACTAACACTGCAGGATCAACATTAGAG